>SL_3KL_010_SEDDRAFT_10004450_pt1 | contig 12665 bp, 10 predicted proteins | sample SodLakKL_010_SED_2_FD_10381 | JGI IMG/M metagenome (IMG submission 10381)
GGCGAGTCGCTCGATGAAGCAGGATGTGTGCTGAGTGTGGCCGCATCGGAAAATACCCGCAAGATAGAATATTATGCGGGCTGGCGGTTTATCGGGAAGAGCAAAGATACAGAAAACGGGTTTGAATTTGTCTGGAATCCGGGAGAATCATTTCTGGATCAGAAATTTCTCATCACGGCGGTGGCTTACAGCGACAGGGGGAGGAGATCGCTGCCATCAACTGAAGGGGAATCGCGAATTTTTATCCCGGCAGATTCTGTATGCCGGGCTGTGGATGATGATGATTCAACCGGTGAGGTCCGGCACGAGCTTTACCAGAACTATCCGAACCCTTTCCAGTTGAGAACGTTCATCCGGTTTGATCTGCCCTATTATTCTCCGGTTACCATTAATGTGTACGATTTATTGGGGCAAAAACACGCCACACTAATCGATGAACCAAGAACTGCCGGACGGCACACAATCACCTTTGATGCTTCCGGCCTGGCTTCAGGCCTTTATATCTATAACATGCGGACGGAGAGTTTTAACAGAAGCAAAAAAATGATTTTAATTAATTAGGCTGAATTAAATCCACTTTCGCACCTTCTGATGTAGGGGTTGCCATACATTTTCAGGTATTATTAAAAAAGAAATATTAATAATAATGGCCTTTTTTGAATTCAATAGTGAGGATGTCCAAAAAAGGTTTTTTCAAATTAAATCACCTAAAATATTTAGGTCATATTGAAAATCTGATGATTTGAAATATAAAATCCCCTCTTGAGAGGGGACAGGCAACGAAGCGTTCAGCGTAGTTGTCAGGGGTGTGTTGAATAGGGATAAATAACTAATATTTAAAATTTTATACATATCAAAAAGAACACATCCCTCGTTTGATGAATCGCGCTTTGCGCTTTCATCTGCACATGTCCCCTCTCAAGAGGGGATAATATATACCTAAATTATTTAACTGATTCGAACTCTAAAACCAGTTCATGCGATCGAATGAAATGTTAAGTCGCTAAACAAATGATTTCTTAAAACAAAACCCAGACAATAGCATCTTTATTCCACAAACTTTAAAACTTTAAAGACCATGAAGTACTTATTCGTTTTACTGCTTTTTTGCCTTCCAATCTTTATCACCCAATGTTCTACCACAGAACGTGCACCCAGGGAAGAGAAGGTTGTTGATGACTCTGATGTAGATTTTTCACAATACAGAGATCTTGCCGAAGTTTTGAGAAGAATACCCGGAGTTCATGTTCGTGGTGCAGGCGAAAATGTAAACATTCAAATCAGAGGCACATCTTCTTTCGGTTCTGAAACCCGGCCGCTCTATGTGGTTGATGGCAGAGCTATGGGACATAGCTATACAGAGGTAAACCGCTTTCTGAATATGAGTGAAGTGAGCAGTATTCGTGTACTTACAGATAGCGAAGCTGGTGCTTACGGTGTTAGAGGAGCAAACGGTGTGATTGAGATTGACCTGAAAAGGTGATGAAATTTTGAATATTCCGGTTAAAATCAAAGTCAATTCCGTCATGCCGGGCTTCGATCTCGCGAAGGGACAGTCTGGCATCCCCTGCCAAAATCCGTTTTTCCTGACTTGATCAGGAATCTCCAGACTTTGTTCCAGGGCACCTTTATACATAGGGTGGAGATTTCACTCCGCTATCGCTGCGTGCCTGTCTGCTGACAAGGCAGGTTCAAAAAATGAGCGTGTTGGGGCACGGGATGACGCCTTTTTTGAACTACACCATCTTTATATCACCAAATTCAACAATCTTATACCGAATTCACATTATAACAAACAAACTAAATCTGACTTTTAAAATGATCCGTAATTTCTTTCTTCTGATTCTGTTTATTGCATTTTTTGTTTCAAACCTGAATGCCCAACCCAAAATTATCTTCGACACCGATTTCGGCGGGGATGCCGATGACCTGGGAGCACTTTCCATGCTGCACGGGTTTCACCAGAGCGGAGAGGCCGAACTTCTGGCTGTGATGATCTGGAACCGTGAAGAGTATTCCGTTGCCGGTGTGGATGCCACCAACAGATTCTACGGCCACCCGGATATCCCCATTGCTGTGAGGGAAGGGGAGCAGCATTCACTCGATTGGAATTTTTCGCGGGCTATTGCACAAGAATTGACGTATGAACGTACAAACCAGGATGTGCCAGGAGCGATTGACCTGTATCGGGAAATTCTATCTTCTCACGAAGACAACAGTGTAATAATCGTTACGGTTGGGCCGCTGGCCAACATCCAAAACCTGCTGCAATCCGGGCCAGATCACCATTCGGATCTGACCGGCAAAGAGCTGTTTCATCAAAAAGTAGAGAAGATGGTGGTGATGGGCGGCGAATATCCCGAAGGCCAACAAGAGTGGAATTTTTGGGGCGGGATGGAAGGCGTCACACAGTACGTGTTTGATCATGTTGAGGTGCCCGTGGTATTTCTTGGGTACGAAATCGGCATACGCATACAAACCGGAGAAATTTTCAACAAACTGCCTGAGGATCATCCGCTCTACCTGGGTTTTTATCACTTCAGCAAATATGCCCCCTGGATGAAAGAGAGGTTTAACGGCAGAATTTTAAACAACGCCACCTACGATCAAACCGCTGTTCTTTATGCAGTTCGGGGAGAAGATCCCGATTACTGGAAAAAAGTTGAGGGCGGCTATAATGAAATCGACGAAAACGGGGACAACCGCTGGATTGATGGTGAAGTGACCAATCAATCATACATGCGCCTGCTTGTTGAGCCGGACGTTCTCGCCCGAAAAATNGAAAAGCTGATGCTTTTTGAGCTCGATATTGCCGAATTGTGAATGTGATTTNGTTTTTTTTGCTGCGTAGATTGNCCACATGATACCGTACCTGACGGCACGGTTTAGCNGATATTGGTATGCAAGTTCTACAAAGATATTGTTTCATCAGGAACAGGCGCCAANGGCACAAGCGGACACAGTCAGNCTCAGTACAGGCGCTTGCGATAGTATCAAACCTTNCCGCTAATCTTCGAGAAATTCATCAGGAAGGCCAATGTTTCGAATGTCCCGGATTTTGAATTCTGTGGTATCTGCAGGCACATTTTCCGGTTCAATCCGGTCGTGAACGATCCAGGCTCCGCGATATCGATTTTGCAGCACTTGTGAAAATTCTATCGCCATCTCCCTGTCCCTGAAATCTCCGGCACGCACACGATAGTAGGGCTGCCTGAATAAGATGTATACTTCAGGCTCATAACCATCAAGCCATTCGCTGGCCCATACGCGGAATTCATCCCGGGTTGAATCGGCTTCGGCAACACTTCGGGTTGATTGAATCTGAACCCTGAAACCGGCATATTCATCCACTTCGCGCTCTTCCCGGACAACTTCTCTGAGGTATGTTTCGGGCATATCGTGTTCAAGAATGGCAAACCGGTCTGCCAGGTGCACACGGTTTTCAAAGAGAAACAGTTCCATCTCATCCATTTCTTCTCTCAAATATTCTTCGGCAATTATCTCATCTATTTCATAAATAGACGGTTCGGGTTCGTCTTCAACTACAGGCTCCGGAGTCCGGCAGGCTGCAGCCAGCAGTATGATCAGCGGAAATAAATAAAATGCGGCTTTTCTCATGTTCTTATAAAAATTAATCTCCAATCGGGTGCCATGTGGTTTTAATTTCCAGAAACTCGTTGATGATATATGGATTTTCATGGCTTTGATCGAGCCAGTCATTCATCGGATAATGGTAAACCCGTTTCACGCTTATAGAAGCATTTTCATCAATAAGTTTCTTTGTACTCTCATCAGTTAACGTATTAAAAACGGAATTCACATCCATATGGCTGCTCAGATGATCTGCCATTTCATCCTTAAATCCTGTCAGGATATTTACAACGCCACCGGGCACATCAGACGCATGTATAACCTCGCCAAAACTGACGGCCGGCAGAGGGTACTTTTCACCGGACAAAACCACGCAGGTATTTCCTCCGGCTATGACCGGTGCAATGAGTGAAACGACAGACAGCAGGGGAGAAGTATCCGGTGCAAGAATTCCAACCACCCCGGTCGGCTCAGGGGCGCTAAAATTGAAATGAGAACTCGCCACCGGGTTAACCGTGCTAAAAACCTGGCTGATTTTATCAGTCCAGCCCGCGTAGTATATTAAACGGTCGACTGAGGTTTCCACTTCAGCCGCAGCATTTTTTTGTTTTATGCCAAATTGTTCGATCTCGTGAATGAATTGATCTTTTCTGCCCTCAAGTATTTCCGCGATACGGTATAGAACCTGTCCGCGGTTGTAGGCAGAGCGGCCGCTCCATCCGCCAAATGCAGACCGTGCAGCAACAACCGCATCCCGAACATCTTTTCGTGTGCAGCGGCACGCATTGGCAATATGATTTCCTTTCGGGTCTTTAACCTGGTATGTACGATCCGATTCACTTCTGGGAAATTTCCCGCCAATATATGTTTTGTACGTTTTCAAAACTTCAATTCTTTTTGACATGATTTTCAATTTTCAGAAATAATTGCAGTAAAACAGGTGTTAAATTTTTGATTGATGATGCATTAACTCAGAGTTACATAGAGATAGAGGCCATGCAGCCCGCCTTCCCGGCCGATTCCGCTCTCCTTGTAGCCGCCAAACGGCGATGTCGGATCAAACTTGTTGTAGGTGTTCGACCAAATCACACCTGAGCGGACTTTTTGTCCGGCATTAAATATTTTTGAGCCTTTGTCTGTCCAGACTCCGCCAGCCAGCCCATAGGGTGTGTTATTAGCTTTTTCGATGGCTTCATCAGGAGTTCGGAATGTTTGAACAGTGAGCACCGGCCCGAAAATTTCTTCCTGTACAATGCGGTTGCTCTGGCTCACATCGGTAAAAATGGTGGGCCTGCAATAGAACCCCTTCTCCGGAATGTTGCACGAGCTTTGATACATCGTGGCCCCCTCATTTACTCCAATTTCAAGATATTGGTTAATTCTGTCGTATTGCGATCTTGAGTTAATCGCTCCGATATCGGTGTTTTTGTCGAGTGGATCGCCCACAATCAGGGTTTCCATCCGGTCTTTCAGTTTGGTGATGAGACGGTCGGCAATTCCCTCCTGAACCAGAAGCCTCGATCCCGCACAGCAAACATGCCCCTGATTAAAATATATCGCGTTGATGATCCCCTCCACGGTTTGATCGAGCGGGGCATCTTCAAATACAATATTAGGCCCCTTTCCGCCCAGTTCAAGCGTGAGTTTTTTGTCTGAACCGGCCACTGACTTCTGAATAATCTTTCCCACTTCTGTGGAGCCTGTGAAGGCAATTTTGTCCACATCGGGATGGTTCACAATTTCCGCTCCGGTCAGTCCGGCTCCGGTTACAATATTTATCACCCCATCGGGCAGCCCTGCATCGCGACAAATTTCGGCAAATTTCAAGGCAGTAACAGGTGTTGACTCGGCCGGTTTCAGCACCACAGTATTGCCTGCGGCAAGGGCAGGGGCAATTTTCCAGGAAAGCATCAGAAGCGGAAAATTCCAGGGAATAATTTGGCCGCAAACACCCACGGGATTTGCCTTGCGGCCGGGGAACGCATAATCGAGCTTATCGGCCCAGCCGGCGTAATAGAAAAAGTAGGCTGCCGACAGCGGCACATCCACATCGCGCGATTCACGAATCGGTTTGCCGCCATCCAGTGATTCGGTAATGGCCAGCTCACGGGACCGCTCCTGGATCATCCGTGCAAGCCGGAAAATATATTTTCCACGCTCACGGGCAGATAGCTTCGACCAGGTTTTGTCGTACGCTTTGCGGGCTGCCTTTACGGCTGCATCCACATCTTCGGAGGTTCCCTCAGCAAATTCTGTCAACACCTCTTCTGTTGCCGGATTGATCGATTTCATATACCTGCCTTTCACGGGAGGAGTAAACTTTCCGTTGATGAAGTGGCCGTATCGATCGGAAATCTCTACATGATCACTGCTCTCAGGGGCACTGCTGTATTCCCAAAAAGATGCAAAATCCAGTTTGAGATCTGCGTTTGGAGAAGTTGGTTTGGGAGAACCGTTGGTTGATTCCTGTATCGGGGTATCTTCTTTCTGTTCAGACATAATAAATCGGTTCAAAATTAATCATTTGAAAAATAGTTGATGCTCTGGTACACACCGGTTTGCTGTTTCACAATTTGCATCAGCAGGTCGTTAGTGAGCGAACTTGCACCGAACCGGAACCATTCGGGCGAGAGCCAAGAAGCGCCAAGAGTTTCTTTGACCAGTACAAGGTATTGAAGTGCTTCTTTGGCTTTGCGGATGCCCCCGGCAGGCTTCATTCCAACCATTTGCCCGGTTTCGTGGTAAAAATCACGGATGGCTTCAAGCATAACAAGCGTGACCGGCTGTGTAGCCGCAGGTGATATTTTACCCGTTGATGTTTTGATGAAATCAGCCCCGGCATACATCGCAATATCACTCGCTTTACGGACATTTTCGAGCGTTTCGAGTTCGCCGGTTTCGAGGATTACTTTCAGATGAGCTTCACCACAGGCTTCTTTAATTGCAGAGATTTCATCAAACACATAACTGTAATTTCCTTTCAAAAACTGCCCGCGCGTAATCACCATATCAATTTCATCTGCTCCCTCATCAACGGCGAAACGTGTATCATCCAGCTTGGTTTGAAGGGTTGCCATTCCGCTGGGAAATGCGGTAGCCACGCTGGCTACTTTGATGTCGGTTCCCCGAAGGGCTTTTTTTGCAACAGAAACCATATTTGGATAAACACAAACTGCCGCCACGGTTGGAAGATCGGGGATGGGAGCGTAGGGCTGACGCGCTTTCTGGCAGAGCTGAATCACTTTGCCCGGCGAGTCTTTGCCTTCAAGCGTGGTGTGGTCAATCATGCTCAGGGCCAGTTTCAACCCCTTGAGTTTTGCCTCTTTTTTGATGCTTCGTTTATTGAGGCGTGAAACCCGTTCTTCAACACCAATTTTGTCAATGGGAATCGTTTGACTGAAATCGGGTAATGTTAATGTAGTCATCAAACTAAATAGTTTTTCTCGAATTAATTTAAATACCGGCCGTTTTTCCTGATCACTGATGTTCAAATTGGTTACCGGAATTATCTGGGGAAAGGTAAGGATATTACAAACCTGGTAAAAATTTTGGAAATAAATGATAATTGAATATTAATCAATATCAGTACCTTTGTGATTGATCATTCATAAAATAATTTACCAGGTATGACGAAGCAAAACATCGCACTCATCCAATACAGTTGCACCGAAAATCCAATCGAAAACAGGGATAAGGCAGAACATTTCATTCAGGAAGCCGCTAATGAAGGCGCAGGAATTGTGGTTCTTCAGGAACTTTTTGATACTATCTATTTTTGCCGCGAAATTGATTCACGGTATTTTGACTGGGCAGTTGCAGTTCCGGGCCCAGTAACCGATCGGTTTTGCAGGCTGGCAGAACAGCTTAGTGTGGTATTGTTGCTTCCGCTATTTGAAAGAAAGGCCCCCGGCGTCTATTTCAATACGCTTGTGGTTATAGAAAAAGACGGCACCATCGCAGGAGCCTATCGGAAAATGCACATCCCGGACGATCCCGGCTTCTATGAAAAATATTACTTCACACCGGGTGATCTCGGTTTCAAGGTGTTTGATACCTCGGCCGGAAAAATCGGCACACTCATTTGCTGGGATCAGTGGTTTCCGGAGGCGGCACGGCTGGCCTCGCTGAAAGGGGCAGAACTGCTGGTCTACCCAACGGCTATCGGCACACTCCCAGAAGAAAATGAAACCGAAAAGGCAGAATTTCTGGATGCCTGGAAAACCATACAGCGAAGCCACGCTATTGCCAATGGCGTTTTTGTGGCAAGCATCAACCGTACGGGAAATGAGGGTGGTACAAGGTTTTGGGGAAATTCGTTTGTCTGCGGCCCATTCGGGGAGATGGTTGCCGAATCCGGTGAAGAAGAGGGAATTCTGACAGCCCAACTTGATTACGGCCTCATCGAAAAACAACGTCAAACCTGGCCATTCTTCCGCGACAGGCGTATTGATGCTTACAAAAATCTATTGAAGCGTTTTGAATAGAGTTATTTATTGCCACGGAAGCACGGAGAGCACGGAAATTCAAAACACTCCGTGTAAATCAGTGCCTCCGTGGCAATTTAGAAAAACATCTGAAATCAGTAGAAAAATCCATAAAACAATAAAGAATTCCTTTCCATGAACCGCTTCGATAAGCCGAAATTTTTGTAAGTTGTGCAACGGAGGATTTCATGATTTCAGACGACAAAAAAGAGGAAATTAGAGCGGCGGCCGACATCGTTGAAGTGGTTGGAGATTACGTAAAGCTCAAAAAATCGGGAAGCGGATTTACCGGTTTGTGCCCGTTTCACACCGAAAAAACGCCCTCTTTTCATGTAACTCCGCGCCTCGGTATCTACAAATGCTTCGGATGCGGCGAAAGCGGGGATGTATTCAATTTTGTGATGGAAATGGAGGGAATCAGTTTCCCCGAATCACTGAAAACGTTAGCCGAGCGTTACGGAATCGACATTCCCGAAGAACACGTAGAAGGTGAAAATGAACGCACCCGAATACGAGAGGGAATTTTTCACGCACTGAAATTTGCCGGGCTGTTTTTCCACCGCCACCTGCTTGAATCGGACGATGCGGAAAAAGCCAGGGCCTATCTCGAAAAAAGAGGATATGCCCGAAAAATCTGGAGATCGTTCGGCCTGGGATATGCCCCGCGAAACTCTGAACTTTTGAAGGAAGCCAAAAAGGAAGGAATCGGCGAAGAATATCTTGCCGGGGCCGATCTCATCAAACCGGGCAAACGGTCAGATGATTTCTACGACACATTCCGCCACCGCCTGATGTTCCCGATTTTCAACCCGTCAGGAAAAGTGATTGCGTTTGCCGGCAGAATATTGGATGAAGGCAAGAAAACCGCAAAGTACATCAACTCGGCGCAGACGGATGTTTACAACAAAAGTGAAGTGGTTTACGGGGTGAATTTTGCCAAAAACGAAATCAGGAAAGAAGAAGAGGTCATCCTGGTTGAGGGCTACACCGATGTGATTACCATGAACGAGTTCGGCATCAAAAATGTGGTGGCTTCGAGCGGTACATCACTTACATCGGGACAGATCAACATCCTGCAGCGTTACGGCAACCGGATTGTGATGATTTACGACGCCGACAGTGCCGGCCAGGCAGCCATGGAGCGGGGCATGAATGTAGCCCTGGAAGAGGGGATGGATGTGCAGCTCATGGAACTGCCCGAAGGCGAAGACCCCGATTCGTTTGTGAAACAGTTCGGCAAAGAGTCGTTCCTGGATTTCAAAAAGAAACATGCCGAAGATTTTGTGACCTTCATCCTTCACAAAGCAGAAAAGGATGGAAAAATGGAAGGCCCTGCCGACCGCTCGGCAACCATCAAAAAAATACTTGAGAGTATCGCTCTGATGCCCAACGAACTGGACCGTCAGTTTTACGTGCAGCACCTGCATCAAAAAACACAGATGTACCGGAAAGGCTCAGACCGGGAGCTTTTCCAGCAGCTTGACCAGATTGTGAGTGAACGAAAACGGCGGGACAGATTTCGCAGCAGAAAAGGTTCAGCCCCGCAGTTTGATCCTCATCAGCCTCCGGATATTTCACAAATACCGGATCATCTGAAAGCCCGGGAAAACGAGAGGGCCGCTCCGCAAAAAAAGCCTCATTATGAAAAAGAAATTATCCGCCTGCTGCTGCAATACGGAGAAAAGATGAGACAATTTATCGGACATAATGTGGGGGAAGAGCATTTTGAAGATGACGAACTGCGTGAGTTTTACAAAGACATCATCCAGCGGCATATAGAAGAAAAAGATATTTCGGTTGAGCATTATATGAACCGGGAACAGCCGTTTCCTGTTTTGGTGGGTGATGTGATGCTGGAACGGTACAGCGTTAGTGAAAAGCTGGCAAAGAAAACCGGCAATGAATTCAAACGGGATAAAAATCCTATCAAAACGGCAAAATCAACTATGAAGCCGCTGCGGCTCTACTATTGCGAACGAAGAAGGCGGGAAATTTCTGATCAAATAAAAGAGGTTGAAACTGCCAAAAAAGAAAAACTGGTTCAGCTTTTGAGCAAACTTCAAAAGGAGATCAACCGGATACAAAAAACTCCTGCATATGAACTTTTTGATGATCCGGAGTTCTTAAAAGAAGATGAAACGATTGTACCGAAATCATTCGAGTACAAAATGAAAAGTGAAAAGAAAAATAATCAGACATGAATAACGATTTGAACGTAGCGAGAGAAGCTGCACGAGAGGGTGTGCGGGTAATCAACGAGTTTAAGAATAACGGCATCAAGGTAAAGCAGAAAGGATTTCACGACCTGGTTACGGATGCCGACATTGCCGCTGAAAAGGCCATTCTCAAAGTTATAAAAAACCATTTTCCGAATGATGATATTCTTGCAGAAGAATCGGCCGATTATGATTCCATGACGAAAAACCGCACCTGGATTGTAGATCCGATTGACGGCACCACCAATTTTGCCAACGATTTTCCGATCTACTGCGTGTCTGTGGCCATGTGGGAAAACCGCGAGCCCAGGGTTGGAGTTGTAATCGAAGTGAATCGCAATGAGGAGTTTACTGCCATAGCAGGAGAAGGCGCCAGGCTGAACGGTAAAAAAATTGAGGTTTCGGAGACCTCTGATCCGCATAACGGCTTTGTGGCAACTGGGTTTCCCTATAACGACCTTTCACTTGTGGACCCGTACCTGGCACTGTTCCGTGTGCTGATGAAAGAGCTTCAGGGCATCAGAAGGCCGGGGGCAGCTTCGTACGATCTCTGCTGTACGGCATGCGGGCGGTTTGACGGATTTTATGAATATTCTCTGCATATTTGGGATGTGGCGGCCGCCGCGCTGATTATCCGGGAGGCCGGGGGAGTGGTTACTGACTGGAATGGGGGCGACGGATGGCCTTTTGGCCAGCGAATGATTGCCGGGAATAAGCACATCCACGCCTACCTGCTGGAGAAAATTAAAGAGTACGTTCCCGAAGAGTCCCGCGCGAATGTTGGTTAATTGATGAGGCCGGGATATGATACATCAATTTGCTGACCTGCATCACCTGAAAAAAGCACTCGATTCGAAAGTGATGGCTGTGGGTATAACAGGCTTCGCTTTTGCTTTTATTTTCTATCCGGGTGCCTACAGCCTCATATTGAAAATAATTATAGCAGTGTGTATCGTTTTTGTGCCATATATGCTGTATGTGCTTTACCTGCACAATAAAAAAGGCTGGATAGCCGGTTTTTTTATTTTGATGGCGCTCTCTTTTACACCAACTTTTTTCATTAATATTGAAAGTGCGGTAGCCGGCTATTTGATGAATCTTTTGCCGCTCCTCACTTTTCTNATATTTTGCTGGGCGCTGAACNTAAAGGCCGGGGAGTGGATTATTGAAAACCAATACAACAGGAGATATCGATGAATAANATCGGAATTCGTCACGAAGATAAATACAATCTTGAACGCAGGACACCGCTTGTGCCCGGAGATGCGGCTGACCTGATCCAAAAACACCAACTTGAAATTTTTGTTGAGTCATCTGCGAAACGAATTTTTCCGGATTCGGAGTTCAGGGACGCGGGTGCTTCCATCGAAAATCACATGAAAAACTGTGATGTGATTTTGGGAGTAAAGGAGATGCCTGAAAACTATTTTGAGCCGGGCAAAACGTATCTCTTTTTTTCTCACGTCATCAAAGGGCAGCCTTCAAACATGCCGATGCTCCGCAACCTGATGAAAGCAGGCAGTACGTTAATCGACTATGAAAAAATTACGGATGCAGAGGGAAGGCGGCTGATCTTTTTTGGCCGTCATGCGGGATTGGCAGGCATGATTAACACCCTCTGGGCAACCGGCCAGCGCTACAAAGAGCTTGGAATCGAAAACCCATTTTCTGAACTGAAGCAAGCCTATCGCTATCAATCACTTTCTGAAGCCAAAATGGAAATTAAACGGGTTTCGCAATTGATTCGGGAAAAGGGGCTGCCCGGCCAGATGAAGCCACTGGTTTTTGCAGTCAAGGGAGATGGGAATGTATCCCTGGGCGCCCTGGAAATTTTGGATTTGCTGGAAGGAGAAAAAATCACACCACACCAGCTTAGAAATCAGCAATACCCGGCTGATGCAAATATTGTAACCTCCAATATTCTTCCGATAGATTATCTGGAACACAGACAGGGAAGGGAATTTAATCTGCATCATTATTTCGAATTTCCGGAACAGTATCGTTCTGAAATTGAAGAATTTTTACCAAACATTAATGTGTTTGTAAATGGCATCTATTGGGATGAGCGATACCCGAGGCTCATCAAAAAATCCTGGCTGAAGAAGCAATGGGATGCCAATAAGCTGAAGCTGAAGGTGGTTGGTGACATCACCTGTGATGTACACGGTTCAATTGAGTGCACCGAGAAAGCCACAGAGATTGAAGATCCTGTCTTCATTTATCATCCTGTAAGCGACTCTTTTGACATGGGATTTGAGGGCGATGGAATTGCTGTGATGGCCGTAGACATTTTGCCCAGCGAACTTCCGCGGGAGTCATCTGAACATTTCAGTGCTTCTCTCAAGCCGTTCATCAAACCGCTGGCAACCGCAGA
>SL_3KL_010_SEDDRAFT_10004452_pt1 | contig 12664 bp, 6 predicted proteins | sample SodLakKL_010_SED_2_FD_10381 | JGI IMG/M metagenome (IMG submission 10381)
CGGACTGAGAGACTGGAACATTGATGATGTGACCCTGAAAGAGGTTCCCGACTTTTATGAAGTCACCTTCAGCGTGGTGGAAAACTCACCCGATGAAGACCCAATTGAAGGTGCACAAATTGCTCTGGATGCTTATGTGCCTGATCTAACTACCGGGAACGACGGAATTGCCCTGGCAGAACTTCCTGACGGAACCTATATGGCTACCATAACCGCAGCAGGCTATGAGGATGAACAGGTGAGTTTTACCGTTGATGGCAGCGACTTAACCGTGGATGTGTTAATGACCGACATCATTGAAGCCCCTTACAACCTGGAGATTTCAACCCATGAATTGGAGCCGGGAGAAGCCCTTTTCACCTGGGATCATGACGGTTTTAATTCAGGGAAAATTCTCACCGGGTTCAATGTTTACCTGGACGATCTTAACGACCCCCTGGCCAATGTCGAGGAGCTGCAATACCTTTTCACCGGACTTGAAACCGGCAACTATACTGCCGGGGTGGAAGCGGTTTACACCACGGGTACTTCAGAGGTAATTACCATTGAGTTTGACCTGGAGGTTATCGACGTTCCGGTATTAGAACTCCCCTGGGAGGAAGATTTTACCGGTACCAGCACCGGTGATCTGCCCGATGGCTGGATCGCCAACGCAGAAAACTGGGGAGTGGTCAACACTTCCAATGCCGGAGGAGAAGCTCCCGAAATGCGGTTCTACTTTATGCCGGAAGCCGAAGGGGTATTTTACCTGAGATCGCCCTACCTCAACACCGGCGATTATGACCAAATTTATCTCTCATTCAAAAACTTTGTGAACAATTTCTCCGACCCGGGGGAATATACCCTCAGGGTGCTAACCCGGGTTAACGGTGAAGAAAACCTTGTGCACGAGTGGGTTGACCCGGATAACATTGAGGCCCATACCTTTTCTGCGGTTCTCAATGCAGAGGACCATGGAGTGGGCAGCGACAGCCTGCAGATCGTATGGGTTTTTTACGGAAATACTTCAGACATCAACTGGTGGAATTTTGACGATGTATTTGTTGGGGAAGTACCGGATCTTTATTCTGTTACCTTCAACGTAGAAGATCAGGACGGCAACCCGGTAACCGGTGCCACCCTTACCTTTGACAACCAACAGATGGAACCGGGAGAATATGTGGTTGAAAATGTTTTGCCGGGTACATACGATTACTCCCTCACCAAAGAAGGGTATTCTGATGCAAGCGGAACGGTGGAGGTCATTGATCAGAATGTTGTCGAAAATGTGGTAATGGAAGAAATGGCCTACACGGTAACTTTCGAGATAGAAGATGAAGAAGGCAACCCCCTGACCGGTGCAATTATCACTTTTGACGGAGAAACATTCGACCCTGATGTGTATGTTTTCGAAAATGTAACCCCCGGCACCTATGAATACCTGGTAAGCCTGGAAGGGTTTTTTGACCATGAAGATGAAGTGGTTGTTACCGATGAGGATGTGCTGGTAAATGTGGTATTGCTTGAGGACGATACCGGCATTGCAGGTACTGAGGCAGCATTCGGTCTGGATATTTTCCCCAACCCCGCCGGCAATACCGTTAATATTGAGTCTGCAGAAAAGATCACCGGGATCCGCATTTTTGACATGCTCGGTCAGCTGGTCTATTCTTCAAATCCTCAAAATGACTCACACCGGCTGAATGTATCCGAATGGAAAGACGGACTGTACTTTGTTCAGGTGCAAACCGAAACAGGCAGCCTGACCAAAAGACTTCAGATTAGCAGGTAAAATTAACACCTCCCCTATGAAACAGAGCTGCTTCATAACAAAGCAGCTCTGTTTTTTTATGCAATTGGTTATTAGGATAAACATATCTCCCCAAAAATCAGGGATGAGGACTTCTGAAAAGCTGATACAGGCAATTAGAAACCCTTCAGGGATTATGATCCTCTGCCTTTTGGTATTAATTGAAGAATGATCAGGAGACAGGGAAATACGCCTATGGCACATTCAGGTTATTGGATAAAGAAATCTCAAAAGCAAAAGGAAATTGCCGGGCTTTTTTTTATCCTTCTTAATCTGCAATGCAAAGGATACCATACCATCAGGGGTTATTCCTGATGAGTTTTAAGGTTTTTGAGTAGTTGCCCTGCTTCAAAACAAGGAAATTGATCCCATCCATTGCAGCCGATGTAATCTCCCGGATCAGTTCTGAGGCATCGCTCCATTGGCCAGGCTGAACGTAATTTGTTTCCCCGCTCCACAATTTCCTTCCCACCGCATCAAACAACTCCATTTGAACCACTCCGGGTTCAGGAGAATAAATCTCCAGGCTTGATGCCGGATTTACCGGGTTGGGATATATCATGACCTGGAATTCTTTTTCTTCCCCCATCATATTTCCAATCCCGGTAACAATATCAATTATTATGGGAATTCCTGCATCCGGTTGATTGACCGAGTTGTTATGAAAAACAAGCTCCGGGTTTTCAAAATCCACAACTTCGTCAACATTGCAGGTAACTTCAATATTCAGGGTATCTCCGGGTTCAATCAAATATGGGGTTGAAGGATGAAGCGAGAACCAGTGAGAAATGTCGGAGTCTATAGAATAATCGCTGACTTCAAGATCAATGTTTCCGGTATTGATAATTCCAATTGTTTCCGTGGCAGGAACACCCGGTTCGAAATCCTCAAAAAATATCTCTTCTTTACTGAAAGAAATGATCGGGGCACTTTCCACACCCTCACCATACAAACCAACCTCCACTGACGGATCATTGGTTGCATTGCTGTTGATGGTCATGACTCCCTCGTACTCACCAACCTCCCCGGGGGAAAAAGAAATTTCAATGGTTTCGGATTCTCCCGGGTCTATTGAAAATGGAACGGAAGCCTCATGCCAAAAGTCAGCATGATCAATATCCATTTGTTCAATGATCAGTTCGCTGAACCCGGCATTGCCAATGGTGATCTCTTTACTTACAGTTTCACCGGTATTAACCAGTTCAAAGTTGAGAGATGCCGGGGTAACGGTGATTTCGGGGTCCTGATCGTAAATGATGCCTTTTTTGAAAAATATGTCAGAAACCACAACGCTGTTGCGCACCCCTCCGGCTCCGAAAAAGATCGCAATTTCCCCGTTGCCCCTGGCTGTAACCCCGATATTGTTTCTCAAAACGTAAACATCCGGATCAATATCCCACACAAGTGCCGGTTCAGAAAGGTTGTTTGGTTTTCCATGAACCAAAAAATAGCCTCTGGGCGCGTCATTTGCACTGCTTGAATTGGTATAAGCCAGGAAAAGGTTGCCATTGTCGTCAAAATCAGAAAACCGGTAATTCATTGGGTTTCCTGATTCTGGAGGGATCATGGGCACCGGGTCAGAAAACTCTTCCTGCTGGTACTGCATAAAGTAAAGACGGCCATCGGCAAGCAACCTGTAGACAAGGTAAACACTCCCATCCTCATTAATCAGCAGTTCCGGGTAAGAGATTTGCCCTGCCTCATTATGGGTTACTTCCTCCAGGTCACCCGAGGTATTATTGAAATACTTTAAGAAACCGTTGGAAAGGTTTTGGTTGCGATAAACAATATGAATGTGATTATCCGGATCAATCCCTATCCTGGCTTCATTCTCTCCGGAAGGATTGGACTGCCCCAAAAGCAAAGGACTGCCTAGTTCTTCCTCCCAGGGATCGTACCAGTTGTAATAAATGTAGTTGGGAACCGGATCATCATTATTGGAAGAAAAAACAAAATGTACAATTCCTTCTATATCCACATCCATGTATGGCAAAGCCACGTTGCTATAGGACTGGGTAAGATAAACCGGGTCTGAAAAATCCCCCTCAAGGTTATTATGGTAAACAACCCGCCAATATCCTTCATCGTCGGTAGAAATATATACCAGATGGATGACATCATTTTTATCCAGGGCAAATACCGGGTAATTCTCTCCCCGGTTGGTTTCGGTGATCTGTGTTATTTCAAACTCACCCGAAACATTGTTGGCATAATAAATATCCCTGGTACTGGCATCTGACCCCACCAATCCGCTATAAAAAACATGCAGGTTGCCATCACTGTCAAATTGCGAGTATATCCTGTTGTTAAACATGTCGTTGTAAACCAGGGTATCCAGTGGCAAATCAAGTTCCCCCTCAAGGGAAGTTCCGTAAACAGGGAAAAGCGAAAATGCAAAAACAACAAAAAGTAGATTAATATTTTTCATCTGTTTGTATTTTGATTAATATGGTTCCCTGCCTGCCGGCTTGGCCTGACGCGGTGGGCAGGCAGGGAACTCTTTATCATATTTTTTTCCTGAAATTGTGTCACCCTTTTTTAAACTCTTACTGCAATACCCGGATGCGTTTGGTTTTGACGCTTCCATTTGTTTTCAAAATCTGCAGCAAATACACTCCCTGCCTCCAACCGGAAACATTGATGTTATAAAATTGATCCCTCACACCAAAGGATTGTACTTTTTTTCCAATCATACTAATTACGGTAATCCTTTTCATTTCTTTTCCAGAAGCAATGGAAACAGCGTATCTTGCGGGATTGGGATAAATTCTGATCTCGTCTTCAGAAACTGTGGAAACAGAAACATCATCAGGAGTAAGAAAGACTTCCTCCACAACATCCTCATTTGTAACAGTCACCTCCCCTGATTCCTCATCAAAACCTTCTGCGCTGACGGTATAAGTGTAGGTGCCGGGCATGATTTCATGGAAAGAATACACGCCGGGCTGATGGGTTTCATCCAGGAAGGTGATGGCAGCATCTTCAATGAAATTATTTTCCTGGTCCATGACTTCAAAATACACCGAATAGGAGGCTTCCTCCCCTGCAATGGAAAAGTCCACGGTAATGATCTCTGAAGAGCCTGTAGTATAAACCGACTGAACCCCTGCCTGGTATTCTCCTTCCTCAAGGTTGCTGAACAAAAACTCGGTGCCGGAAACCTCTCCGGCAAATGGGGTATCCATATCGTTCAGGTAAACGTTGAAATGCTCAAACACCCGCTCTTCAGCAGCCGGAGACCAGTCCGGTTTTCCCGATGGAACAAAAGGATTATCCAATGCCTGATATACCGGCTTTGAATTAAAGTTTTTATTTTCTCTTTCCCGGCTGAGGTGTTTCACCTCTCCTAAATTTTTTCCATAAGCCCTCAGCAAATAATTTCTCTCAAAATTGATATCACCGATATCCATAAAATCCTCCGTTTGGTCGGTAATATCCATAATGGCAAACTGGGTTTCAGGGACAAAGATCCATGGTTCAACCTTCCCATTATCGGTTGCAAGGGCAATATTGCCATCATAGCTTATCCCGATAAAAAATCCGTAAGGAGCATGAACCGGCTCCTCAAGTGTATAGGTATTCCATTGGTTATCGGTATTGGGTACCTCTTCGGCAGAATAAAGCACATTATTCCTGTCAGGTGTTCCGTTTCCGGTGAGGCCCAGAACCCAGATCTTAACTGAATAATGTGGACCTGCAAGATGGGTCAGCACCCAGGATATTTCGTGAATGATCCCGTTGTAATGATGAACCGATCCAAAAACACTATTCAGGCTTCCCTGCTCAAACCCAATTACCCCGTTAACCATACCGTTGTCATATCGAAACTCATGATCATCTCCTGCATCATTCCATCTTAAAAGGGCTTCTCCGGTTTCAAATCCTTCCTTAATAATTTCCACGTTAAAGGGCTCAATTATTTGATCATTCAATGCCACTTCAATGGATTTTGGCTCTCCTTCAACAGTAAAATCAAGCTCTTCGGACTCATAACCCGACCTTGATACCCTAAGGGTGTAATCATAATCTTCCAGATCAATGGAAGCTTCACCCTGAGCATTGGTAAGCAGATCGGCGATGCCCAGGATTTCTATTACAGCCCCTTCCACCGGTGCCTGCCCGGAAGAATTTTCATAAACAGAAAAATCTACTGTGTAAAACGGTGGGGTTTCTTCCACAACCACATCATCGAGCACATTGGCCCTGCCCCAGTTGTCAGTTCCTTCAAAGGCGATTTGATAGGTGTCTGATTTCTCAGGCAGGGCCAGGGTTTGTCTTGTCCACACTGAGATATTTTCATCGGAATGGAATATTTCTACCCAGGGAGAAGTTTCCTCCGCACGGTAGTATACCCTGAGTTCGTTTTGGTCGCCCGACCAGGCTTGTTGTCCATACCAGAAAACAATGCGGGGTGACTCCAGTTCTGAAATGTCCAAAACGGGGGTGATCAGTTTGGTAACCCCTCCGTCCCAGCTTGAAGAAAAGCGGGCATTCAGCTCTCCGGAGTGGGGCTCGGATATGGAACCTCCGGAGGATCCCACATCAAATGTCCAGAACTTATCTCCTTCCTCCTGGAACTGCGACCATAACGGCCGGGTAGGAGAATCATCGCCAAACCCTTCATGCCATGGGAAATCGGCGATAGGATCTTCCTCACGGAGATGCGACAATAACCCTGAACCGGCATATCCTTTATTTACACAGATGCTTAAGGTAAACACCAGCAATAAGGGTAGCACCCGGAAAGAATTGAAAAGTAAGTTTTTTTCCATCTGTTAATAATTTTGCAACTAATTAATTATCTATGCATTGTAAATGCATCCCGGGTTTCAGATTGAGGGTAGAAAGTAAAAGGTAGAGGTAACCCTCTATCCTTTAACTTCCATATCTTATCTTCCATGCTCTACCCTCTATCATCTATCCTTTTCCTTCAGGCTTAAGCAGTCATTTCCTTGTGTTGAAAGTTAATCATGGGCGTTTCATATTATTACGTTTAATAAAAACCCCATAAGCTCAAAAAGCAGGTTGGCAAAACCTTGTTGGATTTTGTAAAAACCCTTAAAGCAAACTTACGGAAAGCTGTAATGGCAGTCAATACGCACTGCCATGTATTTTCATGCAAAAAAGATAAGTACCAGCACTTATCCGGGAAAGTAATGATCAGAATTCAGGCAGTGAATCAGGAGCGGGGGACAGGATTCATTCCAAAGCTCGGAAACAATCTGATGTGATCAGGCATGAATTTTTATGCCCTCCTTTTGAATATACTGGAGCACCCGCCTCTGTCATTTTGGTGATAATCGACCCCCAGCACTCAAATATGATTTTTTGACATGTTTAGGTTTTTTCAAGGGTATTACAATAGTAACAATGGTTCCCCTGCCGGCCAAAGTATCAATAAAAACATTGCCGTTAAGGTTCTCCACCCTGCTGCGCAGGTTATTCAACCCTCCCCCTGGTATTTCAAGGACTTTCTGCATATCAAACCCTAACCCGTTATCTTCAACAACCAGGGTGATGTCGGTATCGTTTTTCACCAACTGAAGGTAAAAGTCTTTTGCCCTGGCATGTTTGAGGGAATTGTTGATCAGTTCCTGTATGGCACGATAAAGGGTGTTTTCCAACAGGCTGTCCATTGGAGTGTTTAATCCAAACAGCTCCAGATGTATCTTCATGGGGCCGCTCTTATTGATCTGATCGGTTAGTTCAGTTAAAGCTTTGGTAAAACCTTTTTCGGTCAACACCGAAGGGGCCAGGTTATGGCTTATGTTCCTGAGTTCATAAAAAGCTTTGTCAACACTATGGATGGCCACATCCATCAGTTCATTTTTTCTTTCATCGGTCAGAAAAGTTTTTTGCTGCAGTACGCTGATGTTCATCCTTGCCACCGACAACATTTGTCCCAGGCCATCGTGCAACTCCTGCCCAATTCTTTTTCGTTCCTGAATCTCTGCTTCCACGGCAGCCCTGGATTTTTTCTCTGTCAGGTCCAAAATGGTCTGCTGGTGGGCTGCCAGCTGACGATACCGGTGATTATGATAAAGCAGGTACAAACCAGCCATCACCAGAATAAAAGCCAATACAATGAAAAATATGGTGGAATTTTTCCGGCTGATCATTAGCTCCTGCCGCTCAATCTCCAGTTGTTGGATCTCTTTTGCCTGGCTGAGTTCATGGATCTCCAGGTTATAGATTTCATGCAGGGTAGACTGGTCGGCCAGTTCATCTTTAAGTCTCAAAAAGATCCGGTTGTGCTGCAGGCTTTCCTTATACCTTCCATTGCGCTCATAAGCATCCGAATAAAACCAATGGATCTCTTTTTGCAGCCTCTTATTGGAAAGCTTTCCGGCAATCTCCTTTGCCTGATCTGCATAGCGGATGGCCTCGGAAAGCCTGTCCATTGCCAGGCTGGATTTGGCCATCCCGATCTTTGCTTCACACAGTTTTTCCAGGCGGTTAATCTCATGGGATACTTCCATGCTTTTTTGAAAATATTCCATTGCCCGGTAATGGTCTTCCATCATAAAAAAAACATTGGCTTTTTCGATATAGCTACCGCTCAAACCAAAGCGATTCTGTGTATGCAAGGCTATTTCAATGGATTTGTCAAGATAGTAAAGGGCAGAATCCGGTTTTTGCATTTTCAGAAACATCAGACCCCGGCTGTTGTTTACTGCAGCAATCCCGATGCTGTCCCCAAAGGCCTTAAAGCCCTTACAGGCCTGATCAAGATGTAAACCTGCCTTTTCAAAGTTCTCTATACTCGTAAAAAGCAACCCCATATTATTCAGGGTATTAAGCTTTTGATGTTCTTCACCTGCTTCTTCAAAATAATTAACTGCTTTAAGATAATGATCCAGGGCATCTATATAATGCCCTATATGCGAATTTATGATCCCAATGTTGTTGTAAAAAGACCCTATGCTGGAAACATCTCCGGTGTTTATGGCCAATACAAGCCCTTCTTTATAATTCACCAGGGCGTTTTCGTATGCGGATTGAATAAAATACGTGATTCCGGTCAGGTTCAGCAGCCTGATCCTTCTGCCGGTATCTTTCGGGTCGTAATATCCGGAGGCTTTCTCAGCCATGCTTCGAACTTTGTCAGGGTTGACCGACAAAAGATCCCAGCCCTGTTGAAGGAGGCTGTCAAACTTTTCATTATTCACTTCATGAGTAAGCGCTTGTGATTGCTCAAGTCCCGGCAGGCCGGAATAAACTTTTAAATCCACATCATCAGAGCAGGCACTCCGGGGAGTGAAAATGAACAACAAAAGCAGTAGTATGTATACCTGTCTGTTCATTTGGTAATAATTGAATTATTTGTTTTCCAGGATCCCTGAAAAGGAAATTAATCAGGGTAGCAGGAATAAAAAAATATCAAACCCGAAAGCAAAATTAATCGTTCTAAGCCATTTAAAAACAATTTTCTGCATGCTGAGGTAAGTTGCAGTTCTTACTATCTGCCGGGTAGCCTTTGCATCCGGGCTTCATGTTTTCAAATCGTCACTTATGAGTCCTTGACGGATGGCATATTTTATCAGGCCCACAATGGATTTGGTTTTGGTTTTGGTAAAGATATTCCGGCGGTGGGTTTCAACGGTTCGTTCGCTGATAAAAAGTTTGCGGGCTATTTCGGCGTTACTGAGTTCACGGGCCACCAGGTTAAGAATTTCCTTCTCACGGCTGGTAAGGCTTGCAGGTACATGATCAGACAAAACATTAATGGAATGATCCACACCCAGGTTTTCCATCATAACCGCCTGAACGTCCCTGCCCAGATACTTGCCATTGCTTGCAACCACCCTGATGGCTTCCAGCATTTCATTCATATTGGTGCGTTTCAGTATATAACCGGAAGCACCGGCTTCTACCATTTTGGTGATCATGGATATGTCCTCATGCATGGTCAGCGCCAACACTTTGATATCGGGATAGAGTTCCTTTAATTTGCGGGTAACATCAATTCCTGAGTTTCCGGGCATATTGATATCGGCAAGCACAACTTCTACAGGTTCTTTCTCCACAAAAGAAAGGGCCTGATCCATATTGTTTGCTCCACCGGCAAAAGTAACATCCTCTTCATCTTGCAAAATTGATTTTAGTCCATCAATGATCAATTGATGATCATCGACTACCAGCACTCGAATAGGATTTTTTGACATATTTAGGTTTTTTGAGAGGTATTACAATCGTAACTATGGTTCCCCGGCTGGTCATCGTATCAATAAAAATATTACCGTTAAGGTTCTCAACCCTGCTGCGTATGTTGTTCAATCCTCCCCCGGGGATATGAAGTATTTTTTCCATATCAAACCCGACCCCGTTATCCTCAACAATCAGGGTGATATCGGAATCGTTTTTGACCAGCTGGAGGAAGAAATCAGAAGCCTGTGCATGCTTGATGGCATTGTTGAGCAGTTCCTGAACGGCCCGATACAGTGTATTTTCAATCAGGCTGTCGATGGGCCCGTTTAACCCGTACGATTCGAAATGAACATGCATCTGCCTGGTTTTATTTACCTGCTCGAAAAGCTCCTTCAAAGCCATGGCAAATCCTTTTTCAGACAGAACCGAAGGGGCCAGATTATGGCTGATGTCGCGCAGCTCGTAAAAAGCTTTATCAACACTTTGAATGGCGGCATCCAACAACTCTTCCTTTCTTTCACTGGTAAGGGAGGCCTTTTGTTGCAACACACTGATGTTCAATCTTGCTACCGACAGCATTTGCCCAAGTCCATCGTGCAGTTCCTGCCCAATCCTTTTTCGCTCCTGTATTTCGGCCTCAACCGCTGCACGGGATTTTTTTTCGGTTAGGTCGAGAATGTCCTTCTGGTGGTTGGCCAGCTGACGATAGCGATAATTATGGTATAGCAGGTATAGTCCGGCCATTACCAGGAAAAAAGCCAAAGTGATAAAAAAGATGGTTGTATTTTTCCGGCTGAGCAATAATTCCTGCCTTTCTATCTCAAGTCTTTGAATCTCTTTGGCCTGGCTGAGCTCCTGGATCTCAATATTGTAAATCTGATGAAGCTTGGCCTGGTCCAGGATCACCTCCTTTAACTCAGTAGATTTCCGGAAATGATGGAATGCCTTTTCAAAATCGCTTTTCTTTTCATAAATCTTCGCAAAAACCTCATGGGTTTCCTGCCTAAGCACCTGATCTGATAAGCGATCGGCAATACTCATGGCTGTTTCAGCATGTATAAGCGACAAGTCGGTTTGCCCAAGTTCAAGGTAGGCCCGGGCCAAACCTAAATTTACCTTGCATTGCTTATAGGGATAATTGATTTCTTTGGAAAGGTCGTTGCTTTTTTGAAAAAACTCAATGGCCATGGCATAATCTTCCTTAAACGAGAAAACTTTGGCAACCTCACTGTAGGTTGCGGATAGGCCGAAGTTGTTCTGGGTTTTTATGCCAATATCGATCGCTTTTTCAAAATAAATGAGGGCAGAGTCTATCTGTTCCATTTTCAGGAACAAAGAACCCATGTTGCTTAAGCAAGCGGCAATCCTTACACTATCCTTTTTTTCAGTAAATACCTGGTAAGCCTGGTCAAAGTTTTCCCTGGCCTTTTCAAAATTTTCAATGGCTGAATATAACAAGCCAATATTATTAAACGTACTGGCTTTATTTTGAATATCTCCGGTTTCTTTGTAATATTCTATTGCCTCAAGAAAGTTTTCCAGGGCATCCATATAATTTCCACTACGCAAATTAACAATCCCGATATTATTATAAATATCAGCTATGCGTTGATTCTCCCCTTCTTCCAGGGCCAGGGTCAGTCCTTTCAAGTATTTTTCCAGGGCCCTGCTATGCTCGGATTGAATGAAATAGGTAATTCCAATTAAATTAAGCAGCCTGATTTCCTGGGAGTTATCTCCGGGAGTTCTGTATACATAAGCTTCCAAAGCTGATAAACGTGCACTGTCCGGATTGCTCACCAGCATATCCCAGGCTGAATCAATCAGGCTGTCAAATAAATCCTCATTCTCACGGGTGTCCAAAAATCCATCTGAAAATTCAGCCAATGGGGTTTCATGATTATTTTCCCCAGGAACATTCGGACAAATAAGGAAGAAGTGAAAGAAAAAAACAATAATAAATAATAAAGACCTTGCCATTTTTAATCTAATTCATTCTTAACAAGGAATGACCGTAGCAGTATTGATATACTTCCCCTGCAAGGAAAAAAATTCATACAGGAGAAAAATACGGGTGTTTCCACAAATTTAAGGATTGAAATTCAAAAATTTAAACCCAAACCCACTAATTAATAAAAAATACGTGTCAATACTGACCTTTTCAAAACCAATTCATACCGACCAACACTGGTATTTAATATTTTTTTGTCAGGAAAACCTTAAAAGACTGCTAAGCAAACCATTAAACCCATTTCAGGGGTTAGCAATAAATGGTGGATCCCATTTCAAACTTCAAAAATTCCCGGTTTTGAAACACCTCCTGCTTTGCTATCAGGGAACTTCGGTCACCACTGATTTGGAAATACAAAAAATACCACTTTATACGGATTGACTGGTATGCCTTTGGGTAGCTAATTTTGCTGTAACATTCTTCATAAATTGTTTTGTTTGTTTTGCAGTTAAATAAGCCCGGGTGATGCCGGGCTTTTTTTCAGGCCGGGATTCTATATCCCGCATATTCAGCCCTTATCCCCTCCTTATTTAAACCGATTTCAAATTAAGGATAAAAGCCTTTTTTTTTAGTATGGTTTAAATTAAGGCTTTATCTTTGTACCGGAAATTAACCGATTTAGAAACCCAAAAATAAAAATGCGATGGCTTACGTAATTAATGAAGATTGCACTGCATGTGGCAGCTGCATAGACGAATGCCCGGTTGATGCTATTT
>SL_3KL_010_SEDDRAFT_10004453_pt1 | contig 12658 bp, 10 predicted proteins | sample SodLakKL_010_SED_2_FD_10381 | JGI IMG/M metagenome (IMG submission 10381)
GGCTGTATAACAGGGGTCGCAGGGTATTTCCTGGAAGCATTCCACAATAACTACCGGACCCTCGGTCAGGCGTTCAGGCGATGGCTTAACCGCTTCTACCTGCGCAGGGGTGGGCACTCCTGTTTTTTCAAGCATTACTGCCTCACCTCCCCGGTTTTTTTAAGGTTTTGCAGACCTGTGCGTATTTTTTCACCGGTAGGCCCTTTTCTTAATGCATCCAGTTCAAGGTTTGCTGCAGCAATTTTTTGTTCATAGCTATCCCGGCCGTAACCAAGATTGAAGGCGGCTGTAAGACCGGCAATTGTGCCTTCCACCATGGCAGCACTGGCTTCTTCAATTCCACTGACGTCACCGGCTATATAAATATTGGCCACTGAAGTTTCCATAACCGCGCTGCGCCGGGGCACATGCCCGCCAAGCTCCGGGATATAAGCTATTTCGCACCCGGCCTGGAAGAGAATTTCGGTCAAAGGGGTCAGGCCAACTGCAATGCAGAGCACGTCAACGTCAAGTTCTCTTACCGTGTCAGGGACAGGCTGCCAGCTGTCATCCAGCTCAACCATGATAATCTTCTCCAGTGCGTCACTGCCGTGGGCAGAAACCACTGTCTGTGAAGTATAAATAGGCACTCCCATCCGGCGTACCTTGGAAGCATGAACATGGTAAGCACCAATTTCCGGGGCCGCCTCAATGATTGCCGGCACTTCCACCCCAGCCTGCAGCAACTGGTAGCTAACTATTACACCAATATTGCCTGCTCCAAGCATGGCCACTCGTTTGCCGGGAAGCACGCCGTACACGTTCATCAGGGTTTGGACTGCGCCGGCCCCGTAAATACCGGGCAGGTCGCAGTTTGGGAACATCAAAGTATTTTCCTGCGCTCCTGTGGCCATAATCATGGCATCATAGCTGACGGGCAAAACCCTGCCCTTCAGCTCCAGGGTTACAACATTGTCATCGTAATAGCCAAGGGCAGCTGCCCCTTTCAGCACGCGAACTCCTGGATGCTCTTCAGCTGCAGCAGTCAGTTTCTCTGCAATTTTAAATCCTCTCTCTGACGCATACTGTTCCTTGGAACCAAAAAACATGTGGGTCTGCTTAACCAGCTGACCGCCAAGAAATGGATCACGTTCAACCAGGGTCACCCCGGCGCCCTGGTCGGCAGCACTTAAAGAGGCTTTTAACCCGGCCGGACCACTTCCGATAACAAGAATTTCAGCTTTATTCACCAGGCACACCTCCAATAACACCTCTACCCTGCTGAGTTTCAACGGTCATCCCGTCCTGCAGTGGCTCTACACAGGTGCGCACGTTTGGTATACCGTTAACGCGCATGTTACAGGAAGAACAATTGCCGATTGCGCACCAGAAACCACGCGGCCGTTTAAAGTTTCGGCTGTGCGATAATACCCTTACCCCTGCTGCATGCAGTGCTGCGGCGATAGGTTCGCCTTCATAGCCTTCGACCGTTATTCCGTCATAAGTAAAAGATATTTTTTTGCCTTTTTTAAATTCTAAGATAGGATGAACCTGAATACGCATATCTTAAACCTCCTGCGGTGGTCATAATAGATAATAACGCAATTAACATGCCATTATTTTAAATAGCCCTCTAAAAGGCCTCTATTAAAGCCTGTGCGTATAAAACCCTTTCAAATAAGCATTTTCGGCAGGATATTGTAAAACACACAAAGAAGTTATGTATAAGAATATAAATGGTATATCAATTAAGCAAAAATAAGTGCAAAATGATTTTGCATAAACGCTATACTTTACTTATGGTATAATGACAAAATAGGATATGCAAAATTTTTTTGCAATGCATAATGATTTTGCATCGGACAAGTATATCCTCATGGGAGGCACTAATTGTGGGTGACAAGAACACGTCCAGCACAGTTGACAGGGCAGGCAAGATTTCCAGGCTGTCTGAAGTACAGCTTGAAAAGATGATCGACTCAATAGATGAAGCTATTATAGGTTGTGATAAAAATGGCTACATTAATATTTATAATAGCGCTAATGAACGCCGGGAAAAGATGAATCGAAAAAGTGTCCTTAATAAACATGTTGATGAAGTATATGATTTTCACGGCGGCAAGAGCCTTCTGATGAGAGCAATAAAGGATAATAAACCGATCCTCGATCAATACCAGGAATACACAACTGAAATCAGCGGGACATATGTTGAAATAATCTGCAGCACGGTTCCAATTATGGAGGGTGATGAAGTAATTGGCGCCGTTTCCGTAATGAAAGATTACTCCAAGGTTAAAAAACTTTCCAAGATCATCATGGACCTTCAAAACAACCTCTACAGTACAGATAAGACCAGCAAGCCAAAAACTGCAGGCGCCAGCCATACCTTTTCGGATATTGTTGGTGAAAATCTACTGCTTCGCGACACTATAATCTGGGCTAAAAAAACAGCAGCAAACAACCTGCCTGTATTAATATACGGTGAGACGGGCACAGGCAAAGAGCTTTTGGCCCAGAGCATTCATAATGCAGGAGATCGGAGAGATAAGCCTTTTATTGCTATTAACTGCGCAGCCATCCCGGAAAACCTATTAGAAGGCTTATTATTTGGAACAGTAAAAGGGGCATTTACAGGAGCATTGGACAGAACGGGCCTCTTTGAGCAGGCTACAGAGGGAACCCTGGTTTTAGATGAAATAAATTCACTCAGCCTGCCACTGCAATCCAAATTATTAAGGGTTATCCAGGAAGAAGCTGTGCTCAGGGTAGGAGAAATGAAGGAGAGAAAAATTAATACACGCCTGATCAGTATTTCTAATATGGATCCGGTTAATGCGATAAAAGAAGGCCTGCTTCGCGAAGATTTATACTATCGCATCGCATATATTTCTTTATGTATGCCGCCTTTAAGTAAAAGATTAGATGACCTGCCTGCCCTGATCGATTACATGATCCGAAAGTACAATGAAAAGTTAACCCTGAAAGTAGAGAATGTCTCAGCAGAACTTTTCGCCTCGCTTGAAAATTACCCCTGGCCTGGGAACATAAGGGAGCTCGAACATATCATAGCCGCAGGAATGAGCGCATTAAGTGAAGATGATCTGCAGATTTGCCTGGAAAATTTACCTCCAAACATAAGACATAAGTTATCTGGCGTTAACAATACCAGGGAAATATATAGTTCTGCCGGCATGTCATTAGAGAAGACTTTAAATAGTGTTGAAAGGAGGCTGCTAAAAAAAATTTTAAAGAAAAACAACTGGAACATTTCAAAAGCAGCAAAAGAGTTGGAATTAAAACGACAAAGTTTGCAGTACAGAATCAGGAAATACTCTCTTAAGAACACTGATTAGAGCTACAGCAAAAGCAAAATGTTACGCTTTACCTGCCATGAATATCGTTTTCACTATTAAGATTGACTTTTTAGTCATGAGGTTTTGACCTCTAAATTACCAGGCAACTGGATTGTGCAAATCTCAAGACAGCTTTCCGGCTATAATTGTTTTCTGCTGTAGCAATATCATAGTATTTACACGGATAAATAAAACTGGCTGCAAAATGCAGGTTTAATAAAATATGGCACGTTAATTGCGAGTATTATATTACTAGCAATATGGCATGAATAACAAGCATTTAAAACTATTTTAACGGCAAGTTAGAAAACGAAAGGAGTATGTATCATTATGTTTAAGCATTACAAGGGCGGGAATTTTAAAGTTTTCAGCGACGAGGATATAAAGGATATTCATGAGGCTACCGTATACCTGCTGGAAAAAGTGGGTGTAAAACTCCATAACAAGCGGGCCCGGCAGATTTATGCCGATAACGGCGCGGATGTGGACAATGAAAAACAAATTGTTAAGATCCCCAGGGCAATGATTGAAGATGCGATTGACTCTACCCCTTCCAAAATTATTCTTTGCGGACGCGAAGAGAAAAATGATCTGCACCTGGAAGGCAAAAATGTCCACCTGGGCACAGGGGGAACAGTTCTCAATACCCTCGATGTAGATACCCAGGAAAAGCGACTCACCGAAGTTAAGGATGTTGCCGGTTATGCCAAGATGACCGACGCTCTTGACAACATCGCCTTTTTCGTCATCAATTGTTACCCAGATGATGTGCCAACTGAAGATGTCGACGTTAACCGTTTCTATCATGGTCTGGCTAACACTTCTAAACACGTCATGGGCGGCATCTACACCATGGATGGTCTCAAGTCGGTTATTAAAATGGGCGAAGATATTGCCGGCAGCAAGGAAAAACTTCTCGACCGTCCTTTTATATCTTTTATCACCTTAATGATGAGCCCGCTGTTAATGGAGGTAACTTATACCGACTTCCTGATTGAAGCATCAAGTTACGGCCTGCCTGTAACCTGTCCTTCGGAGCCGCTGGCCGGCGCAAATTCACCTGTAACCCTGGCCGGGACAATCACGCTCAATAACGCTGAATCACTGGGCGGGCTAATCCTTTCTCAGCTGGTCAATAAAGGTAATCGAACCATATACGGGTCTACTTCCAGTATTATGGATATGCGTACCGGAACCTATATGGCCGGAAACATTGAATCTGCCCTGATCAATGCCGGCTGTGCCCAGATGTCGCATTACTACAAGATTCCGATGTACGGCACGGGCGGAATGTCCGATTCAAAGGTGCTTGATGCCCAGGCCGGCTATGAGAGCGCCAATACTGCTATGGTCGTTGCCCTTTCAGGCTGTAATTACATTCACGATGCCTTCGGTTTGCTTGAATTCTGCACTGTCTTATCTTATGAAAAGATGGTTGTAGACAATGACTCGGTTGGCATGGCTCTAAGGGCAGTTCGCGGTGTAGAGGTTAACAAAGAATCTATTGCCGCCGATGTTATCGCCGAAGTGGGCCCGGGCGGTCACTTCCTGGACCACTCACACACCTATAACAATGTGCGCAGCGAATTCTATTTCCCCACCCATTCAGACCGCCAGCAGCGCAGTGTCTGGGAAGAAGAAGGTTCTAAGGATTCATTTACCAGGGCCCATGAAGAAGCAAAGAAAATCCTGGCCGAGCATAAACCGCTGGGCTTCAAAGAAGATATGGAAAAAATGCTGCTCGAGAAATACAAGGGCATCAAGAAGCTTTAAGCCAATCCTGCATTGATAATAAGCGCCGCGGGTCTTTTCGACTTTGCGGCGCTTTTGTATTGAATGAACCTATCATTTCATCCCTGCTAAGTGAAGAACCAATCTGAATATCAGCATATAAANCATTTAAAATAATTGAAAGCATATTAGTTGCGCAAACTATGAATGGGAGCGGGAACCCGTCCACCACGGCGTACAAAATTATCTGCTGAAAAATTACTGACAGCCATAATCGGAGCTCTGCCCAGCAGTCCACCAAATTCAACCTGTTCGCCTATTTTTTTGCCTGCTGCAGGAATTATCCTCACCGCCGTGGTTTTGTGGTTGAACACCCCGATCGCCGCCTCATCTGCAATAATAGCGGCAATTGTCTCCACCGAAGTGTCCCCGGGAATTGCTATCATATCGAGACCAACCGAACAAACAGCGGTCATCGCCTCCAATTTTTCAAGGGACAACGCTCCATCATTTACGGCAGCAACCATACCGGCATCTTCACTGACCGGGATAAATGCTCCCGAGAGTCCCCCTACGTATGAGGAAGCCATGGCCCCGCCTTTTTTTACTGCATCGTTTAACAGGGCCAGGGCGGCAGTCGACCCGGGTGCGCCGCAGCGTTCCAGTCCCATTTCTTCTAAAATTTCAGCAACGCTGTCTCCAACGGCAGGCGTTGGTGCCAGGGAAACATCAACAATACCGAAGGGCACGCCCAGCCTCTTAGCAGCAGTCCGGCCAACCAGTTCGCCCATACGGGTAATTTTAAAAGCAGTTTTCTTTATAGTTTCTGATAGAGCGCCAAGATCCGCGCTACCCGCTCTTTTAATGGCGCTTTTAACAACACCCGGTCCGCTAACCCCGGTATTTATAACACAATCCGGCTCGCCCACACCGTGAAAAGCTCCGGCCATAAAGGGATTGTCTTCGGGAACATTGGCAAAGACAACCAGTTTAGCGCAACCGACACTATCCTGCTCTGCTGTTAGGGCAGCAGTTTCTTTTATAACTCTGCTGACCATGCTTATCGCATCCATGTTAATACCGGAACGTGAGGTGGCTACATTAACCGAAGCACAAACCCGCTCAGTCGAGCTCAAAGCCTGTGGAATCGATTCGATCAGCCTGGTATCTCCTCCAGTGAAGCCCTTATGGACCAGGGCCGAAAACCCTCCAATAAAATTAACCCCAACCTCTGCCGCTGCCCTGTCAAGGGCCTGCGCATATTCAAAATAATTTTCAGCAAGGCTCGCTTCGGCGACCAGGGCAATCGGTGTAACAGAGATACGCTTATTAACAATCGGCAAGCCGTATTCACGGGCAATCTCTTCACCCGTTTTGACCAGGGATCCGGCCAGACGGGTTACTTTATCGTAAATTTTACGACAGGCTGCCCTGTGATCAGAATCACTGCAGTCACGAAGACTGATGCCCATGGTAATAGTCCGAATATCAAGATTTTCGTCCTGAACCATCTTTATCGTTTCTAAAACTTCTTCAATCGTAAGCACTGCTTATCCCCCCTATCTACTGGCCTCTAAATACGGTGCATAAACTTAAATACATCTTCGTGCTGAGCATCTATACGCACCTGCAGATCTTCTCCTTTCTTGGCCAGCAGGTCTTTCAGCGTTAACAGATCAACGCTTGATGTGTCCATGTCGGCCATCAGGACCATGACGAAATAACCCTGCATAACTGTCTGGTTGATATCGAGGATATTAACTCCATTATCGGCCAGTATGGAAGTCACACCGGCAATGATGCCAACCCGATCTGGTCCGATTACAGTAATCGCTATGCGATTACTACCAGTGGATTCATTTAGATCTTTCAATGCCGCCACTCCTTTTTAGAACTAATATATTGTTATTCCTGCTCTTCAAAATACTTGCCTCCGTTTCTATAATAATCAAATAACAGGATTAAAAAACTAATTGCCAAACCCGGATAGAGCGGGTTAAGGCCTAACTGTAACAATGTCCCGAGAATTACTACCGATGGAGCTATTATAACAGCCAGGGTCCCGGCCCGGGGAGAAATTTTACCCTTAAGAAAAATAGCAGCAAACAGCGGAAAACAGATCGTTGCCCCGCGAAGTCCAAGTGAAAGATAACTCCAGTTTAAAATAATTACATCACCCCTTGTAACCAGGACTACAACCAGGGCCAGGGTCATAATTAAAACAATGAAAAGACGAAAAATGAACAGCACCCGACGATCATCAGCATGGGGGCGCAACCTGAGATAAATGTCACGATTAAGCATCGTGCTGACCCCCAGGGTCAAGCCGGCCGCCGTCCCAACTGAAGCCAGAAGGAGTGTAATAAGAACGATCCCGGCAAACCAGGGGGTTAGATAATTGATCACAAAAAGAGGCAGGGCCTGGGCCGGATCTATGGCAGGGTAATGCATCCTCATGTAGAGCCCGATCAGGATGCCTCCCAGGCCAATAGCAGGAGCTAAGACAGCGCTAAGCAGGGCTCCACCTCTTGCCGCTTCAAGATCGCGGCTGGAGAAAACCCCCTGGAAATATATTTGGCTGGAAAGAACCCCGACCATCAGGGCAAAGGCGGCAGCCAGGTCGGTATTAACTCCGCGCCCAAAAAGACTGAACCAGGGATAGGCAGGAAAATGACTGCCAAGACCGACCGGTCCACCAGCTAGAGTCAGGGCCACGAACCCTCCGGCAATCATGACAGCACAGGTCAACATGATTTTTGTTAAGCCCATCAGACCGGTTCCCCACGCTCCGCCAAAAACAACATAAAGCACAGCCAGGGCTACTGCGATCAGCGCCGCAAGGCGAAGATCGACAGGAAACATGGAAGACAGCAGGGCCATCGAAGAAAATACCTGGGGCATTATGTTGATAAACATACCCAGGGAAACAAAGAGTGCGGCCATAACTCCTGCCGTTATACCGTAACTTGAAGATATAAAACGAGGTATCGTCTCAAATCTGGTTTCCCGCATTGGTTTAACCAGGAATAGGGCAATAATCAGGCATCCTAAACCTCCACCGAGAGTAAACCACCAGGCAGAAAAACCATAAAGATATGCCAGCTGCGCAGTCCCGATTGTCGAAGCTCCCCCCACAAGGGTGCCGAGAATAGTACCCATTACTAAAAATGAGCCGGCCTTACGCCCGCTGACCGAAAAATCAATAGAGGTATGAACTTTGCGCGCTGAATAGATGCCAATTCCAAAGACAATGATTAAAGCTGCAACCATGCCCACTGCATGAAGAACAGTCAGTTCCATATCGTGGTATATCCTTTACTGTTTAACTGCTGAATTATGAAACACCCATTTCCAGTTGTTTGCTATTCTACCATTTTTTTAGCTGCTTTGCCCTGCCGCCTTTAGCTTTTCTTGCAGCTCATCTTCTGTTATCAGACCCTGGTCAACACCTTTGCGCAACATGGCCTCACTTTCGTTTATGACCATCTCTGTCAATGGCAGATCGTAGGGACATCTTTCTTCACAAACACCACATTGTTCACAGTAAAGACCCTTGGTGAAGGATTCAATGTGACTCATTTCCATTTTATCCCAACCAGCTCGTTTAAATATCATCCCAGAGCGAACAATATATGAAGCCTCAATATCATTGGGACATGGCATGCAATAGTCACAGCGACGGCAAAATACGGTTCCCAGCTCCTGCTTGTCTGCTTCTAACTGCTCAATTTCAGCTTTTGTTATTGGAATATCCAGGGCCTGCAAATTATCATCGACCTCTTCTATCCGGCACATTCCGGGAATGGGGACTACATCTGAATATTGAAGAATCCACCGCAGTGCCGATCGGTTGCTGGTATATACACCTCCGGCTACAGGTTTCATGGCGATAATACCTACATCCAGAGAACGGGCCAGGGGAATCAGCTTTTCCAGTGGTTCGTCTTCAATATAGTTCAGGGGAATCTGAACCGTTTCAAATTTACCTGTCGGCAGAGCCTTTAACATCATTTGCGGCCGGTGAGAAGTAATACCGATGTGGCGCACTTTTCCTTTTTCCTTTTGCTCTTCAAGATAATCAAGCGGACCGCCTTTTTCCAAAATCTCTTCCAGCTCGTTTTCGTAGTTTACTATGTGAAACTGAAACAGGTCAATATAGCTTCGCTGCAGGTTAGCAAAACTGGTATTGAAACTTTTGTCAAACTGCTTCATATCCTTATACTTTGATTTGGTGGCAACTATAACCTCGCTGCCGTAATCCTTAAGGGCTCTTCCAAGATCAGCTTCACTGGTAGTATAACCTCTTGCCGTATCAAAAAAGTTGATCCCTTTATCATAAGCATAACGGACAACCTTAACTGCACTTTCCCGATCGACAGATTGAATTGGTAAAGCACCAAATCCAATAGGGCTGACCATTAAATTAGTTTTACCAAGTCTGACCGGTTCCATACAAAACCTCCTGCCTGTGATCAATCACTGCTTTTTCTGTACATTTATAAAGGCGCTTGAAATTAAGATTTATTAATTAACAGGCTGTCCACTGCCAAAAGAACTGCCCGGGCTGGCAGCGCTTCAACTTTCATAATCTTCAGTGGCATAACAGCCAGGATATATACGCCTTCAGGCACATCTTTAAGGCGAAGGCCTTCTATAATCCATATACCAGATCCCAGGAGGGTTTTATGAGTTTCGTGGCCCGGCTGGTTTCGTTCAATACCGAGAGCATCAATTCCGACTCCAACAATTTCTTTTTTAACCAGGTAATCGGCGCCACTTTTATCGAGATAGGCAAATGATGCCTTAAACTCATCTTCCAGTGAATTCTTTGTTTTCAGTAATACAGTTTTATAAAGACCGGGAGCGAGTCCGCTGTTCTGCATCGACTCTTCTTTTTGCTGAAGATCGTAAGAAGTGATATGATCAGCCGGCAAATCAGTAAAATCTAACACAGCACAGGCGGTAAACATGTTTTCCGGAGACCAGTAATCTGATGTGTCACCCGAGGGAATCATGTGTAAAGGCATATCGATGTGCGTTCCGGTGTGCATGTCCATTCCGAGACGGCTTTCATAAACCGTATCCTTACTAAAATCCCGCATAGTTTCAATAAGCGGCTTTTTTTCCGCTTTGTTCTTATAAACAGCCATTCCAGGCTCAATGGCCATGGAAATATCATAAAGAACCATTTGCACGCCTCCGTACCTGATTACAGAGTAAGAAGCTTAACTACCACCAGTGACGTCCGTCCCGGATCAACATATCTGCTGCACTCTCGGGACCCAGACTGCCAGCTTCGTAAATATCAAAATTACCAAGTGACTTCCTGTGCTGACTGTGAATAGAATCTGTCAATATCCATGAACTTTCTATTTCATTCCAGCTGCTAAACCGGGTTTGATCGCCATTCATAACATCGAGCAATAGCAACTCATATGCTTCAGGGGTGTTGATCAGGAAAGCGCAGGGTTGGCAGAAGTCCATCTCGGCAGGAACAACTTCTTCTATTGCAGCGGGCTTTTTTACATTAAACTGAAATGCCACACCTTCCTTTGGCTGCACTTTTAACGTTAAAAGATTTATTAGATCGTTGCGCTCTTTGTATACTCCTTCCAGGGGATCGCCAAAATAGAATGAAGGCGGGCTCTTAAACTGGATTACTATCTTTACCAGTTTGTCCTCCAACTTTTTACCCGTTTGCAAATAAAATGGAACGCCCTGCCAGCGGGAATTGTTCACAGCCAGTTTCAAAGCGGTATAAGTTTCGGTTTGAGAATATGCGGCAACATCTTTTTCCTGCATATAACCATAGTACTGCCCGAAAATCAGGTTACTTTTACTCTCTTCTTCCGGCCACAAATGCACAGCATTCAGAAGTTTAAGCTTTTCAGTACGGATTGTGTCAGGATCAGCCTTTAGAGGAGGTTCCATTGCCATCAAAGCCAGCATTTGGAGTAGATGACTCTGAAACATATCGCGCATGGCACCGACCCGATCATAATAGCGACCGCGATCACCTATTCCGTCACTTTCGCGAGCGCTGATCTGAACATGATCAATAAAACGCTTATTCCAGAGGGGCTCAAAAATAGTATTGGCAAAACGAATAACTAAAATATTCTGGAGCATTTCTTTACCAAGATAGTGATCAATACGGTATATGCTTTCTTCATCAATTATTGCTGAAAGGGTATTATTAAGTTTCCGGGCCGAGGAAAGATCATAGCCAAAAGGTTTTTCGATCATAATTCGGCGCCATCCCGATTCACCGGCAGTCATATTGTGAAGTTTAAGATTTTCGGCAATAGGAGTAAACAAATGGGGGGCGAGGGCCATATAGTATAGATAGTTGCCGTTACCGCCGCTTTCAATATTGCAGGTTTCAACTGCGTCTTTAAAGGGCAGGTAGTTTTCGGCGTAGCGCATATCGCCGGCATGATAATGAATTTTTAAAGCCAGGGTTTGCCACTGCTTTTCATCCCAGGTTGAGGAAGAGTACTTGCTGATTGAGGATGCCAGCTCTTGACGGTACTGGGAATCTGATTTTTGCTTCCTGCCAACACCAACAAGGGAAAAGTCTGATGGCAGCCTGCCTTCTAAGTGAAGGTTATAGATTGCAGGCGCCAGCTTACGGTGAGCAAGGTCGCCTGTGCCGCCAAAAATAACCATCGTACAACCCGGGACAGACATGACAAACAGCTCCTTGATCAGAAAATAGAGAGAGAAATTAGTTCAGGCAAAATCAATTAGCTTGACAAATCATTTTTCACTTCAGGCTTTTCAACATCGTGCCCGCCAAACTCACGGCGCAAACTGGCAGCCAGCCGGGCTGAAAATACATTGTTCTGCTCTGACCGGTAACGAGTAAAAAGAGCCTGGGTTATTACAGGCAGGGGCACCTTTCTGAGCAGAGCTTCCTCGACAGTCCACAAACCCGTACCTGAAGAACCTACAATTCCTTCTATTTTCTTCAGTTTGGGATCTTCAGCAAATATATTGGCGGTTAACTCAATTAGCCAGCTCCGGATAACCGAACCCCTGTTCCAGAGTTTAGAAAGTTCATGAAAGTTTATTTCATAAGGACCGCTGTCCATCAATTCGAATCCTTCGGCTATAGCCTGCATCATGCCGTATTCAATACCGTTATGAACCATTTTAACGTAATGCCCTGCCCCGGCTCCACCAACCCTGAGACAGCCGCCTTCGGTAGATAGATCATTTAAAAGAGGCTCAAGGTATTTGTAGATATTTTCTTCGGCACCAACCATTATACAGGCTCCGCTGCGGGCACCTGACGGTCCTCCACTGATTCCGGCATCTACGTAATCGATCTTCTCCTTTTGTAATTCAGAAAACCGGCGTATGGAATCACCATAATGAGAATTGCCGCCGTCAACAATAATATCCCTCTCATTTAAAAGAGGCAGCAATTTGGCAATCATTTTATCTACCGCTTTACCGGCGGGAACCATCAGCCAGATCAACCTTCGACCTTTTATAGATGCACATAAATCTTCCAGGCTCGAGGTTCCTTCCAATCCTTCATCAGCGAGGGCAGCCGCTTTTTCGGGACTGCGGCTGTATGCAACAACCCT
>SL_3KL_010_SEDDRAFT_10004455_pt1 | contig 12653 bp, 10 predicted proteins | sample SodLakKL_010_SED_2_FD_10381 | JGI IMG/M metagenome (IMG submission 10381)
CCGCCATATCCCCTGGAGTCCATGCTTCTGGCTTTGCTCGCACAGGAGCTGTTTAAAATTCCTACCACGGAACTGCTCATAACCGTGCTGCGTATCTCCCCACTTTTATGCCGCTGTTGCGGTTTTCACAAAAGCATACCCGATGAATCGACCTTTCGCCGCTTTAAGCAACGACTGGGACCTGGTGTAGCCGAGCAGCTCCTGGATAAAGCATGCCAGGAAGCCCATCGTTTGCTGGAGCAGGAGCTTTCTGTTCCTCCCCTACCCGCCGCGGTGCGTTTTCGGCGTTTCCACCAGGAAAGGGAAAATGGCGCTGTTGGCGTGCAACCACAGATTACGTATATCATGGGAACACGAGAAGAAGGCTAAAAAAAGACGCGAAAACCACTGTAAGGGAGAGTAATATGTGCGGGCGGTTTTCCTTTTTTGATTTTTTAGGTTTTCAGATGCGATTTAGCTTGCAAATTCCCGCTTTGATCCAGCCACGGTACAATATTGCTCCTTCGCAAGAGATCCTGGCTATTGTTAACCCCAACCTTGAGGGCTACCAAACCGCTTTTTTCAAATGGGGTCTTATCCCTTACTGGTCAAAAGACGGCTCTTCGGCCAGAAAGATGATCAATGCCCGGGCAGAAACCGTGGATCAAAAGCCCAGCTTTAAGCAAAGTTTTCAAAAAAGAAGGTGCCTGATTCCGGCTGACGGTTTTTTTGAATGGGAAAAACAGGAAATTGGGAAGAAACCTTACAGGATCGTTTTGAAAAATCGTGAAGTGTTTGCCTTTGCCGGCTTGTGGGATGCCTGGACTGATCCCTCAGGGCAGACGGTGCATTCCTGCACCATCATCACGACTTCTGCCAATTCGCTGCTTGCAGCCATCCACCTTCGCATGCCGGTCATTCTCGCCAAAGAGGCAGAAGAAGCCTGGCTTCACCCCGAAACCGATCAGCTTACCCTGAAAAACCTCCTCTTGCCTTATCCGGCAGCATTGATGGAAAGTTATGAAGTATCCGTGCGCGTAAATTCTCCCCGCAATGACGACCCGAGCATCATTGAACCTCTGCGTACTCCTTGATGGGAATTTCTGATTCCTTTCGCTTTGCTGACCAGGGGTAACCAAAGAAGAGGTGGCAGCGATGAGGATCATTTTCGTCCCTTCAAGTTTACAACCTGCACACAAAGAGAATCGAGCCCCGACCCCGTTTTCCTGCAGCGAGAAACAAGCCTGCCCTGTTTCCTTGAGATGCCAGCCTGGGCCAATCCCTGCTGGGCAACCCCTGTTTTTTTCCGCCGCCGTTCTTTTTAGCTTCTTTTTCATGTTCTTCTTTTTCATCGCCGGCTGCACACCTGCGTTCGAAGAAAGAGGACGGGTTATCGAAAAAGAAGATCATGGTTTTCCCCTGGTTGCCGTAGACTACGCGGGCAGAAAGATCCGTTTTGAAACACCTCCTGAAAGTTTTATATCCACCCATCCAGCCAACACGGAAATTCTTTTTGCCCTGGGACTGGGCCATAAGGTCAAGGCCGTGACCACCTACTGCGATTACCCCCCGGAAATAGAAGAACAGCGGCTGGCCTGGGGAGAATGGGATCAGGAAAGGCTGGGTGAAATGGTTCCAGCTTTGCTTCTCGCAGGAGAGAGGCAGGTACTCATGGCGGATTTCGCCGCCATGATTCCTGGCCTTTCCAGCTTCATGCTGGCTCCCAAAGACTATGACGAAGTTGTCGAAGCTATTCTCCTGGTAGGTGAGATCGCGGACAGCGAAGGTTCAGCTGCCGAAATAGCTGCGAGGATGAAAGAAAAAAAGGATCAAATCCGCCGATGCGCCGCAAGGGTTCAACCCGCGGAGCAGCCCACCGTTCTGGTTTTGGCCCTCTTTGAAGAGATCATGGCTGCCGGAGAAAATACATTGGCAAACGAACTGATTGATCTGGCTGGCGGGATCAATGCTGCTGCCACGGGGGAAGGGTTTTATGCGCTGGGGGAAAATGAGCTTTTAAGCCTGGATCCGGAAATAATCATCTTTCTTACTCCCTGGGAAGACTACTTTGCTGCACGAAACTGGCGTCATGACTTAAAGGCTTTTCAAAATAACCGGATTTATTCCCTGGAAGGAGCCCTTGTTCTCAGGCCCGGTCCCAGGTTGGCCCAGGGGTTGGAAGCGATCTTTGAGTGCCTCCACGGTGTCGAGTTTTAAAGACTGGGTAAATAAAACTTACTATCTAGTTGACATAATTATGAGTAAATGCTATACTATCAGGTAGTAACGCTTATCCCTTTCTTTCGTAAACCTGGAGTTCTAAAATTTTACTAACACGAGGAGGTTAAGATATTACTATGGCTGAGAAAAAGAAAGAGAAAGATCGCAACCGTACGATAGACCCCGCTGCGTTGGAAGTATTGGCCAAGACAGAGGGCAACGGAGTAGAGTCGGTCTACGACCGATATTTGAACATGCAGCCCCAGTGCAACTACGGCAACGCCGGGGTTTGCTGCACTATCTGTATCCAGGGGCCCTGCCGCATCACCAAGAAAGCGTCCAAGGGCATCTGCGGTGCGGCCGGCTACACCATTGTGGCCCGCAACCTGGTTCGTTCTGTGCTGGGCGGAACTTCTGCTCACTCTGACCACGGCCTGCACACCACCCTGGCATTAAGTGAGGTGGCCGAAGGTCATGCAAAGGATTACGGCATCACGGACCCGGAGAAGTTGAAAAGGGTGGCCGAGCGCATGGAGATCAGTACCGAGGGACGTTCTGACCAGGAGATTCTAAAAGACCTGGTAAGCCTGGCCCTGGAGGATTTCAGCCGCATCAACGGCAAATACAACGCCTGGTTGGAAAAGACCGTCGTTCCTGAGCGCATTGAAAAATTCATAGAATGTAACATCATGCCCTACAGCATCCACCGCACTATCGCCGAATCCATGGCCCAGACGCACATGGGCATGGACGCCGACCCGGTCAACCTGGTCTTCCAGGCCTTGAAAGCAGCCCTGTGCGACTATACCGGTATGCACATCGCTACCGACCTTTCCGACATTCTCTTCGGCACTCCGTCCCCCAGTGTCAGCGAAGCGAACATGGGGGTATTGGAAGAAAACATGGTCAACATTGCCCTGCACGGCCACAACCCCATCTTGAGCGAGATGGTCGTCAAGGCCGCCCGGGAGATGCAAGACGAAGCCAAGGCTGTCGGTGCCGAAGGCATCAAATGCGTGGGCATCTGCTGCACCGGCAACGAGGTGCTCATGCGGCAGGGCGTTGCCCCGCTGACCAACTTTTTGTCCCAGGAACTGGCCATCATGACCGGCGCCGTGGACGCCATGGTTGTCGACATCCAGTGCATCATGCCCGGCATCCAGTCTGTAGCGGAATGCTACCACACCAAGATCATCACCACCATTCCCAACGCCAAGATCCCCAGTTCATACTACATTGATTTCGATGAAAAAAGGGCCATGGAAAAAGCCAGAGAAATCGTCATGGTTGCCGTAGAAAACTTCAAAGAGCGTGACCCATCAAAAGTGAGCATACCCCAGATCAAAAACAAGCTTATTGCCGGTTTCAGCCTGGAGGCGTTTGAAGAACTTCTAGCTTCCGTGAACCCCGATGAGCCTTACAAGGTCATCACCGACGCCGTTGAGCAAGGTGAACTGGAGGGTCTGGTCCTTTTTGCCGGCTGCAACAACCTGAAAGTCCCGCATGACGAAAGTCACTATACCATCGCCGTAGAGCTGGCTAAAAACAATATCTTGCCTGTGGCGACCGGGTGTGCCGCAGGAACCTATGCCAAGCTCGGTCTGCTCAACAGCGATGCTGTGGAAAAGTATGCCGGAGACGGGCTGAAGGCGTTCATCAACCGCTTGAACGAAGCCAACAAGGAGAAGCTGAAAGGTGAAAAGCTGCCGCTCATTTTCCACATGGGCTCCTGCGTGGACAACACCCGGGCCTACGACCTGATGACTGCCCTGGCCCGCCAGTGGAAAGTAGACACACCAAAGGTGCCCTACGCCGCCAGCGCCCCGGAAGCCATGAGTGAAAAGGCTGTTTCCATCGGCAGCTGGTGCGTCACCCTGGGTATGCCCGTCCACGTCGGCGTGGTTCCGCCCATCCCGGGCAGTCCCCTGGTCGACGGGATCGCCCTGCAGATCGCTCAAGATGTCTATGGCGGCTACTTCATGTGGGAAGAAGACCCCAAGGAAGCTTCCCGCAAACTTCTCGAAGCCATCAAAGAGAGAACCTGGAAACTCCGCGTGCACAAAATGGCTGCAGAGAAATACGAAACGGACCTTTCCACTACCTGGTAAGAGACGTCAACAGAGCATAAGCGCGGACAAAGGAGAAACGGGCCTTATTAACAACGGCCCGTTTCTTTTTTCCTTTTATTCCATTTTCCCTTGACAGCGGAAGAAGGAGGTTTTATAATCATTGTTATACCCCATAGGGTATGTGGGTTGTCCAAGAAGAAAATGGAGTTGATTTCAACGCGCCTGGTCTTGCACTGCAGTCTTATGATCAGTGTCGGGCAGCATAAAGAGCAATCAGGTTGGTTTGTGGTAGATCGAAATTATTATCTAGAAGGAGGGGGTCTTGATGCGCAGCAGCACAAGTTCCGCGTCGTTGCCCGTGAAAACAAACAGGTCTTTTTCGCCTGTGCGGCGTTATGCCTGGATCTTCACCATCCTGGTGGGTCTGGGAGGACAGTTTGTTCCATCGCTCGGATTATTGGTGCCCTTTATTATGGCCGCCCTGGTGGGCACGAGCTTATTCAAGGGGAAATATTGGTGCGGGAACATTTGTCCCCACGGCAGTTTTTTCGATAACCTGCTTCAGCCCATCAGCCGCCAGGTAAAAATCCCGGAATTTCTTCGTTCGCGGCCGGTAGTCGGAGCAGTCCTGCTATTTTTTATCTACAACATGGCGAGCAGGTTTTGGAGTATTTATGGGACGATGGGGGCTGACCCGTTGTATGAAAGATTGGGTTTTCTCTTCGCCAACACCTATCTCATGGTGCTGCTTATCGGGGGCTTGCTGGCGGTGGTTGTGAATCCCCGGACCTGGTGTGTCTTTTGCCCCATGGGGACCATGCAGGAAATGTTTTACAAGTTCGGCAGGCTGCTTGGCATCAATCACAAAACCGATCAAAGGGTTTCCCTTGTGTACCCTGAAAAATGCCGCTCCTGCGGTAAATGCAGCCTTGTTTGCCCCGTTCAGCTGGAACCCCACCTGAACCTGTCCACGACCAACCAGCTTGAAGATGAGAGGTGTATCCGCTGCAGTACATGCACCAGGAACTGCCCGGCTGGCCTCCTGCACATGGTTGCCGCAGATGAGAACGCAGACCAGAAAGCGGGGTGTGCCTAGATGCAAGTTTCCGAGGATAAGAAAAAGGAGGTTTTGCACAGGCTTTCCCGCATGGAAGGGCAAGTGAGGGCTGTCCGTCGCATGATCGAGGAAGGGGAGGACTGTGAAAAAATTGCGACTCAGCTCAGCGCGGTGCACTCCGCGTTGGAAGGGGCAACCAAGCTGGTTGTCGCCGGGTTTTTCCGCGAATGTATGCTGGAGAGCCTGGAAAAAGGGGAAAACCAGGAAGAAGCCATTAACCGGTTCGTTTCGCTACTGCTCAAGACGAGAATGTAATCTGCTTCAAAAACGCCCTCGCTACGCTCGCTCGAACAGCTTGACACGGCTTGCCGAAACACCTGCGCGCCTTTTGGTTCAGAATAATCCCTTACTCGCTGGGAGAAAGTTGGGAAACGGGAGCGAGCCCGGGTTACACATCGTCGCCCTGTTCAATGTTTTCTGCCTGTAATGCCAGAACAAGCGGGTGGAAAACCATTTTTTTATGCGGGGTTTCTGTTGTTGGAAATCGCGAGAACGTGATATAATTGTTCTAATCATAAAGGCGGCGATCAAATGGAATCAACATCGCTGCTTTATGCCTGCTTTTTGCGGGAGCATCCGTGAGGCACCTAAGTAAGGGATATCAATGCTACAAGCAGGGCAGGTTTGCCGCGTTGCCGTCTTAAAGCGTAAAGAAACCCTGGATGCACAACGGAGTGCCTGGCGAAAAGCTTGATCGAAGCGTAGAGGTTGATACTTGAAGGGAGTGTCTCGCTCGCATGAAGAAAAAAGCCATGATCGTCTTCTTTTGCCTTTTACTGGTGTTAATTCTCGCCTTTTCCGGCTGTGGTAGACCAGTAGTTCGCGACGATGACGTGGACCGGCCCCCGGAGGTCGGGGATGACTGGCCCGGCTCTGTCACGATGGGAACAGCCCTGGCCGGGGGGGTATATTTTTTCTACGGCACCGGGACCGGCAGCTTAATCGACGAACTGGTCGGTATGCCTGTCTATATCGAACAAACCGGGGGGCCGGCGGATAACATGCGCCTGGTCCACCAGGGCACCCTCGATCTGGGCATGATCACCATGGGCATCGGGTACCAGGCCTGGGAAGGCCAGCAAGGAACAGCCTTCGAAGGGGATGAGCAGCGAAACGTGCGGGCCATGTTCCCCATGTACAGCACCTATTCCCACTGGTGGGCCCATAAAGATGATGGCATCACTTCTATGCGTGACCTGGCAGGAAAGCGGGTTGGCGTGGGCCCGACCGGGGGAACACCGGGGACCTATCATCCCCTCATTCTTGAGGCCCTGGGCATCGAGGCTGAGCCGGTATGGGGTTCCTTGAGCGACCTGGTTGCAAGCCACCTGGAAGGACAGCTTGATGCCAACAGCTTTGCTGCGGGGCTTCCTGTCGGCGGTCTCTTGAGCTATGCGTCAAACGTCGGTTTTGATCACATCGTCATGCTGCCCATCGATGGTCCTGACCGGACGGCGGTGTTGGAAGCATTTCCTTTCTGGGAGCCAGCCACTATCCCGGCGGATGCGTACGACTTCCTGGATGAAGACCTGGAAACCATCTCTGTCTTTAACTGGGCGATTTGCCATAAGGACCTCCCCGAAGACCTGGTTTATCAAATGGTGGATGCCGTTATGACCAACCATAACCGGATGATGAACATTCATGACGCGGCCCGGGAGACCGTGCCAGGGAATATTCAGACCAATACTTTTTTACCCCTGCATCCGGGGGCGGCCCGCTGGTTTGAAGACCACGGTTATGCCATACCTGCCGGCGCGACCCCTATTGATTAACGGCGGGAAGCAAAGGATATCTCCATGAGGCCAGGAGGTTTGAGGATTTAAGAAAGGAACTTGCGGTGATGATCGAAGCGATTGTTGATCATTTCTTTTTCGTCCAACGGGGCTGGTTAAATGCCAATCACTTTGTTTTTAACGGTGACCGGAAAGTTCTGATCGATACGGGATACAAGAGCAGCCTGCAGCAAACCCTCGCCCTGATTGAAACGGCCGGGGTTCATCCCGGGCAAGTCGACTTGATTATTTCAACCCACTCCCACTGTGATCACGTGGGGGCGAACCGGGTAATCCAGGAGCAATCGGGCTGCCAGGTGGCCATGCATACACTGGACAAGCGTTACATCGAGACCAAAAACACCTGGTTCACCTGGTGGCACTACTACGATCAGGAAGCGGATTTTTTTCATGTTGACCTGGAGCTCCAAGATGGCCAGGTGTTGAACCTGGGTGACCTGGAACTACAGGTGCTGCACGTCCCCGGTCATGCTTCCGGCCAGGTTGCCCTTTATTCACCCCGATACCGCTTCCTGGTTTCTGCCGACGCCATCTGGGACGGCGATTTCGGTGCCCTGACACCCCGCATCGAGGGAAATATTTCACCGTTTCTGCAGCAAAAAACCCTGGAAAGGCTTGCCTCCCTGGAAATATCCGTGATTTACCCGGGCCACGGCAGCCCTGTCCTGGATCCCCGGAAAGCCATCGCACGCGGCCTGGAGAGGGTGGACGCCTTCCTGGAAAGCCCGGAACGGATGGGGCGCGACCAGGCCAAAAAACTGTTTATCTATGTTCTCTTGATGAAGGCGGGGTTCCCGGAAGAAGATTTTTTTAACTACCTCATGGGCACCTGCTGGTTTCCAGAAACGGTCGATCTTTTTTTCCAGGGCTGTTACCGGGAATTCTACGATGATGTCCTGGCGGAGCTGCTGCGCAAGGGGCTGGTTGAAAGAAGAAACGGCTGCCTGTTTCCAGGGGTTCAGGATTGAGGTTCCGGCGCACATCTCGTTTGCATCGTTCCCCAGCAGGGCAGACTAATAGAGAGCAGGTGGCTTCATATGAACATCGGTATCATCGTATATTCCCAAACGAACAACACCCTTGAAGTTGCCCGGATGCTGAAAGAAAAGCTGGAAAAGTCTGGCCATGCTGCAACCGTTGAACAAGTAACCATCATCGGTGAAGCGCCCCCAAGAACAAAAACCGTGCAACTCCAGCACACCCCCCACGTGGCCCCTTACGATGCCGTCATTTTCGGAGCACCGGTCCACGCATTTGCCCTTTCTTCGGCGATGGAGGCTTACCTGCAGCAGGTATCATCGCTGCAGGGTAAAACCACTGCCTGCTTTGTGACCAAGCAGCTGCCCTTTGGCTGGACAGGGGGAAAGCAGGCCCTTGGCAAGATGAAGCAGCTTTGCAAAACCAGGGGAGCGGAGGTATCCGCTACAGAGATCATTTTCTGGTCCAAGGGGCGTCGGGAGAAGAGCATCAACAAATCCCTGGAAAACCTGGATTCCTGCTTGCAAGATCGCCGGATCTAGCCAGGATGAGCATGGCCGTGAAGAAAGGGAAATGTCCTGCCATGGTTCCTGAAAGCATGGTTTCAACAAGGCATCAAAAACAAGGGCTGATTTTCAACATCCAGCGATTTTCCATACACGATGGCCCGGGGATACGGACAACGGTGTTTATGAAGGGCTGTCCCCTGCAGTGCCCGTGGTGTTCCAACCCCGAGTCCCAGGACGCTTTTCCCAATCTCATGACCAGGGATATTAACTGCAGACACTGTGGTGCGTGCGTGGCTGCCTGCAGCAAGGGAGCAATCCGTGTCACAACAGCGGAAGGTCGCACGCTCGACCGGGAACGTTGCGATCAGTGTCTGCAGTGCGTGGATTCTTGCATCTACGGTTCCCTGCAGGCCTGCGGGGAGTATGTCACCGTGGAACACGTGTTGGACGAGGTCTTAAGGGACAGGCACTTCTACAAGGATTCAGGGGGCGGCATAACCGTTTCAGGGGGGGAGCCCCTTACCCAAATTGATTTTACGGCCAGCCTGCTCCAGGGTTGCCGGGAAGCAGGTCTACATACGGTCCTGGATACCTCCGGCCATGCCTCCTGGGAGACCTTCAAGCAGGCCCTTCCCTATCTCGACCTGGTATTATTCGATGTGAAACACCTGGATGCTACCGAACATCGGAGGGCAACCGGGGTGGACAATGCCTTGATCCTGGATAATCTCTCCAGGTTATCTTGCCAGGTTCCAGTATGGCTCCGGGTTCCCCTGATTCCCGGTTATAATGATTCGGAAGCACAAGTTAAGGGGATCGTTGAGCTGGCCCAAACCCGCGGCATTGAGAAAATATCCCTGCTCCCGTACCACGAAGGGGGCCTGGCCAAGTCCAGCCAACTGGGGCAAAGCTACCGGTTAACGGAGGTCCAGTCTCCGGAAGCAGGATATGTTCAACGCCTGGCGAACATTGTAGAAGCAGCAGGGCTCAGGGTGTCCGTGAGCAGTTAAACAACGAATGGGGGCAAAACAATGAACCTGTCGGAAAAACTTAAGAGCAAGCTGGCGATTAAAGCGGTTCGCAATGTGCAGCGAGGGTATGCGGCCGATGATACATCCCGGGGTATGTTCCGGCCCGAGGTCAGGCTGGACCTGCAGCGCTCGCGTCTCATGACGGAATCTTTTAAGCAGACCGACGGCCAGTCCATGGTCGTGCGGCGGGCCAGGGCCCTGGCCCATGTTCTCAACCACATGGATATCTTTATCCAGAACTGGGAACGCATCGTCGGCTACCAGACCTCCAGCCCGGATGGACTGTACCACCCCATCGACATGAACTGGCGCTCGGTCCAACGATTGGTGCACAGTGATTCAGGAAGCTCCCTGCTGGATGATGCGGGGAAGAAAGAACTGGATGAACTTTGTGAGTACTGGAAAGGGAAATGCATGAGCGATCGCCACCAGGAAACCTTCAGCGGGGAACTGGCGAAATACTGGAAGTACGAAGGCACTTTCTTATGGACGCACCTGTCTGAACTGGGCCTACCGGATTACGAGGCGCTTTTTCAAACAGGGCTGCAGGAAAGGATCCGGCTGGCCGAGGAGCGGCTGGAGGAAATCGATCGGACGATCCCCCTGGATTACATCGAGCAAAAAGAGTTTCTCCAGTCGGTTATCATCGTTTTAAAAGCGGTGATCCAATTCGCCCGGCGCTATGCCCGGCTGGCTGCCGAAATGGCCAGGGAAGAACAAAGCCGGGAAAGAAAGGCCCGGCTGGAGGAAATTGCCCACTACTGCCAGTGGGTCCCGGCCAACCCGCCGCGTACCTTCCTGGAGGCAGTGCAGTTTTTCTACTTTATCCACCTGGTCCGCTACTTAGAATACTCCACGTTGGGTATCGGTATTCGTTTCGATCACCTGCTGGGTCCTTACTACGAGGCAGATCTGCGGGAAGGCAGGATCACCCGGGAGGAAGGGCTGGAGATCCTCCAGCTGCTCTGGGTGAAATTCCTCGAACTGGGGCTGGTATATTCCCCCCTGGTCACCTCGATTTACGGAGGGGTAGCCTCCCTGCAGGCCGTTACCATCGGCGGAACTGACAAAAAAGGACGGGATATCACCAACGAGCTGACCTACCTGGTGCTGGAGACGGCCAAGACCATGAGGACCATTGAGCCCAGCCTGGCCCTGCGAATACATAAAAAAACCCCGGACAAGCTTTTTTCTGAGGCCCTGAAAGTGATTAAAACAGGGATTGGCTTTCCTTCGCTCTTTAACGACGAGGCGCTGATCCCACTGCTGGAAAAATGGGATGTGCCTCCTGAAGATGCCCGGGATTATGCCATCTCAGGCTGTGTATACATGGAAATACCGGGGAAAAATATTACCCGCCGCGTCGTGGGGTATTTTGTGCTGGCCAAGTGCCTCTGGTGGGCGCTCCACCAGGGTGTAAATCCTGCAACCGGGGAGCAGTGGGGGGCCAGGACGCCTGACCCGGCAACCTTCAATTCCTGGGAGGACGTACTGGAGGCGTACCTGGAACAGGTTCAGTTCTTTACGACGAAAATTGCGCAACTGGAAAACACCTGCCGCGACCTCTATGCCAGATACTGCCCCAGGCCATTTTACTCCGCTATCGTTGACGGATGTATCGAACGCGGCAAGGAATGCAAACAGTGGATTTATCCTTCCATGGTCCATGATTTTCTTATCGTGATTTCCACCACGAACGTGGCAGATTCCCTGGCCGCGATCAAGAAAGTTGTCTTTGAAGACCAGCTGATCACCCTCCCGGAATTGATCACCATCATGGATAAGAACTGGGAAGGGCGGGAGGACATCAGGCAGGCCTGCCTTAACGCGCCCAAGTTTGGTAACGACGACGACGTTGCCGACCTGGTTGCGCGCCGCGTTCACCACGGTACGGAAGCGACAATGGAAACGGTCAAAGACCGCTTCGGCTACTCTTTGCGGGGGGACGGAAGTGCTGTTTCTGCCACCTACGGCCTTTCCGTTGACACGCCGGCTACGCCGGACGGCAGATTGGACGGTGGGCCCTTTGCCGATTCCACGTTATCGCCGCAGCCGGGCATGGATGTGAAAGGCCCCACGGCCGTGCTCAACTCCTGCGCCAAGATAGACACCCTGCAAACTTATAACCATTTGTTAAACCAGAAGTTTTCGCCGAGACACCTGGAAGGAGAAATGGAACCGGTATTTATCAATTACTTGAAAACCTGGCGAAAGTTGAAAATACCCCACATCCAGTTTAATATCGTGGACAAAGAAACCCTTCTGCAAGCCCAGCAGCGCCCCGAAGAGTTTAAAGACTTCATCGTGAGGGTTGCGGGTTACAGCGCCTATTTTGTCGACCTGACCAGGGGACTGCAGGATCATATTATTGCCAGGTCGGAACAGAACGTTTAAAAGATGATTCAAACCAATATACCCTGCAGCGGAGGGTAAAGTCCCGCTTCGTCCGGGCTTTTCACTTCAGCTCGATTCACCCTTGAAACTGCTACGGCAGAAGGGGCATGGAAGGGTCTGGTATTCCAGGGTTCTTTCACCCGGGTCCGCGACTTAGCAAGGCGACAGCCTGGCCTTTCGAAAAATTCACATGTCTTAAAAGCAATGATTACGGCGGCTGGAAGAGGGAAGCAATTTATATCCAGTAAGGGAGGCCCGTTAGCGCGGGCTTCTTTTACGAAACGAAAGATGTGCTGTTGCATGAGCGATGTTCAGGAAAAAAAAGCATGGCACCAGAAAGATTGGGTAATATTGCTGATCATTTCTTCGGCTTACATTGCCGTTTTTGCCAATATCCAGGGTTTTAAAGCGTTGCTTCCCCTGGTGCAGGAAGAGTTTCAGATCAGCAGAACACAGGTGGGCTTTTATTCCAGCTTTTATTTCTTGAGCGCGGTGCTGATTGCCGTCTTCAGCGGGCGGATCGTTGACCGCCTGGGAACAAAAAAAAGCCTTTACCTGGG
>SL_3KL_010_SEDDRAFT_10004456_pt1 | contig 12650 bp, 11 predicted proteins | sample SodLakKL_010_SED_2_FD_10381 | JGI IMG/M metagenome (IMG submission 10381)
GAACTGCACAAAAGAGGTGCCAGAGAGAACAATCAATCTGTCCCCGCACTTAGTATCAATTCACATGGATTTATAGCGGATCATTCGCAGGAAGCACTGGACACTGCTTTTCCGGCCTTTAAAGTTACAATGGATAAGATTGGCAGGGAACGCGGCTGGCCGCCGATGAGCCGTCAGCAGTTTGAAGCTTCCTGCACACTTCGCGGTGCCAATGTAGTGGGGAGCCCTCAGCAGGTGATCGACAAAATATTATACCAGCACGAAATNTTNGGNCANGATCGTTTTCTGCTTCAGATGAGTGTGGGNAGCGTTCCGCATAAAAANNTGATGCGTTCCATCGAACTTTTTGCAACTGAAGTGGCTCCGGTTATCCGNAAAGAGTTGANNCCAAANCAGNAAAATGAAGGTTGAANAGTACAAATTTACAAATTAGGCATTCGACAATACTCCTCAGCTTTGTTGAATCTGAAAATGACTCTCCTGCGCATTATACTTTGGAGAGCAATCAAACAAAGTACTTTTTCAAAGTTTAATAAAATGCACTCTCTATCAGAGTCGGGTATTTTTTTTATCCATAAATTATTTTTTATACTTAAGAGCGCATTAATAAGTGCAAAAAAAACAATATCATCAATACATAAAATAGACTATTTATATGAGAAAAATAACCTATATAACTGCGGCGCTGTTAGTTACACTATCTCTAACGTTTTGTTCTGATGACGGTCCCACTGGCCCCTCAGGTTCCGACAGTACTGGAGAGGCGAGTTTTAACGTTTCGGGAGATCTTGAACTCAGTTTCGATGGCAATGCACAGTTCTCCAAATTTGATGAAGCTAATATAGAATCATGGGCCTTAGACTTTACAGATGCAGGCCAAAATTACACTATTACTATTACTACTCAAGATCAGGAAGAAGTAGAACGCCCACCTGAGGGAACATATACTATAGGGTTTGTCACTGATGGTTTTATTGCAAATTTCTTAGATGATTCAGAGGATGGTTTCGAAAATTTTGTAGAATACAGTACAATGGCTGAAGGATTTGGTGGTGAAATAGTAATCACTGAATCATCAACGGATCTTGTTGAGGGTACATTTAACTTTACAGCAGTAGAATTATTAGAAGAAGGTGGTGGAGAAATCGAGGTAACCGAAGGTGAGTTCTCCGCAACACCCAGACAGTGAGTGGCTATTGTGTTTTAAAAAAGCAATATATGTGCTCATTTACTGAACATGCATTGGTGTTCTCTTAGAAAAAACTATGGTTTTGCTTTAAGTGACATAATATTTTCTTCAGGCAACATGCATCACGAAACCCGCAGACAATTATGAAACACAATGTTTATACATTTTCAAATGATCAGAACGGGCGGCTGAAGTATGTTTTAACCGTATCAGAAGCCAGGCTGCCGAACACCCCGATACCTCCATCTACATTAAAAATTACATTCGGGATTTCACCGGGCGAAAGGGTGGTGCCTCCTCCAAGCTGGACTTGCTGTGAACGAATAAGATCGTGCAGGTTTTTGTCGATGGAATTGGCCACTACAAAATTATCTTCGTAAAATGCGACACCAATCCATGGAAACTGAAGGGTGATGGTTCCGTCGGGATTCACATCAAAATTACCTTCATTGATCAGTCCGGACGAATTTACCAGAAAATTCGCAATCTCGGCATCTTCGTTATCCACAAGCNCNCTGTAAAACGGTGTAAGTGTTTCAAGTGANGGTTCCAAAGCAATAGCACTGAATACAAATACATTCTGGCCATCGGTTTTTTCAGTAGCNGAGATTGTAATCTCAAGNCGATCNTCAGACTGGTAAANCAGCGTNTCCGGCACTTCATTCAGAATCTCAAAATCATCNGGTATAGTAGTTGTGGCGTGAAGAACTTCAGGACGAGAGTCGAAATCTATATCCAGTCTGTAAGTACGCCTTGGAAGTGCGCGATGTGTGTTTGATTCAGGAACGTAAATACCGGGCTGGCCTGAACTGGTGTAACTGAAAACCTCTTCATCATTGCCGTTCTCATCCAAAAGAATAACCTGAACATTTGCCCCGGTTAATGCGGCATCCGAAAAACGATATATATCCTGAACGGGTTTTGTTGTGCTGATGCGAATTTCCGGCAGAGCACGGTTGGCAACTACATAGCTTTCCACATAAACATACTCATTGTAACCATCCTGGCTGAGGGTATCGCAGCCCATAAAAATGAGAATCAGCAGAGATGGTAATAAAAATTTTCTGTATGTCATTATTAAAAATTTACAGTGTATGAAATGGATGGAATGACCGGCAGCAGCGTAACATCCTGGCGTTCAACCGGGTTTTCGTCGAAATCGTAGTTGTAAAACCAGATATTTCGGCGGGAGTAAGCATTAATCACTTGAAATTGCCATTCGGCATTACCGAGGTTAAAAAAGCTTCCCCTTCTGCTTAAAGCAAGGTCGAGCCGGTGATAAGACGGAAGCCGGGATGCATTGAGGTTTTCGATCACAAACAGATCACGTATGCCGCTGTCCCAGGGAAGGTGAGTGATTTGTGTTCGTCCCTGTGGCTCGGTGTATGCCTGTCCGGTGGCGTAATTAAATACCGCATTGGCACTCCATCGACTGGTAATCTGGTAGGATGTTACTACGTTTACATCGTGGCGTCGGTCGTATTTTGGCGGATAGAACCTTGCCTGGCCCGGATTATCAAGCACTGGCTCATTAAATCCGGGGAATTTACGCTGGGTAATACCAAAAGTGTATCCGATGAAGCCGGTCAGGTTTCCGGTCTGTTTCTCAAAAAAGAGTTCTGCTCCGTACGCATATCCTTCGCCAAAGCGGAACAGTTCATTATAGTCGAGGCCTGCTGCATCTCCGATGAAGGGATTCAGCTCGAAGAGATCGCGCATGGTTCTGTAATAGATTTCCACATCCAAACCATATCCTTCAAATGGAACGGTTTTAGCACCCGCTACAAACTGATCGCCATAGGCAGGAGGGACTCCCTTATCGGTCGTCAGCCAGACATCAAAGCCGGAAAAGGCTTCGTTTGTGATGAGTGTGAGAAACTGATTGTATCGTCCGTAGGCTGCTTGCAGGCGAATTCTCGAGTTAGGACGGAATTCGGCAGAAATACGCGGTTCAAGCCGAACGAAGCTGCCTTCACTGAATGTATTTAATCGAAGGCCTCCCTGAAAAACCCACTGTCTGTGCGGTTTCCATTCCTCCTGGAGATATGCAGAGAGGTACTGGGACTGAATACGGCTGGTTAGTGTGTTTTGATTGTCAAACCGGTCCTGAAGGCGCAGTGTAAGATTGCCGCCCCAAAAACCTGCCGAAAGGGTGTGCCTCTCATTGGGCAGGTACTCCAGGTCGCCTTTAAAGGAGAAATCATAAATATCGTTGTTGCGCTGAAATGGGGTTCCGGCAATTTCGAACCGGGGTTCATTAAAATAGCGCGAACCGGTGAAGGTGAAGGAACCGAAAATATTATCGGAGAAGATTCGCCTCCACTGTGCACTCATAGTCTGGTTTCCGTATTGAAGGCCGATTTTGGCATCATCCTGAAAGGGGATGGAAACATTATCGTTGCCGGAATAAAAGGCCAGTGAAAACCGGTTGTTTTCCGAACCGTCGAAGTTCAGTTTTCCATTGATATCGTAAAAATAGAAACGGTCGGGGACGTTATCTGCCGACTGCCTCAGTACCGCAAGAACCGGCTCGAGTGTAGATCTTCTAACAGCCAGCATCCAGGAACCGCGTCTGTAGGGGCCTTCAATGGAAGCACGCGATGCCAGTAAACCCAGGCTTACCGATCCGCGGGTTTCAACCCGGTTGCCGTCTTTGTTGTAAACCGTTAAAACGGAGCCGATTCTGCCGCCATATTGAGCAGGATAACCTCCTTTATAAAGGCGTACATCCTTTACCGCATCGGGGTTGAAGGTAGAGAAAAAGCCAAAAAAGTGGGTGGGATTGTAAACAGTCGTTTCATCCAGCATGATGAGAGTCTGATCAGGACTTCCTCCCCGAACGTAGAGCCCGCTTGAAAAATCGGATGCTGCTTTTACCCCGGGAAGAAGCTGGACGGATCGAAATACATCGGGCTCAATTACCGATGGAAGATCTTTGATAAGTTGTGTTCCCACCTGCATGGTACCGATGTTCCGCTGCTCTTCACGATCACGATCTGCCTCCACGACCAGTGCATCCATCTCAACGCCTTCCGGAATCAGTTCAATATTCAGCCGAAGATTCTGTCCCGGCTCCAGGGTGATCTCGGTTTCAAAACGCCGGTAGCCGATGTAACTCGCTGCCAGTGTGTAGGTGCCCGGTTCGATATTAGTGATGGTGTAATAGCCGTATGTATTGGAAGAGGTTCCCCGGTTGATATCCATCAAAGCAATATTGGCCATGAGCAGGGTTTCGCCGGTTCGGCTGTCGGTGATGTAGCCGTTTACCGAGGCAGTTTGCTGAGCATAACTGAAATCAAGAATCAGAAAAAAGATCGGAATGAACAGTAGATATTGTAATTTCAAGTATAGGATGGATATGTCTCTTAGTGTTCAAATGTTATTACACGTTTTTTTCAGGGAAATGTTATACTTATTTTTAACTTTTCCTACAGAAACAATCGTTCCGCCAAGAATACGCATTGGCATAAATTTTCGTTATCTTAAGTGAGTGGTTAATATACCATGAATAGTTCACTGACATTTTGATAAAATAATACAATTTTGGGGGTGTACCGGATTCGACGGGTTGCGTACATTCACAGGTTGCATGCCGAGCTTGACCGATGAATCTCGTTAAAAATTCATCATGGACTTAAATGTAATTGACAACAATTACTCATACCGACTCGCAGCTTAAACTGATGAGTCCGTTCCAATGGGCGCTTGCCTGTTAGTACCATCCGGAGCGTCGACTAAAACAGGATTTTCCGAAGTGCGTGTCTGCCGCGCGGCTGGAGAACTTAATGCAGAATAGGGTGATGTTGCTTTGCTGTTGAGCATTGCATTACCCGAAACCTTAATCAACAGCTAAGCATGTAGACGCTTGATGGGTTACCATCTCGGACGCGGGTTCGACTCCCGCCACCTCCACCAAAACAGAAGCCCCGCAAGAATATGATTCTTGTCGGGGCTTTTTCTTTAGATACTGCTGAGGTCGTTGCCGGGCTGTTCACTTGCGAAGCAGTGCTTCGCGGTTCGACTCCTGTAACTTCCAATATATTCATTTCTTCGCATGGTTCATTACTTTGACAGAGATTATATATCCAGATCGTATCCTTTCATTTCAAACCATTGGTGAACCATGAGGTGACCTGTTCAAGCCACCACAGAGACAGCTCACCAGAAAATTAAAGGGATCGGTATGCTGTATATCCGGGCTAATATTTTCGCCAACTACAAATCGGATTTGATTCATTATGAAAACCTGGTTATCGAATGGAATAACCAAAAAAGTTGCTCACATAGAATTCAGGGTAAAATCAGATTCATAAGTTTGATTTGGCGCACTTTTTATATTTGATTTTTTGAGCGGGCTCGCAGGCAGGCTAAATAATAACCGACAGGAAAGTCACAAAACCTGTGATATCTGTAACACTTTCTTGTAACCATGTAAAGTGCTGTTACTTTATTCTTTTTATAGTTCGAAAATAATTGACATAAAATATTTGAACTATTTATGACTGCTCAACACTCCATACTTATTGTTGAAGATGATTATTTTCAATTACATGCATTGAAAATTATGCTTACCAGGTTAAAATACAATGTTGTTGGAGTGGTTGACTCAGGAGAAAGAGCCATCGCCCTGTTAATTGATTTAAAACCTGATATTGTTTTAATGGATATTATTTTAAAAGGCGAAATGAATGGTATAGAAACAGCAAAAAAAATGAGCGCAATAGCTGATCATATTGCACTCATATTTGTCTCCGGATTTGTTTATGAATCTCAAAAAAACAGAATGGAACAAACCAAATATGATGCATTTCTGTCAAAACCGATTTCCAGAGAAATTCTGTCGGAGACTCTCAAGAGGTGTTGTTCAAAAAAAAGGACAAGTGGAAGTGGGCAGTTGGCAAGAGTTTGAATCTTAAATCTTGTTTCTTTTAATCATCCGGAAAAAACCCAAGCCCCAAAGCGGGCGGCACATCAGTAGGTATTATGAAAAAGAGGACACCCCGGGTGTAGTGCTTTTTCGGAACCCGGGGATAAGTGGAAGTCCAAAACGAAAAACCTCCGGCTCGATTTGTGAAAAACATCGGTTTAAATCGGAGGTTAGATGTTCAATTTTATTTGAGAGGCAGGTATTTCTGCGGTTCTTGCCAGAAGGATGGCTTGATTTAAAATCAGGTACTGGCCAATGTTCAGGCAGGAGGGTAACCGCTAAAGGGCGCTAAGGAGACGCAAAGAACCTTGGGTACTTGATAAGGTTCTGGTATTGTGTATTGTTCAGTGAGCAGCGAGACAAATAAAAGTGGTACAAACGGGACGCTTGTACCAGGACATTTTTTTACCCGCATCTTCAGTCTTTGCAGCCTTGACGAATCAGGCCCGCATCCCGTAGTGTTAATAGTAGCGCAGGCATTGGAAACTGAACCATTTAAATCTGTGATATATGTAAATGATTATAAGTTATGTATACCGCTTTTTTCAAAGGAAATGATCACATTTCTGATGCGTGGAACATCCACTTAGGTACATTAAAGCATGAGTAATTCAGGAAAAAAAATGAACCAAACTTTAGGCGCTATTTTGAGCATAGCCGGATTGATAGGAATAATAATCTTTGGCTATCAATACATGCAAGACACAGAATCATTTTCACTATTTGGTGCAGATATAGCTGTAAGCACCGGGGATGTTGTTCCTATCGTGATTTCTGTAATCGTATTTGTGATAGGTTTATTTGTTTATCGATCAAAGGGATAACAGAATCGGGAGTGAATGATGATTAAGGCAATCAGTAAAAACGTTATTCTGGCACTTTTGATGTGCTTTCTGGTTTCTGCCTGCAGCGTTCAGAGAAGCGCAATAACCGGAGATAAGCGGGCATATGGCTATAGCTGGGAACAGGAGAAACAGATTGGGGCTGAAGCTGATCAACAGATTCAGCAGCATTATGGAGTATATGATAATGATGCACTGCAACGGTATGTAAACAATATAGGGCAAGAGATGCTGGCCGTAAGCCACATGAAAAGAGAGGATACTCCCGATTTTTATAAGAATACAGACTTTTATTTTCGCCTGTTAGACAGTCCGGTTGTCAATGCATTTGCTCTGCCCGGCGGTTATATTTATGTAACCAGGGGGCTGTTATCACACCTTGACAACGAAGCCCAGCTCGCTGTGGTGCTGGGGCACGAAATTGGCCATGTGGCTGCGAGACATGCTTCTCAACGGGCTTTTATACAACAAGTGAGCCAAATTGCCTTGATTGGTGGAGCCATAGCAGGACAACACTTTCTGGGACTTCCCGGAGGGGAACTTCTTGGCATTGGAGGTATGGCGGCACAAATTATGTTTTTGAGTTACAGCAGAGAAGATGAAAGAGAATCAGATCGCCTGGGGGTAGAATATGCAGCTATGCAGCGTTATAGATCTGCCGAAGGAGCACAATTTTTCGTCTCGCTTGAAAGAATGTCGGCCCAATCAGGACAAAGTATCCCAAACTGGCAATCAACGCACCCCGACCCCGCTGAAAGAGCAACATCCATCCCCGAACTTGCAGAAGAGTGGAGAGCCAAAGGGTATGAACAGACGATTGTGAACACCGATAAGTACATGGGGATGCTGAACAATATGATCTACGGTGATAATCCCCGGGAAGGGTTTACAAGAGACGGAATGTTCTATCATCCGGAAATGAAATTTCAATTCTCCTATCCGCAAGGGTGGCAGGTGGTTAATCAGAGATCGCTCGTAGCTGTGGTTAACAGCGATCAAAATGCGGTTTCAATTATGACGCTGGACAGCAAGTCGACGGGTGCAGAGGCTTCGGTTAACGAGTTTTTAAATCAGGATGGGATTAATACATCCGGTAAGTCAGCTGTAACCAGCAGAGGCCTTCGGGCGTTTCAGGCTGAAGCTACCGGGCAGACCGAAGATGGAACCGATCTCAAATTCTACCTCTATTCTATAGAGTACGATGGAAAGATTTACCGGTTTATAAATTATACTACTGTTAACAACTATGGAACCTACGGACCTCGTTTTAAAGAAATAGCAAGTGGTTTCAGACAGCTGACAGATTCAGGAATATTGAATATTCAGCCCACACGCCTGCAAACTGTTAAAACCACCCGTGCGGGTACATTCCGGTCATTTCTTCCCGCTAATCTCGAAAGCCTTGCCATTACTGTTTCGGCTGAAGATCTTGCAATTATGAACCAGGCAGGGTTAGAAGAGCAGATAGAGAGCGGTACATGGATTAAAATCCCGAGATAGGGATATGAGATGCGAAACCGAACATTTACATCTCCTGAACCCTCTCCTTTCTGGCTGAAGGCAACTGTAATTCTGTTTGGGCTCTGCCTCCTGGTAGTTCTTCTGAGCTTTGGGAAATTTATTTTGATGCCCCTTGCTTGTGCCGCTATCATTTCGTTGTTACTGAATCCGGTAGTGGAACGATTTGAGGCCTGGAAATTGGGACGGATTTTTAGCATCATTCTTGTATTATTTTTAATCACAGTGATATTTTCGGGTTTTTTTACACTTATAGCAGTCCAGGTTGCAGAATTTTTTGACAAACTCCCCGAAATCACAGAGCGACTTAAAAGCACAGTTGCAGAAGGAATAATTGCCATTGAAAATTATTCAGGTATTTCTCAAGACAGGCAAAACGAGTACGTGAAAAATGCTCTGGATAATTTATTTGATACAGGAGGTGAGTTTCTAAGCTCTCTGGCAGGCGCCACAACCGGCACAGTTACCTTTTTCGTTTTGCTGCCCATCTTCGTCTTTTTTATGCTCTATTACAAAAAAATGTATGTAACCTTTTTACAGATAATTTTTGAGAAGAGTCAAAACTCTGAAATCGACAATGTTCTACTAAGAGTTCAAAATGTAACCCAAAATTATCTTGTGGGTTTATTTACTGTTCTTGGGATTATGGCCGTCTTAAATTCAATCGGCCTGCTGATTATTGGCCTTGATTATGCTATTCCTTTCGCAATTTTTGCATCAATGTTGGCAATTATCCCATTTGTGGGAGCAATATTAGGAGCAGTTCCTGCTGTTCTTTATGCTTTTCTTATCCATGATTCACTTTGGATGCCGGTGCTGGTCATTACGGTTTTTACTACAGTACAACTTATCGAAAGCAGCTTCCTCACGCCAAGAATTATTGGATCAAAAGTCTCTATCAATCCATTTGTGGCCATTATCGTACTTCTTGTGGGTGGAAAAATCTGGGGAATAGCAGGCATGATCCTGTTTATACCACTCATTGGAATCATGAGGGTCGGGTTTACTCAGGTTCATGGATTGAAACCCTATGGGTACCTGTTAGGTAATATTTTTGAATACAAAAAATATGAAGAGATCGACAAAAAAGAACATGATGTGGCCGAAATTACAAATTCAAAGAAAGTGATTATTCCATAGAAGTATCCACTACTGATTGAATCGGACATCCACAGATTTGATGAACGGGCAGCAAGCCGGGGTGATCACAGAAAAAGTGGCTGCTAAGTGAAGGATGAAAATTACCCGATGAATGATCTATATTATTTATAAGTCATTAGTATCATTTTATTTACAATACATTATTTAAAAATCATTGGTAAAAGAGAGATGGAAAAAAGTAAATCGATTAATTCTCCGAAAGAGATTGATTTCTCTGGATGGAAAAAAGTTTTAAAAAAGGTTAAGAAGCGTTCTGTGGAGGATAATTTACCGATCATATCTGCTGGTGTGGCATTTTATGCGTTCCTGGCAATATTTCCCGGTATTATAGTTCTGCTCTCTATATATGGGTTAGTGATAGACGATCAGTCGGCTGAAAGACAAATCACGAGGCTGGCAGAGGTGATGCCCGAGCAAACCATTTCAATCATTGAGGGTAGAATAGATAATTTAATGGAGACATCATCAACTGCACTTGGCTGGGGAACCGCTTTTGGAATCCTGATTGCTTTCTGGAGTGCAAATAGGGGGATCAAATCTCTGTTTACCGGACTTGATGTTACCTACAGGGTAGAAAACAGCAGAGGTTTTATTAAACAAAATGCCATGACCCTTGCGTTTACTCTTGGAGCCATTCTTGTTATCATCATGAGTATGGCGTTTATAGTACTATTTCCCGTATTGGTTAATACGATTGGTTTGCCCGGTACTATTGGCAGCCTAATAGCCTGGCTCAGGTGGCCCTTACTGGCAATAATTGTTATTTCGGCAATTAGTTTGATTTATCAATACGGTCCGGCACGGGAAACTCCCAGATTTCGATGGGTGGTTTTGGGAGCTACCGTGTCTACATTCGTTTGGTTGATAGCTTCCTGGGGCTTTTCTGTATACGTAAGCAATTTTGGGAATTTTGGTGAAATTTACGGGTCGTTATCGGCGGTAGTGATTATGCTATTCTGGCTTTTTATAACCAGTTTCATCGTTCTTGTGGGAGCAGAACTAAACTGCGCGACTGAAGACTACGCAGAAAACAGACTTGAACTATCTGAATAATTATATTCTAATTGTGTTTAACTCAAATTCTGGTAAAACATTAAAACCGGTTTCTTTTTCCTGTTATCGATGATGCGCATGGGCATCATGTAAACTATCTTACACACGGAGTGATTTAAATGATGATTGTAGCCAGGTCATTACCCAGTTTATAAGAATTCATTTATAAAAAAACGGACATTATATAACCAATAGCCATTATACAATGAAACGCCAAAAGAGCAATTTCTGGAAGCTGTCTTAATAAATAAAACTGAAAATGGGTCCACGCCGGCCGGGATGTTGCGCGAACGGAATATAGAGCTCAGAATGGAGCCGGGACGATCGCTGCTGGATCAGACGGGAATGACTATGGCAAAAGTCATCCACAGAAAGAAAGATCAAAGAGGTGACTGGCTCATAGGTCTTGAGATGAACCGAAGCCAGCTAATGAGTTCCAGCGCGGATTATCTGCTTGACCCAATCCTAATTCCAATGCAGAAATCAGCGGGTGATTCAATTCCGGCTGCGGTGTTTTTTACAGGCGGATACTGTCTTGAGCAGGATTTGATCTTAAAACGCAAAATTACTCTGCAACACCTGCCATATATTGGTGATATTATCTGCTTTCCCAACACAGCCGGATATATGATGCATTTCTATGAAACACAATCTCATCTCTATGATTTCACAACCAATTTGGTGATAAATCAAGATTCAGAGGAGATGTTGATTGAACGTGATGAGTTATAATAGTTTAATAAGTTTCTCCTAAAAAGGGGAGTATGGCTTTAACCAGGAGGGGGTGTAAAAACTCCCTTAATCTAGCTTTTGCGAGATAAAAGAAGAACGTTTAAAAAAATAAAACTCAATTAATAAATTAATAAATGAACATTCCATCTATAGCCGTTCACGGAGGATCAGGAACGATAACCTCATCCATTGAGGATCCAAAGAATAAAAAAAACTATCTGGATGCGTTGCAGGAAGCGCTGGAGGCCGGATTCAGTTTATTAAAGAATGACGGCACAGCCCTCGAGTCTGTAATGAAATCGGTGACTATTCTTGAGGATTGTGAGCTTTTTAATGCCGGAAAAGGTTCCGTATTTACTTCTAAAGGGGACCATGAAATGGATGCGGCTGTTATGGATGGCAAAAACCTGAATGCGGGTGCTGTTGCAGGGATTAAAGGAATAAAAAACCCTGTGTTGTTTGCTGAAGATATCATGAAAAATACCCCCTTTGTTTTCTTGGCAGGTAACGAAGCGATGGAATATGCACGACGACAGGAGTATGAAATTTTGCCTGATTCCTATTTTTTTACGCAGCTTCGATACGACCAGTGGACCAGCTTACGGGACTCCGGGGAAGTAAAGCTGGATCACTCTTCTGATAATGAACTGAAGTTTGGCACGGTAGGGGCTGTGGCGGTCGACAGTGAAGGCAATCTGGCTGCGGCAACTTCAACCGGGGGTATGACGAATAAAGCCTGGGGCCGGGTTGGAGACAGCCCGTTGATTGGCGCAGGTACATATGCTAACAATAAAACGTGTGCCATATCGTGCACAGGACACGGGGAACTCTTTATACGCGGAGTTGTGGCCTATGATGTTTCATGCCGGATGGAATACGGAGGGATGAGCCTCGAACAAGCTACCAATGAAGCCATATTTACAAGATTGAAGAATCTGGGCGGACAGGGGGGACTTATTGCGGTAGATGCACAGGGCAATATTAGCTTACCTTTCAACACGGAAGGCATGTACCGCGGAATGAAGAATAACCGGCAGACTTTGACTAAAATCATGCACTAACCCGGATTTCTCACCAAGAGATTTTTTCCTCAGCAAGGCGAAGATAAAATGGCAGCGGAAACGTCCGACGGCTGTCGGACGTTGAGCATGTTATTTTTGATTCAACGAAGCTGAGGGGAAAATGTCGCTGAAAAACAGGGTGTTTTATTTGATGATCCCAAATTTGG
>SL_3KL_010_SEDDRAFT_10004457_pt1 | contig 12646 bp, 8 predicted proteins | sample SodLakKL_010_SED_2_FD_10381 | JGI IMG/M metagenome (IMG submission 10381)
ACCCTGATTTAGTCAGAGAGATTAAAAGTTCGATTGGTGAAGGAAACTTAGAACAACGCATTGAAGCGTTAAAAAGCACCGATATTCTTTGTTTAGATGATATGGGTGGGGAAGCTTTTTCTGAATGGATTAGAGATGAAGTGTTGGGTCCAATCTTACAGTACCGTTTACTAGATCAAAAACCAACGTTCATCACCTCTAACATGCCATTAGCTGAATTAATTGGTAATNTNGTCTCTACCAAACAACAAGGTGANCAAATCAAAGGTTACCGAATCATTGAACGGATAAAAGCACTCACTGAATCTATCAATATGAAATGATTGACAAACGAACGATTAGATTGTAAACTACACATAACAACCATGAAAAGGGCACGCATGTTTTAACCTTTATAGCGACGCAGGACGGTGTAAGCTGCGAATCATCAAAACATGTACTTCCTTGGAGTTGGCACCGAAAGGCTGCCCGCAACCTTGCGTTAAAAGGCTCAAGTGCTTCGGAACTAAGGTGGTACCGCGGAGTTTTTATTCGTCCTTAACAATGTATTTGTTAGGGACTTTTTTTATCATAGAAGGATGTGGAACGATGTTAAAGAAAAATATGACCATCAAGGCCTTACAAGCGCACATCAAACAAATCGATTTTCAACCGGATAAGGAATATGAGGTTGTTTTGAAATTGTTTGAAGAGGTGGGAGAATTATCAGAAGAGATGCGCAAAGCCCATCAAAAAGGACTCACCGATGAACGCAAAGCAGAGATTAAATATGAGCTTTATGATGTGCTTCACTATGTTACGCATATTGCTAATATTTATGACATCGACTTAGAAGAAGCGATCATTGAAAAAGATAAAATAAATGAAAAACGGTATGATGATAGGAGGAAACGTTCATGATAGACATTACGTTTAAAGATGGCAACGTCAAACAATTTGAACCAGGAGTTACCCCTGAGGACGTTGCAGGTGCCATTGCACCAGGGTTAAAGAAAAAAACAGTAGCGGCGTTTGTTGATGATGATCTATATGATTTAAATCGACCGATTTATAGCGATGCCACCATCGATTTAATCACCAAAGATAACGAAAAAGCTTTCGAGGTTTTAAATCACTCAACTGCGCATTTAATGGCACAAGCGGTGAAGCGTTTATACCCCGATGCACAGTTTGGGGTTGGCCCAGCGATTAAAGATGGTTTTTACTATGATATCGCCACCAAACACACGATTAAAAACGAAGATTTAGGTAAAATCGAAAACATGATGAAACGAATTGTCAAAGAACAAGCATCGATGACCCGTGAAGAAATCAGTAAAGAAGCGGCCTTAAAACGGTTTAAGGATGATCCGTATAAACAAGAGTTGATCAACGATTTAGAAGACGGTGAGACCATTAGTATTTATTCACAAGGTGAGTTCACCGATTTATGTCGAGGGGGTCATCTTGGCAACACCCGCCACATTAAACACTTTAAACTCTTAAGTGTGGCTGGTGCTTATTGGCGCGGTGATTCTGATCGTGAGATGCTGCAAAGAATATATGGAACCAGCTGGTTTACCAAAGAAGATTTAGAAGCCCATTTAGCGGTGTTAGAAGAAAGAAAAGAACGCGATCACCGCAAACTCGGCAAAGAGTTAAAGATTTTTATGCTTGATCAAAAAGCTGGGCAAGGCTTACCGATTTGGTTGCCAAATGGTTATACCGTCAGAAGAACGCTAGAAGACTATGTGTATAAATTAGAACGTAGACACGGTTATAAACATGTTTCAACCCCGGTGTTAGGCACCAAATCATTGTATGAAACCAGTGGTCACTTCGAACATTATCAAGATGATATGTTCCCATTGATGAAGAGCAAAGAAGAAACTTTTGTGTTAAGACCAATGAGCTGTCCACACCATATGATTGTTTATAACAGCGAGTTAAGAAGTTACCGCGATTTACCACTACGCTATGCAGAAATCGTTACCCAACACCGCTTTGAGGCTTCTGGTGGATTATCAGGTTTAGAACGGGTACGGGCGATGACGTTAACCGATTCTCATATTTTTGCTAGAAAAGACCAGATTAAAGAAGAAGTATTAAATGCATATAACCTAATCAATCAAGCCATCAGTGATTTAGGCTTAGAAATTGATTATGTTGAACTTGCGCTTCGTGATGATGCTAAGGGTAAATTCCATGACGATGATCAACTGTGGGATGAAGCGGAAGCCACATTAAAACAATTGTTAGATGAAGAAGGCATTGAATACGTTTCAGCCAAAGGAGAAGCGGCCTTTTATGGACCAAAAGTAGACATTCAAGTACGCACAGCGATGGATCATGTCATCACAATGAGCACCGTTCAACTTGACTTCCTATTGCCAGAACGCTTTGATTTAACCTACATTGGTCAAGATGGTGAAAAACACCGCCCAGTGGTGATTCACAGAGGCTTAATCTCGACTTGGGAACGGTTGATGAGTATTTTATTAGAACAATACAAAGGCGCCTTTCCAACCTGGTTAGCACCTGTTCAAATGAAAGTCATACCTGTTAGTTTAGACGCCCATCAAGCGTATGCTGAGGAACTTCATGAAACTTTAATGGATTTAGAGTTTAGAAGTGAACTGGATAATAGAAATGAAAAATTAGGCTATAAAATACGTGAGGCACAGCGCTCTAAAATTCCTTACCAACTCGTTGTTGGGGATGAAGAAGTTCAAAGCAACACAGTTACGTACCGTAAATATGGACACCAAGAACAAGTGACGGTATCTAAAGCTGATTTTATCGATATGATCAAACAAGAAATAAAAGATAAAGCTTAAAGTAAACGTACCCTTTTTAAAGGGTGCGTTTTTCATAAAAAAAACACCATTTTACTGGTGTTTAAGTGTTTTGATAAAGGTTTCATCTGGATCAATGTAGATGGTTTTTTGATGGGTGAAGGTCACAAAACAAGGTTTTTGTCCTGGGATTTTTTTGATGTGTCTAACTTCAGTGTAATCCACAGGCACACTAGAGGAATGACGCATTTTAGAATAATATGCGGCCAGTTGAGCGGCTGTTCTAATGGTGGTTTCGCTGATTGAATCCAGGGTGGTTTGTGCCACCACATGTGAACCGGCAAAACCTTGTACGTGAAACCATACGTGATTATATGCGGCGATTTTATGTGTGATCTCAGCGTTTTGGGTGTTGTTTTTACCAACTAAGATGGTGATGCCATCTTCATCAGTGAACGTTAAGTGCTTTGCCTTTTTTGATAACTTCTTTGAGGGCTTTTGACGCTGTTTTAAATAACCATATTGTTGGAGTTCGAGTTTGATTTCTTCTAAATCACTTAAATCAGCGTGTTTGATTTGGTCTTCAAGCATCGTAAAATAGGTTCGTTCATTTTTGGAGCGGATGATTTGTTGTTTGATATGGGGGATTGATTTTTTTTGTTTTTTATACGCTTTAAAGTAACGATTGGCGTTTTCTACAACGGTTAAAGTTGGGTCAAGTGGAATCATAACCGGTTTGTTTTGTTCATAATCAAAGGCTTCTATATGGCGGCTGCCACGTTTGATTTGATGTTGGTTCGCTAAGAGGAGATCGCCTTTGATACGGTTGTCTTTGGCGTGTTTATTTTTGTCTAACGATTGGGATAGTTTTTCGATTTTATGGGTATGTTTTTTGATGTGTTGTTTGATGTTTTTTTCTAATGTTTTGTAAAGTTGTTCGGTTTTGTTTTTATCTTCCATGTTTATAAACAGTTGATCAAGCATGGTATTGGCATTGTCAAAAGTCACCGTTTTTCCATCAATGTGGGATAATGCGGTGTTGGCAAAGATGGTATGTTTCTCTTTTGAATATTGAAAGGTTTGATCATGGATGATGGTGTTTAAGCTTTGGAAATCAGAACGTTCTTGTCTGTTAAACCAAATCTTTGCTAAGGTAGGCCCAATGCCTTCAAAGGCGTGCATGAGTGATGTGGGGCTATCTAAAACATGGGTTTGAAAGATGTCTTTAGCTTTTGTGTTGTCAAAGGGGTTGGTGCGCGTGTCTGTTAGCGGTTCATACCTCGCTCCAGGAATCATCGTACGTTTATCTTCAAAGGGATGGGTGTGATTTAAACAATCAATGATGATGTTGTTGTGATCGGTTAAAACTAAATTGGCGTCTTTACCAACCGCTTCAAAGATTAAAGTTTTTTTGACAAAATCCCCGAGTTCATCTTTTGAACTTAGTTCAAAAAATGCGATGCGGTCATTGCCTTGTTGGGTGATGGCATCGATACGAGCGCCTTCGATGTGTTTTCTTAAAATCATACAAAAAAGAGGCGGCTGCATCGGTTTTTGATACGTCGCTTTAGTTAAGTGCATGCGTGTGTTTTGTTTAGAAGGACTGATCAGTAGTTGGTGTTTTTGTTTGCCTCTAATGGTAAACAAAAAAGAAAAATCAGAAAGCTGATAGATTTTTGTGATGCGCCCTTCGATTAATGTCTGTTTTAACTCATCAATAATATGGTGCATGAATACGCCATCAAAACTCATTATAATCACCAATTCTATTGTACCACGAATGTGTTTTTTGAAAAAGTGATTCTTTAGGCTTACATTTCCTATATAAAAGTGTTAAAATATTGAGTAAACCAAATCATGAATGGAGGGACGTCTTTTGAAACTAAATGAACGTGGATTATTGATTGTCTTAAGTGGTCCCTCGGGTGTCGGGAAAGGCACAGTTAGAAAAGCGTTGTTTGATTTAGAAGGTCATGACTTGGTGTATTCGACTTCAATGACCACAAGACCGCCTCGTGCTGGTGAAATTGACGGGGATGATTATTATTTTGTGTCAAAAGAAGAGTTCGAAAATAGAATTAAAGATGATGCGTTTTTAGAGTGGGCTGAGTTTGTGGGTCATTATTATGGCACACCAAAAGATAAAATTGAAGCGCATTTAAAAGCTGGCAAAGAAGTGGTCCTTGAAATTGAAGTCCAGGGTGCCCTTCAAGTTAGAGAAAAAGCACCCGATGGTGTGTTCATTTTCATTGCCCCACCTAACAAAGAAGCTTTATATAGACGTTTATTAAGACGAGGGACAGAATCCTCTGATACGATTCAAAAGCGCATGGATAAAGCAGAACGTGAGTTCCCCTTAGCCCATAAATATGATTACATTGTGGTTAATGATGAAGTGACTAATGCCGCCGACCGCGTGTTGGCCATCATTCGTGCAGAACATGCAAAGACTGAACGTTCTATCTATAAATACAATGAAATTATGGAGGTTAACAAACATGAGTAAAAACACTGAAGGTTTACGCTACCCATCTATTGATGAGTTGCTTAAAAACATTGATTCAAAATACAAATTATCATATGCTGCGGCCAAACGTGCTAAAATCATTCGTGAAAAAGATGATTCGATGATTGACAGTAAATGTTCTAAGCCGGTGGGCATTGCATTAGAAGAAATTATGCAAGGAAAAATCGATATTGATTTTGAAAAATAAGTAGAGTTGCTCTACTTTTTTTTTCGTTCAATATGCTATAATTGAAGTTAGATTTGAGGTGCCTTGTTCATGGAAAACAAATTCGATATTCTGTTAAACCTATTAGATTTAAACGCACATAAAAACGACATCAACGGTAAACTGATTGAACTGGCTGTTCATGAAGATACCGGTGTTTGGTCATTTGATATAGAATTTGATCAACCTTTAAACGTGGATGTCTTTAAGAAGTTTGTTCACCGTTTAGAATCATTGCCAATGAGTTTGGATCCTTGTCAAGGGGTTCGTTATAAAATTGAATATCAACATGAAACGTATGATGACATTGAAAAATACTACGCCTTAGCTCTAGATTCAATGATCGAGATAAAACCTCGGTACACAGCGATTAAGGATTTAAAGATTGAAGCAGACGGTAAGGTTTTATCTGTGGTGTGTCCTAAAGATGGTGTGTATGTTGAAGATATGTTGCATGCGCTTGAACAACGGTTGTTGTTGTTTGGGTTTGATGTGAGCCTTCAAGTTAGGTACTGTGAAGATGAAACAACCATCACAGAAAGAATTGAAGAACAAAGTAAGCAAGATGAAATAGAAGAACAAGCCGCTGAAAAACGCCGTAAAAAAACACCGAGCTATGAAGCTTATGGGGAACAAACAGTGCCGTCAGTGAAGTATAAAATTAAAGACATTCCAGTTGACGAAGCATCGTTAAATGAATATAAAAGTGCTCATCATCAAGCGAATTTTACGGTGGAAGGCATCATTGAAACATTTGAAAAACGCGCGATTAAAAAACAAACCACGTTATATACGTTTGTTATATCACAATTAGAAGATGCGATTTATGTGAAGAAGTTTGTGCGGGATAAAGAAGAAATGAAGTTTTTAGATCGCTGTGAAACCGGCATGAAGATGAAAGTTAGAGCGTATGCACAATATGACCATTTTAACGACGAAGTGGTGTTGATTGCCGATAACATTGAACGCACCAATATGCCTGTGCCTAAAGAATCTAGAATGGATGAGGCTTCAGATAAAAGAGTTGAACTACATCTGCATTCGAAGATGAGTACCTTAGATGGCATTGATGCAATTGAAGATTATGTGAAGGTGGCTAAAAATTGGGGACATCAGGCGATTGCTTTAACCGATCACGATAACGTGCAAGCTTTCCCTGAGTTTTCTAAAGCGGCTAAAAAAGCAGGGATTAAACCCATTTATGGCGCTGAGGTGTCTTTGATGGATGAGGCTAACACTAGATTGGTGCACGGGGATTATGATGGGGATTTAACCAGCGCAACCTACACCGTTTTTGATATTGAGACCACCGGCCTTTCGGTTCATTACGATAAAATCATTGAAATATCAGCCGTTAAAATTAAAGACCATCAAGTCGTGGATACCTTTAATGCGTTTGTGAACCCAAAGCAGCCATTGACAGAGTTTACCAAACGGTTAACCGGGATTAAAGATGATGATGTGAAAACTGCCAAGACAATTGATCAGGTGATGCCAAGGTTTAAAGCGTTTTTTGAAGGGACCATTTTTGTGGCACACAACGCGACATTTGATATGGGTCATATCTATAAAAACTTAAAAGATTTAGGGCTTTATGATAAAACCTACCCAGCCATTGACACCTTACAAATTGCTAGACAGTTTTATCCGTTGAAACGCTTTAATTTAAAAGCGGTCGCGAAGCATTTTGGGGTAGAGTTATCAAGACACCACCGTGCTGAATTTGACGCCAGAGCAACCGGTGATATCTTTTTAAACATGCTTGCTGATTTTGATAAAAACGGGTTTAAAACATTCGCTGATTTAAAAACACCTGAGGACATACATCAAGGGTATAACCCGTATTTAAACGCTAGAAAAGCGCATATTAGCGTGCTTGTAAAAAATAAAACAGGGCTTAAAAACCTATATAAAATTGTCTCACTTGCGAATACAGAGTACTTTAGTAAAACCCCTGGTATTCCTAAAAAAGTGTTGTCTAAATATAAAGAAGGCCTGTTGTTTGGCTCAGGTTGTATGAACAGTGACTTCTTTGAAACAGCTTTAAATGCTGAGGATGCTATGCTAAAAGAAAAAGTAGCGTTTTTTGATTATGTAGAAATCGGCCCACTACCTGATTATATGCATCTTAAGCGCGATATGGAAGATGTAGAAACACGCATTAAGGATACCCATAAACGAATCGTCAAGGTTGCTGATCAAGCCGGGGTGCCTGTGGTGGCAACCGGCGATGTGCATCACATCGAAGAAGAGGGTGTGACCTTTAGAGATATCTACATTCAAACCCCGGTGGTTGGTGGCGGTTATCATATGCTGAGCCGTTATGATAAAATCCCATCACAGTACTTTAGAACCACCGATGAGATGATTGAAGCCTTATCACATTTTGAAGCACACAAAGTCCATGAGATGGTTGTTAAAAACACCCAAGCCATTGCGAATATGATTGAAACTTTTGATATTTTCACCAACGAACTATACGCACCTAAAGATGACTTTTTAGCCTTAAAAGGGATTCCTTCGGTGGAAGCAAAAATGATTGATATGGTTCGATCAAACGCCAAAAAGATGTACGGTGAAACCTTGCCACCATTGGTCCAAGATCGACTCGATAAAGAGATGAAAAGTATCACAGATAATCAATTTTCAGCGGTATACTACATCTCACACTTACTGGTTAAAAAAAGCTTAGATGAAGGCTATTTGGTTGGTTCTAGAGGGAGTGTTGGTTCGAGTTTTATCGCCACGTTAATGGACATCACAGAAGTGAACCCGTTGCCGCCCCATTACGTTTGTCCGGCGTGCTTTTTTACCAGTTTTAAAATGTCACCTGAAGAAAAACAAACCTATGGTGTGAAACCTGAGGAAAAAGGATTGCAAACTTTACTGGACCATGTTGATAGTGGGTTTGATTTAAAACCAATGCCTTGTCCTAAGTGTGAATCGATGATGAGAAAAGATGGTCATGACATTCCCTTTGAAACCTTTTTAGGTTTTAAAGGTGATAAAGTGCCAGATATCGATTTGAACTTTTCTGGTGATTATCAAGGGGTTGTGCATGAGTATATCCGTGAGATTTTTGGTCAAGAACGTGCTTTTAGAGCGGGAACAATCTCAACGGTTGCTTCGAAAACCGCATTTGGTTATGTAAAAGGGTATGCTGAGAAAAAACACTTAACGATTCGAAAAGCAGAAATAGAGCGACGGGCGAAAGTCATCACCGGTGTGAAACGCTCAACAGGTCAACACCCTGGTGGGATTGTGGTGGTGCCAGATTATAAAGATATTTACGATGTCACCCCCGTACAATATCCAGCTGATGACACCGATGCTTCTTGGCGCACCACGCATTTTGATTACCATGCCTTTGAAGATAACTTGTTTAAATTGGATGTACTCGGTCATGATGATCCGACCATGATTCGTTATTTAATGGATTATGTGGCCGCCGATCCGATCAATTTTCCCTTTAAAGATGCTAGAGACATTCCCATTGATGACCCTCAAGTCTATAAGATGTTATCAGGGACTGAGGTTTTGCATTTAAAACCTTCTGACATTAAAAGTGAGGTAGCCTCATATGGTGTGCCAGAAATGGGGACACAGTTTGTGCGCGGCATGTTAAGGGATTCTAGACCTAAAACATTTGCCGATATTGTGAAAGTATCCGGTTTGTCACATGGGACAGATGTGTGGTTGAATAACGCAGAGATGTTGGTGACAGGAAAAACACAATATGGTGAAATACCGTTTAAAGATGTGATTGGTTGCCGTGATGATATCATGGTATATTTAATTCAAAACGGAATGCCTAGTGAAACAGCGTTTGAAATCTCAGAGTTCATTCGAAAAGGCAAAGCGCAGTTTAATGAAGATAAATGGCTACAGTATAAAGACATCATGCGTCAATATAAAATCCCTGAATGGTATATTTGGTCTTCAGGACAAATTAAATATATGTTCCCAAAAGCCCATGCCACAGCGTATGTTATGATGGCTTTAAGAATTGCTTGGTTTAAACTATACCGCCCGATTTATTTCTACTCTGCGTACTTTTCTAAACGGGCCCCAGCGTTTGATTTGGTGGCCATGCAAGGTGGCGAATATGCGATTGAAGAACGCATGGATGACATTAAAGTTAAGGGCAATAAAGCCACAGACCCAGAGAAAAAGTTATACACAGTCTTAGAAGTCGCGCTTGAAATGGTTAAAAGAGGCTACCACTTTAAACCGGTCAGCATTCTTGAAAGTGATGCCAGTGATTTTAAGATCTCGAACGATCATGAATCACTCAGGTTACCGTTTTTAGCCCTTGATGGGTTAGGCAAGAAAGTCGCAGAATCAATTGTCAAGGCTAGAGAAGAAAAAATGTTTACCTCTCGTGAAGATGTGAAAGAACGCACCTTGCTTTCCACGACGTTGTTTAAAAAACTTGAAGCCCTGGATGCGTTTGGTGATTTACCAGACACATCACAAATGAATTTATTTGACATTTGATTTTACTTCATTTTTAATAAAAATCATGTATAATAGCATTTAGAGGTGATTAAAATGAGATTTAGAACCACAAACCCTATGATGAGAAATATGCAAAAAAACGCAACTGTTGCCTCATCAACCGCCGCGACTTATTCTGGCGTGGTATTTAAAAGTACGTTACTATTATTGATTATGTTGTTAATTGGAAGTTTTACAGCTAGTTTACTCATTGAATCAGGTCAAATTATCGGCGGCATCGGTCTTTTGATAGGTGCCCCAATCATTGCGATGATTGCTGTTTTTGTGGCGATGTTTAAGCCACATTTAGCACCGTTTTTCTCCTTTGTCTATGCCATCATGCAAGGTGCGTTTCTCGGTGTGATTGCTGGGATTTATACCATTCAATTTGGCGATCATATTGTGTCAACCGCTATTTTAGCCACTGGTGGTGTGTTCTTGGCGATGCTTTTCCTTTATAGAAGTGGCATCATTCGCGTCGGTTCAATGTTTAGACGCATCATGTTTTCAATGTTGGTGGGCTTAATTTTAGCCAACTTGTTTATCTTTATTATGTCATTATTTGGCGCTGATATTTACGGTAACATGTTCGGTCTTTACTTAGCCGTTGTTGTCCTTGGGGTTGTCTTGGCTTCAATCTTCTTATTGATTGATTTTGACAACATCACACAAATGGTAGAAGCAAGCGTTGACAAACGGTATGAGTGGATGCTTTCCTTATCATTGATTATTACGATTGTTTGGTTATTTGTTGAAATGCTTAGATTACTTGCTATCATCGCAAGCAGTAGACGTTAAAACATATGTCCCTTTAAAAGCTGGGTTACTACCCAGTTTTTGAAGGGGTTTTTTAATAAAAAATTAGGAGGCTTACCATGAAAACTTGGGACTTAGACCCATTATTTCCTGGCTTTGATTCAAAAGAATTTAAAACAACACTAAACACCATTGAAAGTTTGATTGAACAGGCGTTAACATTTGTTGAGAGACTAAAAACAACCGATGACGCCAAAGACAAAATCAAGCAGTATTTAAGCTTAAATGCCGATTTGAGACATCATATGATTCGTGCATTTGGGTTTGTTAATTTAACCATGGCCACCAACGCACTTGATGATGAAGCTAACGGTTGGATGAACCATATGCAACAACTTTCATCAAAAACCACACCATTTAGTACAGCGTTTTCCAAATGGTTACCAAAGGTTGAAAACTTAGATAACTTGATTCAATCTGATGAGACATTACATGAACATGCCTTTTATTTAAAGTCGATCGTTGATCGTGCGCAATATGTGTTAAGTGAAAAAGAAGAAGCGTTGATTTCTAAATTAACGCAAACAGGCTCTTCTGCTTGGGGACAATTACAAGGGTTACTAACAAGCACCCTTAAAACCACGTTTGATGGAAAAACCGTAACCCTAACCGATCTTAGAAACAAGGCTCACCATCAAGACCAAAAGGTCCGTAAGCAAGCCTATGAAGCTGAACTTAAGGCTTATGAATCAATTGAGCAATCGGTGGCGTCTGCCTTAAACAGCATCAAAGGTGAAGTGAACGAAATCACAGCATTAAGAGGCTTTGATTCGGCTTTAGATGAAGCGGTGTATGATTCGAGAATGAAGCGAGAAACCTTGGATGCTTTAATAGAATCCATGCGTGATCATTTACCATTATTCAGACAATACTTAAAGCGTAAAGCATCATTGTTAGGCCACAAAAACGGTCTGCCTTGGTATGATTTATTCGCCCCACTTGGTAAAAGTGAAACCACTTTTTCAATCGAAGAAGCCATGGATTATGTGGTGAAAAACTTTAGATCATTTGGTGATGATTTGGCTGATTTAGCCAAGCGATCATACGATGAGTCGTGGATTGATTTTACCCCTAGGGATGGCAAGCGTGGCGGGGCATTTTGTTTTAACATTCACCCCCTAAAACAAAGCCGTATTTTAACAAACTTTGAAGGATCATTTTCAAACGTCATCACCTTAGCCCATGAGTTAGGCCATGCCTATCATGGTGATCGAATCTTTAAAGAGTCAATCTTAAACGCCTCTTATACGATGCCGGTCGCTGAGACCGCTTCAACCTTATGTGAGACGATTGTTAAAAAGGCTGCTTTAAATGATGCAAAAGGCGATGAACAATTGTTTATCTTAGAACAATCATTAATGGGGACCACCCAAGTGATTGTGGATATCATGTCGCGGTTCATTTTTGAAAAAAATGTGTTTGAAGCAAGGAAGAAAACACCACTTAGTGCCAAACGCTTAAAATCGATGATGGTTGAAGCACAAAAAGAAGCGTATGGCGATGGTTTAGACCAAGAGAACCTTCACCCTTATATGTGGGTCAACAAAGGTCATTATTACAGAGGGTCGCTCAGTTTTTATAACTTCCCATATGCTTTTGGGTTATTGTTTGCAAAAGGTATTTATGCACAGTATCAAAAGAAAGGCGCATCGTTTGTTGAAGATATCGACACGTTATTGCAAAAAACCGGTAAAATGACGGTAGAAGATGTTGCTCAGTTAATCGGTGTTGATGTCACCAAACGCGCATTCTGGGATGAGTCGTTAAACGTGATTAAAGAAGAAATAGATTTATTCTTATCATTAACAGCATAAAGCAATAGACCAT
>SL_3KL_010_SEDDRAFT_10004458_pt1 | contig 12645 bp, 7 predicted proteins | sample SodLakKL_010_SED_2_FD_10381 | JGI IMG/M metagenome (IMG submission 10381)
TTTTCCAATAATAGAGCAACCACAATGCCAATTAAGAAAAGCCTACAACTTCACTGACGTATTGACATGGATAAAATAAGAATTGTGACCTGATGCCAGAATAACACTGCTTATTGATATAAACTCTGCAAATGTTGCCAGAATTCAGGATAAGATATGGCAGTACATTCGGCATCTTTGATTTTTGACACTCCCGATGAACGAGTAGCCAGAATGGCTGCGGCCATTGCCATGCGGTGGTCGTGCCAGGTGGGGTACGCCGCCGGTTCGGGCACAAAATCCCGTCTGCCGTTGATCATAATCCCGTCAGGTTTCAGGGTAACATCAGCGCCGGCCAATGTAAGTATTTCCGCCATGGCCGAAAGCCGGTCGGTCTCTTTGTGGCGGAGCTCTTCTGCTCCGGAGATTACGGATTGCCCGTCAGCAAAGCACATAGCCACCATCAAAATGGGAAGTTCGTCGATACAGTTTGGCACAAGGATGGGATCCAGATCAATGCTCTTTAGCTCGGCCGACCTTGCGGTCAGGTCGGCAACGGGTTCTTTCCCCTCATTTCGGACATTGTCACGAACAATTCCGGCACCCATTTCATCCAAAACAGTCAATGCTGCGATCCGGCTCGGATTCATTCCGGTGTTGTTCAGCTCAATGGATGCATCATCGGAAATAGCAGAGGCCACAAGCCAGAAAGCTGCAGCCGAAAAATCGCCTGGGACAGCGTAATTTTGCACGGGGATTTCATCACTCCGGCTGCTGCGAATAATTTTTCCCGTGCCCCCCCCCCCCTCGGTATGATCTCTGCTGAATTTCTGCTCGATGACTTCTGTTGGTTCACTCCCAAACAATCCCGCCAAAAGTACACATGATTTTAATTGGGCACTGGCAATGGGCAGCGGATACCGCATTGCCCTGATCCCTTGATGAGTTCCCACCTTCAGTGGAGCATATTCGCCGCGTGTGGCATCAATCCGACATCCCATCTGCCTCAGCGGATCGATGATTCTTTTCATGGTGCGTGAAGAGAGAGATTCGTCCCCAATCATTTCGCAATCAACACCGGCCCCGGCCACTATACCTGCCAGCAGCCGCATGGTGGTGCCCGAATTCCCGCAATCGAGAGGAGCCGCGGGCGGACTGAGGCCGTCTCTTCCAACTCCTTCAATCTCTACAGTTGAGCCATTTTTTTTGATCTTTACGCCTAATCCTGCCAGACAATCCAGCGTGCTTTGGGGATCGGCAGCGGAAGAATAATTCCGGATGGTGCTTTTACCCGATGCAATGGCAGCAAAAAGCGCTGAACGGTGTGAGACAGATTTATCGGGAGGTACCTGGAGGTTACCTGCAAGTTTTTTGGCAGGTTCTACGATTTGTATCATGTTAATTATTCTGGAGCAGACGCCGGGCTTTTTGGGCTCCTGGCGTGTCAGGATATTGATCTATGATTGTATTTAACAGGGAAATGGCATCACCTCTGCGGCCTTGCCGAATATGGATTTCAGCCGTTTTGTATTGAGCTTCAGCCACCCATTCAATAAACGATCCAAACAGAACGCTGACCCTGGAGTAGGCTTCAATAGCTGCTTCGGTATTCCCCTCTGTTTGGTGTGCTTCACCAATCAGATATTGGGCCTCGGCACCAATTTCTGTAGTGTTACGCTCGGCAACAAGATTAAAAAATCTTCGTGCCTCTTCTGTTCTGCCGTCAACCATCAGAACCTTGCCGAGGCCAACTCTTGCTGCGTCATGTTCCGAATCAACGGATAAAACACGTTCAAAAGACTGCCGGGCCTGAGTGCGATTCCCAAGAGCAAGATGAGCATTTCCAATGCCAAGATTGGCTTCCTGCTCAAACCGGGAATCTTTTTCGGCAAGTTCAGTAAATCTGTTCAGTGATTCCTGATAATTGCCAAGCTGATATTGAATTCTTCCCAGGTCGGCCAATGCGGGTGCGGCCCGTTCGGATTCCGGGAAATCATTGATCAGGGTTTCAAGGGTTTCTGCAGCTTCTCCCATTCTGTCCATACGCAAGTAGGAATCGGCCATATTGTAATAGGCATCCGGCATCAAATTGCGGTTGTTGGTGATTCGAAGATACTGCCTGAATTCGCGCACGGCGGCTTCGTAATCGCCGGCCTGAAACACATTTTCTGCCTGACGGAAACGAAGCCTGTCGGCTGTGGCTGAAGTGGGATTATCTGCCAGAAATTCTTCAAGCACATCGGTGCTGGTATCGTCGCGGCCGGCAGAGAGTTGTGCAAACTGAATGCCATCTATAGCCTCGATGATATACCGGCTTCGGGGATATTCTTCCAGCACCTGTTGATACTCTTCAATCGCCCGTTCAAAATCGCCTGCGTTGTAGTACGAATCACCAATATTATATTGGGCTCTTGCCGCCCATTCTGTTCCCGGATATCGGCGAATAACCTCCCGAAACTCCTCGACTGCCTGATCGAAGTTTCCGGTATTCATATAAATATATGCAACGTTGTATTGGGCCTGTTCTCTCAGGCTGCTGTAGGGATATATACGCAACAACCTTCTGAATTGGGTGACCGCTTCAAAGTTTCGATTCATGCGATAATGGCTGTTTGCTACCTGATACATCGCATAATCACCCCCCGGCTCTGCACCGATGGTTGCCGTGTAATATCCAAGTGCTTCCCGGTATTGTCCCTGGGCAAAGAAAGCGTCCCCGATGCGCAGCCTTGTATCTGTTTCGTAAGGAAACAGAGCAATGTCGGGAGGATCGTAATTATTCAGGAAATCGATGAGGGGATCGGTTGCATTTTCAAAATCTCCCATCATAAAATAAGACCAGCCGAGGCTGTACTTTGCAGCACCTACCATTTCGTGGTTGGGATATCGCTGGATGAATTCAGAAAACTGACTTGCTGCGGCACCAAATTCTCCGGTCTGATAATTTGCATCTGCACTCCAGAACAGGGCTTCGCTTCCCAGCTCACTGTCCGGGGCTTCTCTGTGAACCGATTCAAATTCGGGTTGAGACGGCTCGTATGCCTGATTGAAGTACATTACCCACGCCCGCTGAAATCTTGCCTGTCGTTGTAATTGGGGATCGAGATCAGTAGCCTCCTGGGCAAGTTCAAAAGAGTTAATGGCGTTTGTGTATTCATTATTTGCATAAAATGCTTCACCAAGCAGGGACAGTACTTCTCCGGGTTTTTCAAGTGCTTCGTGATCTCTTGCCAGTGGCAGCAGTACGTCTATTGCTTCAGTGTAATAACCGGATTCAATTGCGGTCAGTGCCCATTCGTAGCGTGCCTGTTCGTAAAAAACACCTTCATCAAACCGTTCGCCAAACTCTCTGAACGTTTCGAGAGCAGAGTTGAATCGTCCGGCCAGTTTCAGGTTAACGGCCCTGTAGTACAGCGCCCGACGCGCAAGGTCGTCATCGCCATGGGCAGCTTCTCCGAAAGATCTTGCAGCCCAGTGAAAGATATCCTGTCTGTGAAAAACCCAGCCCAGCCCGTAATGAGCAATTCGTGTATCTTCATCGAGTTCCACGCGGCTCAGATAGTGCCGGTAGTAGCGCGTGGCCTCTCCGTATTCGCCAAGGGCGTTGTAACTTTCGGCAACCAGGTAAATGGCTTTCAGGCGGTTTTCTTCATCGAGGTGGGGCAGTGCATCCAGAAACGCTTCGATGGCTTCAGGAAATTGCCTCTGCTGGTAATACGACTCGCCAAGCGCTGTACCAATACGGCGGGTCATGGCATCGCGGGGAAACCGTTCTCGCAACAATTCGAATGCCTCGGATGACTCCGTGTATCGCTCTTCTTCGAGATAGAGACGACCACGAGCGTAGAGGGCTCTGGGTGCCCAAATACTTCGGTCGTGTTCGTTGGAAAGCTCCAGAAAATACCTTCTGGCCAAATCGTAATCGCCGGATTCGGCGGCGGTTTCTCCGAGCGTGTAGTAAAGTTCGGCCCTGTCGTTGTAAGACTGTGGGTACCGTAGAGCCTGATCCATACGGGTAATGGCATCGGCATATTCATCCCGCTGTAAATGCTCTTCGGCCACATCGCGAAGCAACACAGCAGCCCGGTTACTGCCGGGATACGATTGCAAAAAACGGTCAACATGATAGTCGGTGCCGGAGGAATCGATTCGGGTTAATGAGCGCACTTTGTAAAACTCGGCCGTTTCGCGGTTTATTTCGTTACTGCTGAATTGGGTGGCGCGTTCAAAGAAAGGAATAGCTTCCTGATAAAGCCCCTTTTCAAACAGAGTTAATCCCTCCTGAAACTCTTCCTGGTATGATTCCTGCAGATCCTGTGCAACAACGGCTTGTCCCGCTATCATTAAAAACAGTACCTGGCATAGTAGTAAAACGTTACGGCTCATGTATCAATAGTCTAAAGTAATCAATAGCAGTTACAGACTTCAAATATATCAACTCCGTCTGATTTGTTCCCATTTTCGGCCGGTTATTTAAAAAGTTTTTCAGACATCCAGAAATCGCATTAGTTCATCGGCCCGGGAGGTAAGGTCGATCTGCATCAGGTCGGCTTTGTTTTGTGTAGATGTTAAATAGCCGTGGCGCTGCAGTGATGAGATGATAGAGGAGGTATCTTCATACGTTAATTTGATAGAAACCTGGATCATACCTTCGGTGTGACTGGGGTGTTCTACGGTGAGTCCCAGAATTTTTGCCCCTTCGGTTTCTATTAGATGCACCAATTTTGAGAGTGTAAAATCGGATTTTTCCATTTGCACGGTAATAACCGACCCGGCCGTGGTAATATTCAGCATGGTTGATAGCGATTCAAGTACTTTCTTTTTTTCGATTACACCAAGGTATTGCTCGGAATCATCAACCACCGAAAGAATTCTCACTTCGAACTGCAGCATTTGCCTGGCCACCTCAAAAATGTGCTGATTTTCGAATGCAAATATGGGTTTTCTCAATTCAATATCCGAAATCGGCCGTGTTTCATCTGAGATTTCGGCTAGATCATCAAAAAGAATATTCCCCACATTTTTCTTTGTAGAAGGTTCTACCACAGGGATACTGGACGATTGCCATGCATCCATTTTTGCTAAAGCAGCAGAAATCATGCTTGAGGGATTTAGCGGGGTAAAGTCTGTATTGAGTAGATCTTTTGCTAACACGTTATGCGTTGATCAATGGTTTAATTTCCTTCAAAATCGATTCAAACCGGTCGCGGTCTGCTTTTGTTGAACTACCTTCGATGGAAACGGTATTGCCTTCAAAATGTTCGCGGTCTATCACTCCTACTTCATGCAGATACGCAACCGCCTTGTAATGAGACATCGGTACATTGTAAGAAAAAGCTACATATTCTTCTTCAATTAATTGCTCAATTCTTTCCTGAAGTTTCCCGAGCCCGATGCCTCTGACTGCCGACACAAATAAAGCTCCGGGGTACTCTTTCTTTAAATCTATCAACGTATCCGGATCGATAGCGTCAATTTTATTGAATACAAGAATTTTTTTGGTGCCTTTTACACCCAGATCTTTGAGTGTATCATTCACCACGCCAATGTAATCTTCAATAAGTTTGCTCGTGGAATCCACTACATGAAGCAGTACATCGGCATCACGAACCTCATCGAGCGTGGATTTGAAACTCTCAACTAAATCATGAGGCAGTTTTCTGATAAACCCGACAGTATCCGACAGCAGTACGTCGTGATTTTCCATCTCCAGCCGCCGCACCGTAGAATCGAGTGTGGCAAAAAGACGATCTTCCGCCAGAACGCTGGTTTCGGTTAACGTATTCATAATGGTAGATTTGCCGGCATTGGTATAGCCCACAAGAGCAACACGGGTGATGTTTTCACGGCCTTTGCGTTGTGTGGTTCGCTGCCTGTCAAGCTTTTCGAGCTTTTCTTTGAGAGTGGAAATTCGTTTGCCGATCAGGCGGCGGTCGGTCTCAATCTGTGTTTCACCGGGCCCTTTTGTGCCAATACCCCCTTTCTGCCTGGAAAGGTGAGTCCAGAAGCGGGTCAGCCTGGGCAGTAAATATTGTAATTGGGCCAATTCAACCTGGGTTTTAGCAGCGGCCGTTTTAGCTCTGGATGCAAAAATATCAAGAATGAGTCCGCTGCGGTCCAGCACCTTTACTTTGGTGATTTTTTCGATATTTCTGATCTGAGTTGCCGACAGGTCATCATCAAACATTAAAATATCGGCATTTTTTTCGGCCACAATCTGCTTTAACTGATTGAGCTTGCCTGTGCCTATATAGGTGGTTGGATCGGGACTGGGCCTGTTTTGAAGCACTCTTTCTACAGTTTGTGCGCCTGCGGTATCCCCGAGCAGCATCAATTCATCCAGATATTCGTTTGCCAGCCATCGGGGAGTATCAGGCCCAAACAGTCCTACAATTACAGCTCTCTCTTTATTAAGAGTGGGTTTTCTGATTTCTTCTAACAATATATTCCGTCTTTATTGAAAAATGATTATTCAAATGCTTTAAAGTCGAATGACGAATCGGCTACAGGAGTCATGATTTTTCCGATTTTAAGAGCAATTACTTTCTCAAATTTGTTTGTTTTTTTATCCGGCACAACAAGTTCCAGCCTGATCAATCTTTTATCGTACAAGTCCTGTGCATTTTCCTGATAGATAAATACATATTCGGATCCTTTCGATGCCGGCTTTTCTACATAATCGTTGATCTGATGCCACGCAATGGTCTGCGAAGGATCGTTGATATTTTTCACAATTCCGTGATCAGTAATATACGATTTTGACGAAAAGTAACTTGATGTAAACCAGCAAATTCCCAGCCAGCCATAACACCCCATAATTGTATAAAATTGATCTATTTGGTAGGACAATACCACAGCTGATACCACTGCAGTAAATCCAAGAAACAGGGTTGAAAACAAGGGATATCCTTTCAGTTTACCCGACTTCCAGCTAATACGAACATTTCTCAGCCGAAATGCATTCGCCACTGTGTAGGCCGCCAAAAATGTTGAGCCAAGTGTAAACAATGCCAGAAGGAGAACAAAAAGGCTATATATATCGGTAGAAAAGTTCATCCCAGTGTTTCTGCTTTATAGTGTCGTGAAATTATAGACTCTAATAGTAATAAAATGATTGCCATTAATACAAACCAGTACCAGATTTCTCTGCCAAAAGATGCCAGCTCGAGTTCTGCAAATGCTTCACTGAAATCAGCACCTACCTGCGAAGCCCCTGCACTTTCGAACAAAGAGGCGGCCAAAGTTTCAATCTCTGATATTTCTAACGAACCGAGCCTCGATTCCATTGCGTTCTGGTTCACACCAATTAAAAGAGTTTGCCCTTCGGTTTCAATTTCAAGCCAGCCGGGCTCCCATTCGGTTGCACTGTATGAAATTTCTGTTCCCCCAAATGTCTGCCGGATTTCAGGCAAAATTTCCTCATTATCTGTCCTCAGTAACACTGTATCGGTGTTAACATTCAGCGAAAAATGAAATGGACTGCCGAGTGTATGTGTGGCCAGCCGGGCTCCTTCGCCCTGTACCAGATAATCGATGGTTCTGAAATAGAGCGGGGCAAAAAACGGTTTGATCGGAAAATTTGACCAGCCCGGATCACTTCCGATTGCAGAATATACAATTCTTCCCGTTCCCACACGGCTTTCCAGCAGAAGAGGATTGCCCGTGCTTGTCTGCAGGATTGAAAAATTGGTCCCACTTTGGCGCGCATCCAATTCGTAATAATAGAAAATTTCAGGCACGTTCAGGCGTATCTCCTCTTCTTCATCTTTGTCAAAAATGGAATTCAGAATAGGATGGCCTTCAGCCGGTACAGCCATTCTGTCGATCGGGTCGAAGGAGCCGTAACTACCCACTATATCGGAATAACTGCCTGAACCACTGAAATTCAACAAACGATTGTAACTGCTCACGTTGCCTTCGGCAGCAGGCAGAAAAAGTAACCCCGCACCGGCCTGTACGTGATCAATCAGAGACTGTGAGAGAAAATCCGGTATGTTTCGAAGCCCATCAAGAATGATGGCATCAAACTCGTAGATACCGGAAACCTGAAACGATTCGGCTTCTTCAAACGTAATGTTGAACCGCTCCATTGCGTCCGAGGCTATTTCGAGCATTGGCTTCAGATAGGATGTAAATCCGCTGCTTGCCGACCGGCTTTCGTTCAACACAAGAATATCGCGGGTTTCCGGGAGCTGAACCGGAGCAAAAAACCGATTATCAAATGTGAGCTCATCTCCTTCAATAAACAGTTCTACCGGAATGATTCTTTCATCAGAAACGGGAACATCGAACAGAAATTCCTGTGTAGCTGCCGGGTCAAGCTGAAAAGTTTGCTGAGAAATCAGCTCTCCATCAATCAAGAGATTGATGAATTTATTGGTGGCCGTTTGATTTCCATAATTTCTTAATATCGTTCGAAGCTGAAGGTTTCTGCCCTCACCTCTCCCGCCATATTCAAGCTCAACTGATTCATATCCCGTATTGGATGTCTCGGAATCTCCCACTTTCATGATCTGCAAGTTTACATCCCGAATCAGTTCCCTGCTGTTTTCCTGCAAATCGGCAAGCTGCGTTTCCTGCCCGTCAGTAATCAGGTAAATAATTTTATTCGGTTCGCTTGCCTCCTGCAATCTCTCTGCCATAGCCGCAAGTCTTTGTTCCAGGTAATTGCCCGAGTTTACGGTTTCAAGATCTGAAAGATGCCTGAAAGCCGCTCTTTTAGAAATCAGAGGCAGGTTCAGTGTCTGTCCGTTCGTCACGTTGATGGCAATCCGGTCGTCGTTATCGGCAAATTCCAGCAACTCGTTTGAAATTTGCAAAGCCTGCTCAAAATACGGGCCATTACGATCAACCCGCTCCATGGTCGGGCTATTGTCCAGTAAAATGCCGATTGCTTTCGGTTCGCTGCTGCTCGCCCATCCGAATTCGGGTGGCAGAAACGGCCTCGAAGCAGCCAAAACCAGTGCGATGATAGCCAGTATACGTATTGAAAGCAGTAACCACCGTTTTATTTTAATTCGTTTTAAAGCTGTAGTTTTCAGCGTATCAAAAAAAGCCAGTGTTGAAAATCTGACTTTTTTCGGTTTTTTCAGATTTAAAAGATATATCAACAATGGCACTGCAACCGTTAACAGTGCGAATAAAAATATCGGATTAAGAAAGCTCATTAAACGAAAAGTTTTTACCTTGATCAGTTTACAAAGCGGAACAACTCTGTAAAAGCTTTATTAAGCTATGGTAATAACCAATCCCTAACAAACATATTATCTAAAACCGGTGCCATCTAAACAAAATTTTTCAACTCTTTGCTCTACATTCATTTTCATTTTGCTGCTGTTGGCCGGGTGCGGAAGAACCGGTGCCGATCATTGGTCAGAATTTATTCCTGAATCTGCACTGTTTGTCGTTGTTCCTGAAGAAAATACTTCCATTGGCGAGATGCTGTCGGCTCCTTACATGCCCATGTTTGATGATATAAGCCCGGCGGCCATTCAGCTTGTATCAAATATTCAGGAACAGTCTCCCACTGGCCTGCAAGTTGAGGCCATGCTGCTCTACCCCGACACCTCGAATGACTGGCAGCCGGTATGGATCACCGAAAAATCCGACGGACTGGTTGAGGGCTTGACATCACTTTTTCAGCGTGAATTTGAACAGAACAGATACGAATTTCTCGGCCATACAATCGAAAAACTTTTCTTTTCCGACCGAATCATATTCATTCTCGAAATAGGGAACTGGACGGTTTTTTCCGAATCCAGCCTGGCCATAGAAAACATGCTTCGCACGCTGAGGGGCAACAACGGTTCCATCGAGCTTGAACCCGGTCAGACGGCACCGGGATCTGTCATTTTTAACACTCCCAGCCTCGATATATGGGCAAAACAGATTGCTCAGGTTACTTACAGACCGTTTCTTGATGGAATTCTGGAAGGATCAGCACCGGTTGATTTCACTTTTCACCGACCTGAAAATGAAGCGTGGGAATGGCAAATGCGCGGCGAAATGCCTCTTGGTAGCGGCAGATCAACACTGCTTCATTACATTTCATCTGAACCAAGGCCTTTTTTACTGGATCGCTACGTACCGATAAATGCAGCCGCATTTTCCATTTTTCGCGCTCAGCCCATTCAATCTTTCGATGATACAGATCCGGTTCATGATCTCGATCAGCATCTCATGTCTAACAGGGATGTACTACAGACGTTGCGCCAGAGTATTGCCGATGAAGTTGCATTTGTATCGTTTGCTGAATCGGGCCCGGCCAGTTCAAGCGAATATGTTTACCTGAGAACCATCCAAAACCCCGACCTGATCAGAATGGTGCTGGATAATCTCGACTCACAAGATCTGGCTATTAAAGATGAAAACACCTATTTCCTGAATAGCACAATTTTGGGCACACTGTTTGGCTCAGATCTTTATCCGGGTGAGGACTTTTACATCACTATTTATGATCGTGTAGCAGCGATGGCCCAGCGAAAAGGCCTGGCCGAAAGTGTGGGTGGTGATGCCGAGCGCCGGCGTGTGATGTATTACGACGATGATTATTCTAAAGTGATCCAGTCGCACACAGAACCACTGAGCTCTATCTTTTATATGGATGCCTCCCGGTTTGGACGGTTTATTCAGCCCTGGCTGTACCCTCAAAACTATATGAGCACACTACTTGGCACAATGGATGAATTTGTCATCAGCAGCCGCCGGACAGAGGATGGCGCTTCGCTTGAATTAAAACTCACCAATTTTGAGCGAGAAAGAACCGAGCGCCCATTTCGTGAACAGTGGGTCTTTCCTCTCGGGCAGGATGTTGAAATTACCGGAACACCCGTTATTGCTGATGTAACCGGCAGCGCACGCAATGAGTTGATATTTTCCACTTCATACGGATCTGTTTATGTNCTTGCCTCCGATGGCACAACCGTTATTCAGGTAAATACGCAGGACGANGATGTTCCCATTGGCTCTCCTGTCATTTTTGACTGGTACGGAAACAATCANAATGTGATCATGCAGTCNGCGGGCGACAAGGTGTACGCCTGGAACCAAAACGGGGTNCTGCTNCCGAANTTTCCGGTTCATCTGAATGAAGAGATCACCACNCCGCTAAAAGTGATGGATGTTACAGGCAACGGAATGGCCGAAATGATACTGGCCACAGCTGATCGTCAGGTGTACATTCTGAATGCACGCGGACAGGCAATCAGCGGGTGGCCACAGAGCACCAATTCGGTGGTTCAATCCACACCACTGGTGGCTGAAATTAATGAAGTTAGCTCCCTGTTTGTTTTTGCTGAAAATACGCTGCATGGCTGGAATATAAACGGCCAGCGGCGGAATGATTATCCAGTTTTTCTGTCGGCTCAAATGCACGGCTCCCCTGCGCTGTTTGATCAACACATTTTAGGAGCCGGGCTCGATGGTAATCTTTATTCGGTCGGTACACAGCCGCTGTTTACTGATACACAATCCACATCACACCGTTCAAACTCCCTGCATATCCAGTCGATTCCTGTTTCAAACAGCAGACTGAATGCAACTCCCCAAGTTGAAAGTGTTCTGCTCAGGGATGAAGATGAATTCAACCGGGATGATTTAATTCTGCTACAGTCTGCCAACGGGTCAATATTTCTTTACAACCGTCTGGGTGAGCTCAAATTCACTCAATCGCTCGGGCAACCTGCGTCCGGTGATATTGGCCCGATTATAACAGATATCAATAATGACCAGCGGGAAGATGTCATTGCCCTGGCCGACTTCGGGCGATTTTACGCCTGGGATATTTTAAGCACCGAACGACACCGCGAACTGCCCACCTCAGGGATGAGATATCCACTCGTACAGGACTTTTTCGGTGATGGAAACAAAGAGATTATTGCCCAGACCCGGGATGGCCTGCAGTGCTGGACGATCTATTTTACAGAGAGGGAAGCCCAGGAATCTGACTAATTTGAATTATATCACATCAGCCAGTGCTTCTTCAAGATCGGTAAATTCAAAATTAAAACCGGCCTGCATGAGTACGGTCGGTTGAACCCGAAGGCTTTCCAGCGCAAGTTTCGAACCCTCGCCCAGTACAATTTTCAATGCAAATTCGGGCACTTTAAAAAAGGCCGGCCGGTTCATCACTTTGCCAAGAGTTTTGGCAAACCGATTCATGGTTTCGGGATTGGGTGAACTGGCATTGTAGACACCACTTAGATTTTCATTTTGGATAGGATAAAGAATGGCGTTGCAAAGGTCCCGCATATGAATCCACGGAACAAATTGGCTGCCGCTGCCTACAGGGCCTCCAACCCCCANCCAGAAGGGAAGTTTCATTTTTTCCAGCATTCCTCCGTCGCCTTCAAATACAGGAGCAATTCGNGGATTTGCGACCCGNACNCCNGATTTTTCTGCTNGTTTGGCTTCNTTTTCCCANTCAANGCAAAGCTTTCCCAAAAAGTGATCGGCCGGTGGTGTTTTCTCATCAATNTTCTCATCACCATGNTCGCCATAAATACTCACNCCTGATGCTGAAATCAGCAAATCCGGTTTTGATGANGCTTTNTCGATAGCTTCAACNATTTTTCGGGTGGACTCGATTCTGCTGTTATAGATCTGCTTTTTTACCCGTTCATTCCACCTGCCAAATAAATTTCGACCAGCCAGATTTATAATTACATC
>SL_3KL_010_SEDDRAFT_10004459_pt1 | contig 12645 bp, 11 predicted proteins | sample SodLakKL_010_SED_2_FD_10381 | JGI IMG/M metagenome (IMG submission 10381)
TTCAAAGTCAGATCAACGAAAGAGATGCAAAAGGTATGGTTCGCGACCCTCAGTTGGAAACCGCATTCCAAGACCTGGAGGAATTAAGAGACCGCCTTCAACAAGCCCAAGAGAAATTATTTAATGTAGGCCTTTATTTCTCTATATATGGAGATAGTGTGGAAGAACTTAATAAAGTTGAAAATGAATTAAGATCTATGTTGGAGTCCAGATTGGTATATGTAAAACCATCCATCTTCCAGCAAAAAGAAGCTTTCCAAAGCGTAATGCCTACTTGCAATGATATTTTAATGGTTCACTCAAAGTTAAATACTGAACCACTATCAAGCATATTCCCATTCGTATCCTTTGACCTTACCACCGACAACGGTATCCTTTACGGTATTAATCGCCATAATTCAAGCTTGGTTCTTTTTGACCGCTTCTCAATGCCTAATTACAATTCGGTAACTTTTGCAACTTCCGGTGCGGGTAAATCTTATGCCACAAAACTTGAGATATTGAGAAGTTTGATGTTTGACGCAGATGTAATCGTAATTGATCCGGAAAGAGAGTACGAGCAGATGGCGGAAGCCGTTGGTGGGAGATACTTCAATATATCCCTATCCTCAGAACATACTATTAATCCATTTGAATTACCAACAATGGCGGAAGACGAATCTTTCTCCAGTCTTCTTCGTTCACACACTATTCACTTGGTTGGTTTGATTCGCTTAATGATGGGGGGGCTAAGCCCGGAGGAAGATGCGATAATTGACAGAGCAATTACGGAAACTTATGCCTTAAAAGACATCACACCGGAAAGCTCACCTGAGGCAGTCGAGATAGATGCTCCGCTTTTAAGTGACTTTGAAATGGTTTTGCGCGGTATGGAGGGGGGTGAATCATTAGCCCAACGCCTCAGTAAATATACCCAAGGAACTTGGTCGGGCTTTCTAAATCGTCCAAGCAATGTGGATATAGAACAGAAATTCATAGTTTTCTCTCTCAGAGATATGGAAGATGAATTGAAGCCGATAGCGATGTATATCGTTATGAATCACATATGGAGCTCTATAAGGAAAAATATAAAAAAGAGAATAATGGTAATTGATGAGGCGTGGTGGATGATGAAATCGGAAGACACCGCCGCTTTCCTTTTAAGTCTCGCCAAAAGAGGAAGAAAGTACTACTTGGGACTCTCCACCATAACCCAAGACGTTGGAGACTTCTTGAATTCTCCATATGGTATGCCCATCATCACCAACTCCTCAATACAATTACTCCTTAAACAATCACCGACCACAATAGACAAACTGATGAAGACTTTTAATCTGACAGATGAGGAGAAATATCTTCTTTTGGAATCTCAGGTCGGGGAGGGAATGTTTTTTGCAGGGTTAAAACACGTAGCGATAAAAATAATCGCCTCGTATACGGAGGATCAGATAATAACATCGGATCCGTCGCAGATTTTGGCAATAAAAAACGCTAAAAGAGAATTAGGAGAGAAAAATGGAGAACAATAATGAACAACAAAAACAAATAAGTAATATAATCGCTATGTTTATGGTGGCGGTTGCTCTGTTTTTTGACGCTTTAGTGGGATTATTTTGGCTATTCCACCTAGTTCCCATTTTCTTTATCGGAAACATTTTTGCCTCTATTAGTACCACTTTAGTGAATGTGTTTGCCGGTATGGTAATGACCTTGTGGTTCGTATTGTTGGGAGTTAAACTTATGAATAAAAAAAGGGTTGCAACAATGGCTAGTGGATGGGTGATTGGTACCATACCACTATTGAATATAATACCGGCATGGACATTGGCGACCATTCTCACCATTGCCACCACGCGTTCCAAAGTTTTAAATGTAGCGTCCGGTGGTAATTTAAAAAAATAATTCACCTATGAATGCAAAAAAGTTATTCCCATTGTCAACAGAAATAGCAATAACCAAGAAAGCAGGGTGGCTTAATTATGATATTATAATAAGATGAAAGAAGTATTAAATAAAAAACTATATGGTGTATTGATAATGTTTATTTTGGCATTTTTACCATTCAATGCAATGGCCCAAAGTTCTTCTATAGAGGATTCCTATCGAGATTTTCTTGAAGATTTTATGGGGTTGAATGAATTGACAGAAAGACAAACTTCTTTTGATATACACCCCAGAAATCCAAAACCTGGGCAAGAAATTTCCGTAAAATTAAGTTCATCACAATATAACCTAAGTTTATCCAATATTAGTTGGATATTGGACGGATCTACACAATCATCCGGGCGAGGAAATACTTCATTTACATTCACCGCAAAAGATGTTGGTAACGCATCAAGATTTGGAGCGATTATTCATACCCCACTAGGCGAACGAGTGGAGAGATATGCTACCGTTACGCCGGCAGATGTTGATCTTATATGGCAGGCAAATTCATATACACCACCATTCTATAAAGGAAAAGCTTTAAAAGGACCTCAAGGGTCTGTTGAATTCATTGCTATTCCGAGATTCTCCTCACCAAGCGCGATAGAAAACTCCAATAATTTCAACTTTACATGGAGTTTGAACGGGCAAAATAGATCGAGCGAATCCGGAATAGGTAAAAATTCTTTTATGTTGAACGACCCGCCAAGAAGGTTATATAAAATAAGTGTGACTGTTGAAGAAATATCTTCCGGTCGCTCTGTCAGTAAAATAATAACAATGCGAGATAATAACACGAAAGTATTGATGTATCCAAGCACTTCTTACGGATTTAATTGGGACAGAGCTCTAAAAAATAATGAAGAGGTACTGCTTCCGGATGATCAAGAGGAGAGGACGTTTATAGCGATACCGTATTTTTTTGATATAGATAGTATTTTTGATGAAAGTTTAAGTTTTGAATGGGAAATTAATAGAAACAATATAGATGTTAATTATCCCTTAATAACTTTCAAGAGGACCGCTGACCATTCGGGTAGATCATTAATTTCAGTTAATGCACAAAACCAAAATCAACTGTTTCAAAGAGGAAAGACTAAATTTTTCTTAAATTACCGAGGAAGATGAATATAAAAAACTTTATAAAAATATCAATATTGTTTGTCATCATTCTCTTACCGATGATTATTTTCGCGGAAGAATCCGGACAGATTGTCCCCCTTGAGAACCTTCCTGGATTTGAAGATGTGTATGAACCTCTTTCAAGAGGAGATTTTACTCCATATGTTCAAGGTATGTTAAATCTTCTAATAGGAATATCCGCCACATTGGCAGTAATATATATAGCACTTGGCGGAATACAATATATAACAACAGATTCCATTGGGGGGAAAGAAGATGGAAAGGATAAAATAAAAACCTCTCTTTTAGGATTAATCTTAATACTTTCTTCTTGGCTGATCCTGGTAACTATAAATCCGAATTTGATACAGTTTCAATTGAATTTGGACGAATCGATAAACTTGGAAGGTAGTGGAGATCTTTTGGGAAGACAACCAACCTCGTATGAATTACATANTGAAGTGTATGAATTTAATGAAACAAAAAAGAAAAATTTTAATATAGACTCCGATGACAGACTTGCAGAAATTAAACGAGAATGTCTAAATTGGCANACCGNANAAAGAGCNNNNATANANNATACNGANAATCAACTTGCTCANGGGGGGAAATCCCCAGACACATGTTTAGTTATTAAAAATCCTTGGTGGAGCAGTAAACACGTAACAGGATCTGTTAGGATTTACACATTATCTCTGAGTGAAAACAAATCTTTTGATTCAATAAAAAATTGCAGAGATAGACGAGAAGAAATTGTTAAATTGACATTAAATTTCTTGGGGGCGAGTAGAGAAAAATTTGTGCTCAGAGAATATAAAGCCTGCACTCCAATTTATGAAGAATAATATTATGAAAAAAATAATTATAGGAACAATAATAATATTGATACTGGGAATTGGATTGATGATGTATCTTTTCCTTGCAGCTGATCCACCAGAGGATGGAGAAGGAGGATGGAGGAACATTCTTCCATTTGGAAGACCTGTTTCGGATCCGGATATGGTAGATGTTGATGAGGAAACGGAAGATGAAGAGGTTGATGTTGAAAGAGTCCTCCCCAGATTAAGACAAGTAACAGATCTACCTCTTGCAGGAGCTTTTCTATCAGAAAGGGATGGTGGAACTTATATAAGATATATTGAAAAAGGAGAAGGGTTTGTAAAGGAAATAAATTTGGAGAATATGGAAGTAAATACCTTAATAGAGAATAATTCCGCAATTGAAGGAGCTTATAGAGCTTTTTGGGCTGGAGAAAATAATGTCATGGTTCAACATTTGGATATAGACACAATAGAAACGGTTCATATAAAACTTATACCCCCAAAAGAAGGCGATCCGGAATGGAGAACTGAAGCGGTTTTACTTCCTTCCAATATAAGTGCCCTGGACACCTCTCCTTTGGGAAATGAAGTATTTTATTTAGTATCCCAAGGGTCCGCTTCGGGATATATATATCCACTAAACGGCTCGTCCAAGAAAATATTCTCATCTCCCATAAGAGAGTGGATAATTGATTGGGATAAAAGCGACAGAATATCTATAACAACAAAAGCCTCCTTTTCCTCTTCGGGGCTTAGTAGATTTATAAACCCTCAAACAGGCAGGGAAGAGGAGGTTTTGAGAAATATATACGGCTTAACTGTTAATTTCTCACCAATAAGCGACAGAGCTATCATATCCGAGTATGAAAGGGGAAATACTAGAAATTATATATATAATCATCAAACAGAAAATAAAAATCTTATGACAATAAGAACTCTCCCAGAGAAATGTGTATGGAGTAATATTGATTCTGAAATATTATATTGTGGTATCCCAAACACCCCCTTCTCTGGAGAGTATCCGGATACTTGGTATCAAGGATTGTTCTTCTTTACCGATGGTTTATATAAAATAAATACATCTAATAATTCAAGAGAGCTTATTTTAGACCCTGAGGAAAATTTTAATGAATTCTTTGATATGAAAAATATGTTCTTGAATAGTGATGAGTCAATAATATTTTTCACTGATAAAAGACGGGGGTATTTGTGGGTTTATATTTTAAACGAAGAAAAATGGTCAGAGTCAGAAGATGAAGAAGAATCTTCTACTGAAGTATCAGAAGGGGAGTGAAATACATATTTTATAACCACCCTTCTTCCCTCTCCAAATCCTTTTGATTCGGTCTCCAGTAATTTATCGTCTGAGAACATGCTGTGCACCAATCTTCTCTCAAAAGAAGACATTGGTTCCATTTCTATTTCATTTTGAAAATATTTTACCCTCTCTGCTATGACTTTTGCTTTTTGTTTAATGGAATCTATTCTTTTTTTATGGTAATCGTTGACATCAATAAAAATATGAAAAGCTAAAGATGATCTGTTTTTTGTAAAAATATTTTTGATTATATAATTAAAAGACAGAAGATGTGAGCCCTTAGGACCTATTAAAATAGAAGAGTCATCTTTGCTTTGAATGGAAACCAATATTCTACTTTTATCTTCCTCATCAAAATCCACAAAAGTATCCTCGTAATTTATCTCCATCAAACTCAAGATTTTTTCTACTTTTTCTTTAATGTTTTCTGTTATTTTTTCTTTCATTTATTTTTATTGTTATCTTCTTTGTTTTTGGGATTTTTATGCTTTCTAACAGCCAATTCTTGCCCAATACTAAATAATGTACTAGTCAGAAGATAAAGAGCCACAATTGAAGAGAAGGCATAAGCCACACCGGCTATCATAATCGGGAAAAAATATCTGACTTGTAAATTCATACTTCTGGCTAAGTCATCTTTTAAAGAAGGGTTCTCTTTCTTCTCCTGTGGAGCCGGCATTGATATCTTAAATTGAAAGAAGCTGGCTATGCCAGTAAGTCCGGCTAAAACGAAGCTTTTTCCTGAAATATCAATAAATCCTGCCAAAGTTGTACTGACTTCACTAGGTGCTTCAATAAAAGAGTAAAGCATTTCTGGATGTATGGCTGGAAGGTCTGTTTTTAAGAATATTAAATAAAGAGAAATGATAACAGGAATTTGTATAATCATAGGGAGAAGACTTGAGAAAGGATTTATTCCTTTCTCCTTATAAAAAGCCATGGTCATTTCAGCTTGTTTTTGTTTGTCTTCTTTATATTTCTCCCTTATTTCTTTTAATTCATCTTGGTGGAATTTTATTTTTTGTTGAGTTATTATTGCTGATTTGGAAAGAGGGAAAAGTATTAATCTTACCAATACAGTAAGAATTATTACAGCCAAGCCAAGATCCACCCACCCGATTGAGCTTTCTATGAAAATAAGGGCATTATATAGAGGATCGTATATTATTGTTCTAAAGAAATTTATCATAATGGCTATTCTACCTTAAAATCATTTTAAAGCCAAAAATTCTTCAAGATCAACTTTAATATCGGAGACTTTAGCTTCTTTTATTTCCTTTTTTGCTAAAAAAATATAACACTTATTTTCAAAAAGTGTCATATTCTCTTTTACAAACCTATAAACCACTCTTTTAAAATAATTCCTTTGTGTGGCTTTTTTAATTATTTTTGAAGGAATAATAACAGAAAATTTCTTTTCCTGATTGGGACTCTTAACAATATTCCCTTCTAGAGGAATAATTATCTTGAAAAATTTACTATTAAGTTGCTTGGTTTTGGACGAGAAAACCTCTTTTATTACATAAGAGGATACTTTATTTCTTCTAGGTATCATTTTACCTAATTAAAAAACTAAACAGAAACCTTTTTCCTACCTTTTCTTCTTTTATTCTTTATTATTTTCCTTCCAGATGCGGTTTTTTGCCTTACTAAAAATCCATGGGTTTTCTTTCTTTTTCTATTTTTAGGATTATATGTTTGTGACATAACTACAAGATTCTAACATAAATAACTAAAAAGTAAACAATATGAGCGATTGGTTTAATTTGGCTTTATCCACTTATTATGAACACATTGTAAACATTATCTGTATTTAAAAAGCTATTTAAAAGTAACCCCGAGGTGTGTATAATGGAGGGAATCAAAACATTTTGTGAATACTATGAATAATTCTAAACTTTGGGAAAAAACACTTTCTGAAATGGAGAACCTCCTTTCTAAAGCTAATTTTAGCACGTGGTTTAAAGATACATATATAGCCAAAAATACTGATGGGGAAATACATATAAGTGTACCGAATGCTTTTGTGAAAGATTGGATATCTACCAAATACCATTCTGATATACTAAAATCTTTAAGAAACATATCTAGAGAAATCCATTCTATAAAATATGTCATAAACAAACCTCAGGAAAAGAAAAGGGAAGATACTTCTAAATATAATATTAGCCACAAATTAAATTCAGAACTTCCTTTAAGCCAAGCTTATATAGATAAAGAAAGTAATTTAAATTCAAGATATAATTTTGAAACTTTTATTGTGGGTCCTTTTAATGAATTATCCTACGCTGCCGCTCAAGGAATTATAAAAAGTCTGGGGGTCACATATAATCCATTATTTGTTTATGGAAACACCGGACACGGAAAAACTCATTTAATACAAGCGATAGGTAATAAAGTTAAAGAGATGGATGAAAGTAAAAAGGTATATTATGTAACATCCGAGAGATTTGTTATGGATTATGTAAGTTCTATACAAACAAATAAAGTTACATCTTTTAAAGAAAAATATAGAAAGTATGATGTTTTAATAATGGATGATATTCAATTTTTATCAAATAAAGAAAAAACTCAAGAGGAATTATTCCATTTATTTAACACTTTATATGATAATAATAAGCAGATAGTATTCTCCTCAGATAAACATCCTAATTATATTCCCAATTTGGAAGAAAGATTAAAATCCAGATTTGGTGCAGGTATGATAGTTGACATTCCAGCTCCTGATAAGGAATCAAGAGCAGCTATTTTGAGGAAAAAATCACAAATGAATGATATGGAGCTTCCGGAAGATATTGTTAGTTTCCTATCTTATTCAATTGAAGGAAATGTTAGAGAGTTGGAGGGAGTTTTGAATTCTATACTTTGCCAAGTTAAATTAAAAGGAAAGATGTTGTCTTTATCTGAAGTAAAAAATATTTCAAAGGTTGTTAAAAAACCTCAGAAAATGACTCCTCCGGAAGAAATAATCAAAGTGGTGTCGCAATTTTATAATGTTGAAGAAAAAACTATTTACGAAAAAACCAGAAAAAAGGAAGTAATAAGACCGAGACAGGTTGCAATGTATTTGCTCAGAGAAGATCATCAGATTTCATATCCTTTAATAGGGAATAAATTAGGAGGAAGAGATCATACAACAGTTATTCATTCTTGTGAGAAGATAAGGGAAGAGTTAAAAATAAATGAAAGATTGGAACAAGAATTGAATCAGATAAGAGTAATGATACGGTAATAGTTCTTTATTGTGTTAATAAGGTGTTTAAAAGTTAAGTTTTACTGTTAATAACAAGTTCAAAAACTTATTATTAAACAGAATAAAGTGAGGACAATATGTTTAAAGTAAAAATATTTTTTAAATACTTTTAAATAAACAAAAGTTTTAAAAAAGTTATGAACATAAGAAATTTCTAAAATACCCTTTATTAAATTAAATTATTAATCTTTTCCCCTTATCAACATCTTTAATAAAAATAAATAGAAAATATGAAAATAGAATGTTCAAAAAATAAATTACAAGAAGCTTTATTAAAATTAGATAAACTAACTGTTAAGAATCCCACACTTCCTATTCTTAAATGTATATTATTTTCAGTTAAAGATAATGTTTTAAAATTAAAAGCTACAAATTTAGATGTAGGGGCTGAAATAGAAATACCTGTAAAAATAAAAGAATCTGGAGATGTTGCTATTCCGGGAAATATTATTTCTAGTTTTATATCAAATTTACCTGATAATAATGAAAGTCAAATTAATATAGAAGGTGATGATAAAAAAATATCCATCATTACAAAAAACACTTCAACAGATATAAATACTTATTCTGTAGAAGATTTTCCCAACATACCAAAAGTTTCAAAAAATAAAAATACTTTTAAAATTTCTTCAGAAGAAATTGTTTCAGGTATTGGATCTGTTTTTTTTAGTGCCTCAAACTCAAGTATAAAACCAGAACTTTCCAGTGTATATGTTTATCAAGAGTCTGGGTTTTTATATTTTGTATCAACAGATTCCTTTCGTTTAAGTGAGAAAAAAATACAAGCTCCAGAAGGGTTAAATGATAATATATCAATAATAATTCCTTATAAAAATATCCCTTTAATAATTAAACTATTAGAAAATACAAATACTGTAAATGTTGAGTTTGATAATAATCAAATATCATTTTTTAATGACAATATTTTTGTAACCTCAAGAATAATAAACAGCACTTTTCCGGATTATAAACAAATTATTCCCAATGATTTTAAAACCAAAGCAATTGTGTTGAAAGAAGATCTTATGTCTTGTTTTAAATTAAATTCTTTATTTTCAAATGAATTTAGACAAGTAAAATTCAATATTATTCCTTCTCAAAAAATATTTAATATTGAGACGCAAGATAATCATATAGGTAAGAATGTGACTAATTTAAATTCCACCTTAGAGGGTGAAGATATTGAAATAACTTTTAACCATAAATATATAACAGATTGTTTTCAATCATTTGATTCAGAAAGCCTTTCTTTAAATTTTAGTGAAAAGGATAAACCTTTGGTTATAAGATCAGAAACAAACAATTCATTTAGATACATAGTGATGCCTATGAACAAATAATTTTATGAAAGAAATAAGTAGTTTTCTTTCAAAATTCACTTCCATTCTTTCTTCAAAAAAAGAGACAGAGAATTTAATTTTAGAAATAATAAAAGAAGAAACTGGTATTGTGTTACAAAATTCAAATATATCTATATCCGGAAATAAAATTTTTATAAAAACAGCTCCAATTATAAAAAATGAAATTTTTTTAAATAAAGATAAAATATTAAATAAATTAATAAAAAAATCAGAAAAAAACTTTTCTGATATGCGATAAATTATTCAATATTAAAAGTTAAAGATTTCTCATCACTATTAAAAACATCATCATAAACTTTAATTGTTAAAGTGTTTTTATTTCTTAATGTGTCAATTTCATCTAGATAAATAGTAAAGGTTTGAGATCCGGTATTATTATTTACAACAAGTGAATTGTTGATAAAAATATTGGTCCTTTTTAAAGAAAAAGCTCCATTATAGTTAAAATTAACCACAAAAGGATCATCTTTTTCTAATAATTCATTACTTGAAGGAGATGTAATGGAAATAGAGGGGAAATTTTGAGGTATATGAATATTGTCTTTTTTCTCCTCTATATCTTCTTCAAAAATCTCTTCTATTCCTTGATTCATAACCCATTGCCTTACCACATAATTCCAATTTTCATATTGGGAGTCATTTTCAGGATTTTGTGGTATAGGACCTCTTGGATCTCTTCTATCTATCCAATGGAGTATGGAATTAATTCCACCAACAAAAATCTCTTCTATTGTCTCAGTCGGAGTGTATTTCGTAGCCCTTCTACCGGATATTGAATCCATATACATCACTTCTCCTCCTTGCCAAATTCCCCTTAAAACAGGTTTTAATTCTGATGGGTCTTCGGATAATGGGGAAGGAAATGAAGATGTCTCATTGTTGTTTAAATAATAATTCATAAACTCATTCCACAAAGGAGCAATTATAAGTCCGGCTATTCTTCGCTCCATTGAAGTATTATCATTATTTCCAGCCCAAGCTCCAACCGCTATTTCCGGTGTATATCCAACTATCCAAGCATCTTTGTATTCATTTGTTGTTCCTGTTTTAACAGCAACATCTCTACCTGGAAAATGTAGAAGAGATTGACTTCCGAATGCTGGTGTGCGAGCTTCATTATCTGAAAGGATATCAGATATTTGTAATGAAATATTTTTATCCAAAACTCTATTTTCTCTAGGATTATATTCTTCTAAAACATTTCCATCATTATCTTCTATTTTTAAGACAGAAGTTAAATTTGTTTTCTTACCTTCATTTGCAAATACTCCATAAGCACTGGAAAGGTTTAATAAAGAAACTTCTCCACCTCCCAAAACCATTGTGAGTCCGTAACGATCTATATCAGTAAGATTCTCAAGACCCATACCTTTTGCCAATTTAGCTGTATCACTAAGTCCGGCCAAGTAAAGGGTTTTAACCGCCGGAACATTTATAGATTGGGCCAAAGCTTCTCTCATTGTTACAGGGCCTCTAAAGCGGTTATCAAAGTTAACTGGAGAATAACACGCCCCTTCACTTGTCATATTGTTAGGAGGGCATGCTGTAGAAAATTGAGTTCTTATATCAAAAAGGGCCGTATCGGGAGTATATCCTTTATTAAAAGCTTCCGCATAAGCAAAAGGTTTAAATGCGGAACCTGGTTGTCTGTAAGCGGTTGCGATATTAAAATTACCATCTATATCAGAATCAAAATAATCTCTTGATCCGACCATCACTAGTATTTCTCCGGTTTTTGGATTTGTAGCTACTAACGATGCGTTTTCTGCATTAAAATTAACTTCATTGGTTAATGCATACTCTCTAACTATGTTCTGGGCTTCTCTGTGAAGTTCATAATCCAATGTGGTTGTAACCCTCAATCCACCTCTTTCTAACGCTTCTTCTCCATAATTATCCCTTATGTAGTCTATAACATACATAACAAAATGGGGGGCTCTTATATTCGTTCTCCTGTCTTCAAACTGAACCTCTTCCTCAAAAGCTTCCCCATATTCTTCTTCTGTAATAAATTCATTATTTAACATCTCTCTCAATACTAAATTTTTTCTATATTCCAATTCTTCCAAATTACTACCATAAGGAGAGAAATATGAAGGAGCTTTGGGCAATGCCGCTAAATACGCAGCTTCCGCCAAAGTTACATCAGATGAAGATTTTCCAAAAAAAGACAGACTTGCCTGCTCTATTCCGTAAATACTCCCCCCATAAGGAATTTCATTTAAATAAAATTCAAAGATATCATTTTTTTCTAAAGCCCCCTCCAATCTTATGGAGAATATCCACTCTTTTAATTTTCTGGAGATTAACTTCTCGGAAGTTAAAACAGAATTTTTTACAACTTGTTGTGTCAGAGTAGATCCTCCTTGAACAAAATCACGCGCTCCAATATTTACCAAAGCCGATCTTAATATAGCCCTTGGCTCTATACCGCGATGATTATAGAAATTACTGTCTTCTATAGCCAAAGTAGCCAGTTTAATATATTCAGAAATATCTTCAAAAGAAACTACAGTCCTTCTTGTATTCTCATATACATCATATAAAACAACCTCTCCAGTTCTATCAAATATTTTAGTTGATTGATCTATTCTTCTCTGCTCAAAAGAGTCCAGATGAGGTATTTTTAATGTAGAAACCCATAAAATACCACCAGAGACAAAAATAATAGCAATAGCGCCTGAAATAAGTACCAGGTTAGCCCCCATATTCTTTATTTTTTTAGATATCTTTTTAAGCATAATATACAACCCTCATTAAACAACAAAAATACAAAAATCTCAACAATAACACCCCAATCATTTATTATGGTATGCTATAGAATATGTTTGATATTTTTTATAAAAAACCGAAAATAGTGACAAA
>SL_3KL_010_SEDDRAFT_10004460_pt1 | contig 12643 bp, 15 predicted proteins | sample SodLakKL_010_SED_2_FD_10381 | JGI IMG/M metagenome (IMG submission 10381)
GGGCCACCACCAGTCGTTCCGCCCGCCGGCATATGGCCCGGGCCAGGTGACAGTGACTGGCGGCCGGGCTCCCCCCCGGAAGGATGAACTCCTTGAGTGGCGGCAGATCGCCGTTAAGGTCGTCCAGCAGTGCTTCCAGCGCCTCCACCTGTGCCGTGTCCACCGACTGGTAGCCGGGCAGGCTCAGCTCGGCGCCCATGTCGAACAGTCGGTGCTGCACCGGTGCCAGGGCCTCGCGGACACGTTCCGGCACCTCCTGTGACAGGACGATGCCCAGGGCGCTGTTCAGCTCGTCCAGGGTGCCAATGCACTCCATCCGCAGGTCGGCCTTGGAGAGGCGGCGGCCATCGGCCAGGGCGGTGGTGCCCTGGTCGCCGGTGCGGGTGTAGATCTTGCTCAGGCGGTTGCCCATGTGTGCTCCCGGGTGGGTTGGTGGGTGGCCGCGTATTTTAACAAGGGCGACGATCAGGTGCGCGTCGCGGTAGCCTGTTTCGGAACTGGCCCACACCCCGGAACCATACCCCTATGGCGCCTTCAGACGATGCCAGCCCCCGCTGCCCGCTGTGTCACGAACCGGAGCCGGCGCCCTTCGCCCGCCTGCGCGAGGGGGCGTACTGGCGCTGCTCGGCCTGCGGGCTGACCTTTCTGGATCCGCAGTGGCATCCGGGGCCGGAGACGGAGCGGGCGCAATACGAGACCCATGAGAACGACCCGCTCGATCCCGGCTACCGGCGGTTTCTCGGCCGCCTGGCCGAACCGCTGGTGGCGCGCCTCCCTGCGGGGGCAGAGGGGCTGGACTATGGCTGCGGGCCCGGGCCGGCCCTGGCGATGATGCTTCGCGAGGCGGGTTTCCCCACCTCGGTCTTCGACCCCTTCTACGCACCGCAGACCAAGCCGCTGGAGCGGCAGTGGGATTTCATTACCTGCACGGAGGTGGTGGAGCATTTCCACCACCCCGCGGTGGAGTTCGATCGGCTCTTCGGCCTGCTGCGGCCCGGGGGGTGGTTGGGGGTGATGACGGAACTGCTGACGGACGACGCCCGCTTCGCCGGCTGGCGCTACCGGCGCGACCCCACCCACGTGGCCTTCTACTCGGACCGGGTGCTGACCTGGATCGCTCGGCACTACGCCTGTGAGCTGGTGCGGCCAGGGCGCAATGTCGCCCTGTTTCGGAGGCGCTGAAGGCGGGCCCCGACTTGTGTCAGGCGATGTCGCCTTCTTCAATCAGGGGCATGGGCTGAAGGACATTGGATCACCAGGCAGAGGAGATCAGCCATGAAAGTGGCCAGCGTGGAAGTGGAGTGCCAGCAGGGTGATATTGCTGGCCAGCTCGGTATCGATGCCGTGGTGAATGCAGCGAACGCGCAGTTGAAATCGGGGGGCGGGGTGGCCGGGGCCCTGCACCGCGCGGCGGGTCCGGGGCTGGCAGAGGAGTGCCGTCCGCTGGCGCCGATCAACCCGGGCCAGGCGGTGATCACGTCGGGGCACGACTTGCCCAATCCCTACGTGATTCACACCCTGGGGCCGGTCTACGGAGTGGACGAGCCGGCGGAGGATCTGCTGGCCGCCTGCTACCGCAATTCGCTGCAGCGTGCGGAGGAGCAGGGGCTGCGCTCGGTGGCCTTCCCGGCCATCTCCACCGGGGCTTTCGGCTATCCGCTGGAGCCGGCGATCCGGGTCGCGGTGGATACCGTTTTGCGGGCCGTTCCCTCGATGGAGTACGTCCGGCACGTGCGGTTCGTGCTGCACGACGCCGGGATGCGGGACCAGTTCGAGCGCGTCCTGAAGGAGATGGTGGGGCGTCTCTGATTACGGCCTGTTCAGGCGTGCCGTATCAGGGTCTGGTAGGTGAGGGGCCAGCCGTTGGTCTCCTCATCGGCGGGCCGGTTTTCGGCGACAATCCGCCAGTCGGCGGGGTCGAATTCCGGGAAGTGGGTGTCGCCGGCCACCTCCGCATGGATGCGGGTGAGCTCCAGCCGGTCGGCCAGGGGGAGAAAGAGCCGGTAGATCTCCTCTCCGCCGATGATCATTACCTCCTCGACCTCGCCGGCGGCGGCCAGGGCGGACTCGACATCGTGGACCACGGTGCAGCCCTCGGCTGACCAGTCCCGCTGCCGGGTCAGCACGATGTTGTGGCGGCCGGGGAGGGGGCGGCCGATGGACTCGTAATTGCGCCGGCCCATGATGATCGGGCGCCCGCGGGTGCGCGCCTTGAAGTGCTTGAGGTCCGCGGGGATACGCCAGGGCAGGTCCTTGTCACGGCCAATGACCCGGTTGTCGGACAGGGCGGCAATCAGGGTGATTTCAGGGCGTCGGTGCATGGGGTCCATTCCTTCAGCCGGGTAACAGGAGGGGCAGCAGCGGCAGGATCAGCGCGGTGAGGATGCCGGCCAGGCCGAGACCCAGCCCGGCGAAGGCCCCGGCCAGTGCGCTGATGCCGAAGGCCTGGGCGGTGCCGAAGCCGTGGGCGGCGACGCCCAGTGCGAAGCCCTGCACGCTCTCGTCGCGCAGGCGCAGCACGCGGAAGACCAGCGGGGCGGTGATGCAGCCCATGGTCCCGGTGATGAGCACCAGGCCGGCGGTGAGCGAGGGCAGGCCGCCGATCTTTTCGGCGATGCCCATGGCGATGGGCGAGGTGACCGACTTGGGGGCAAGTGACAGCAGTGTCTCCCGGCTGGCGCCCAGGGCCAGCGCCACGCCCACCGCGCTCAGTGCGGCGGTGGCGGCACCCACGGTGCCGGCCACCAGCAGCGGGACCAACAGCTCGCGGATACGCGCCAGGTGGTCGTAGAGGGGGATCGCGAGTGCCACGGTGGCCGGCCCGAGCAGAAAGTGGATGTACTGGGCGCCGTCGAAGTAGGTCTGGTACTCGATGCCGGTTACCCAGAGAAACCCCATCAGCAACAGGATCGCGGGCAGTACCGGGTGCGCGAGCGCATGGCGGCCGGTGCGCTCCCAGAACCAGGTGGCCGCCAGAAAGGCGAGCAGGGTGATGGTGAGCCCGAGCAGCGGGCTGTCCGAGAGGAATACCCAGAAGGCGCCGAGCTCATCCGTCATGGTGGCGCCTCCGCTGCAGCCGTTGCAGCACCCAGCCGGTCGCCGCGAGGGTCAGCACCGTGCTGACCAGCAAGCCGACCAGGATCGCCAGCCAGTCCTGGCCGATCAGGTGCATGTGGGCCATCAGGCCGACCCCGGCCGGTACGAACAGAAGCGCCAGGTAGGCCAGCAGGCCCTCGCCGGCGAGCCGCAGGCCCTTGGGCACGCCACCCAGGGCCACCAGGGCGGCGAACAGCAGCAGCATGCCGATCACCGGCCCCGGGATGGGCAGGCTCATGACCCGCGAGAGGAACTCGCCCACCAGCTGGAATACAAGCAGCATGGCGAAGCCGTGAAGCATGCCGTCAGTCCGCCACGGTCTCGTGATCGCGCAGAGAGATCACCGGCCATTCCCGCTTCAGGGCGGTGTCGCGCAGCACCGGGTCCGGGTCCACCGCCACCGGGTAGTCCACCTGCTCCAGCAGGGGCAGGTCGTTGTGTGAGTCGCTATAGAACCAGCTCTGCTCCGGCCTGCCGCCCCGCCGGTCCAGCCATTCGTCCAGGGCCCGGACTTTGCCGGTCTGGAAGGTGGGGGTGCCCACGTGCCGGCCGGTGTAGCGGCCTTCACGCCATTCCGGCTCGGTGGCCAGCAGGGTGTCGACCCCGAGGATCTGGGCGATGGGTTCCGTCACGAACCGGTTGGTGGCCGTGATGATCATGAGCTGGTGGCCCTGGGCCCGGTGCTCGTCCAGCAGTTGTTCACCGGCTGGCAGCACGATGGGGCGGATGTACGTCTCGATGAAGTCGTGACGCCAGGCCCAGAGCCGTTCCGGCGGGTTTTCCGCCAGGGGCTGGAGGGTGAAGCGCAGGAAGGCATCGATGTCGAGGCGGCCGGCCTGGTAGTCCTCGAGGAACCGGTTGTTGGTGTCGCGGAAATGCTGCTCGTCCACCAATCCCCGGTCCACCAGGAACTCCCCCCACAAGTGGTCGCTGTCACCCGCCAGCAGGGTGTTGTCCAGATCAAAGATCGCCAGCTTCATGTCGTATCCCGTCGGTCTGATAAGAGCGCCTATGTTAGCAGGCAGGTTGAGCCCGGTGGGCCCGCCGCCGGGGACGCCGGCACACTGGTTAAAATAACGATTTGTTTGGAATGGCTCCCCTGTGAAAGAATAACTTAGGGCACCAGCTGGCTCGGAGTTTCTTAAGTGGTTGATTCGGATGGTTTCAGGCCAAATGTCGGGATAATTCTGGCTAATGCGGCGGGCAAGGTCTTCTGGGCCCGGCGCATCGGTCAGAATGCCTGGCAGTTTCCCCAAGGGGGAATCAAGGCCCATGAAACCCCCGAGGAGGCCCTGTATCGCGAGTTGGAAGAGGAGGTGGGGCTCTGCCCGGATGACGTGGAGATCATGGGCAGCACCCGCGGCTGGCTGCGCTACCGTCTCCCTCGCCGCTTGATCCGTAACCACAGCCGCCCGATCTGCATCGGCCAGAAACAGGTCTGGTACCTGCTCCGGCTTGTCAGTGACGAGAGCCAGGTGCAGCTGGACCGCTCTGGGCACCCCGAGTTCGATCATTGGCGCTGGGTCCATTACTGGCATCCGGTCCGGGAGGTGGTTTTCTTCAAGCGGCGGGTTTACGTCCGGGCGCTGCAGGAGCTCGGTCCGCTGCTCTTCCCGGACGGGTTGCCGCGCAGACCCGAGCCCAGTCGCCCCAGGCGCTCCGCCCACACGCGTAGCCGGCGGCGCGCCTGAGTTCGGGAGTTACGGGAATGCTCGAGGTCCTGCACCGCATATCACGCGAGGTCAACGCCGCACCCGGGCTGCGCCAGGCACTCAGCATCATCGTCAAACGTGTGGCGGACGCCATGCGTGTGGATGTCTGCTCCGTCTACCTGGCCGACCCGGAGACCGACCGCCTGGTCTTGATGGACACCCGCGGTCTCAATCCGGATGCCGTGGGCCGCGTCCGGCTGCGGCCCTCGGAAGGGCTGGTGGGGATGGTGGCCGAGCGCGGTGAGCCCATCAACCTGGACAACGCCTACGACCACCCGCGCTTCCGCTACTTCCCGGAAACCGGCGAGGAGCTTTTCCACTCCTTTCTCGGTGTGCCCATTGTCCATTACCGGAAGCTGCTCGGGGTGCTGGTGGTACAGCAGATGGCGGAGCGCCGCTTCGACGAGGACGATGTGGCCTTCCTGGTGACCCTGGGGGCCCAGCTTGCGGGTGCCATCGCTCACGCGGAGGCGAGCGGGGGGCTGGACAGCCTGCACAACGGCGACCCCGCCGGCAAGGGCCACATGCTGCAAGGCCTGCCGGCTGCCCCCGGGGTGGCCATGGGCACGGCGGTGGTTCATGCCGCTCAGGCTGACCTGGAGTCGGTGCCGGACCGCGAGCCCGAAGATATCGATGCGGAGAAGACGCAGTTCATGGGGGCGGTACGCGCCGTCCGCGATGAGCTGCGCCGGCTCTCCGGCGAGTTGGAGGGCACGCTGTCATCGGACGAGCACATGCTCTTCGATGTCTACCTGCGCATGCTCGACGATGACAGCCTGGTGGGCGAGACCATGCGGGCTATCGAATCGGGCAACTGGGCGCCGGGCGCGTTGCGCCAGACCATCGGCCAGCACGTCCAGGTTTTTGAGGACATGGAAGATCCCTACCTGCGAGAGCGGGCCAGCGATATCCGTGATCTGGGCAGCCGGATGCTGGCCCGTCTGCGCGAGGACAGGGGCAAGGCGCGGCCATTGCCGGAGCGGGTCATCCTGGTGGGCAAGGAGGTCAGTGCCACCCAGTTGGCCGAGGTGCCGCAGGAGAACCTGGCCGGCGTGGTCTCGGCCACCGGCACCCGCAACTCCCACGTGGCCATTCTGGCCCGGGCCCTGAGCGTGCCTGCGGTGATGGGGGTGTCCGACCTGAGGGCGGGCCGGATGGACGGCAAGCCGGTGATCGTGGACGGGTACTCCGGCCGTTTCTACGTGCAGCCCAGTGAGGCGGTCCGCGAGGAGTACGAACGGCTTGCGCGGGACGAGGCAGAGTTCGCGGACAGCCTGGAAAGCCTGAAAGACCAGCCTGCGGAGACCCCGGACGGCTTCCGAATCAAGCTTCTGGCCAACACCGGTCTCATCTCCGATATCAACCTGTCGCTGGCGAGTGGCTGCGATGGCATCGGCCTGCACCGCACCGAGTTCCCCTTTATTGTCCGTGATCGCTTTCCGGGCGAGGAGGAGCAGGCCATGCTCTACCGTCGCGTGCTGGAGTATTTTCGGCCCCGCCCGGTGGTGTTGCGCACGCTGGATATCGGCGGTGACAAGTCATTGCCCTACTTCCCGGTGCAGGAAGAGAACCCCTTTCTGGGGTGGCGCGGTATCCGCCTGACCCTCGATCACCCGGAGATCTTCCTCACCCAGCTACGGGCCATGCTCCGCGCCAACATCGGCAACGGTAATCTGCGGGTCATGTTCCCCATGATCAGCCGGCTCCACGAGGTGGATGAGGCCAAGACACTGCTCGCCCGGGCCGTGGAGGAGCTGCGCGAAGAGGGCATGGAGGTGGAGATGCCGCCGGTGGGGGTCATGGTCGAGGTGCCCGCCGCCGTGGTGATGGCCGAGAAGCTGGCGAAGCGTGTGGCCTTCCTCTCCGTGGGCACCAACGACCTTACCCAGTACCTGCTGGCCGTCGACAGGAACAATGCCCGTGTCGCCTCGCTGTACGACGAGCTGCACCCGGCAGTGCTGCAGGCGATCGCTCAGGTGGTGGAGGCCGGGCGGAGGAACGACTGCCCGGTCAGTGTCTGCGGGGGGATGGCGGGTGACCCGGCCGGTGCCATCCTGTTGCTGGCTCTGGGGGTGAACAGCCTGAGCATGAGCGTCGCCAGCCTGCTGCGTATCAAATGGGTGGTGCGCAGCATGAGTCGGGAAAAGGCCACGGAACTGCTGACCCTGGCGCTGGAGATGGAGTCACCGGCCGATGTTCGCGCCATGCTGAAGCGTGCGCTGGACGAAGAGGGCCTGGGTGGCCTGATCCGCGCGGGCAAGTAGGATGGGAACCGGACTTTTTGCAGTTGACAATGCCTCTCATTTAGATCTAACTTTGGATCTAAACAGGAGGTGGCCATGTACGTGTGTATCTGCAAAGCGATTACCGATCGTGATGTACGTCAGGCGCTGGACGAGGGCTGCTGCTGCATGCGCGACCTCAAGGAGCAACTGGGTGTGTGCAGCGCCTGCTGCAAGTGCGCACCTGCAGCCAAGGCCCTGCTGGATGAGTACATGGCCGATGCGGGGCTCGCGCAATTGGCCCGGAATGTCGCCTGATCCCGCGTAGGGTTTTCTGCCCCCGGTGGCATGCTGCTAGACTCTGGGTCTGACCGGTCACATCCATACTACCGCTGGGAGTGGACTTATGAAGGGCGACGCTAAAGTCATTGAGTACCTCAACAAGGCGCTGAAGCTAGAGCTCACCGCCATCAATCAGTACTTTCTGCATTCGCGGCTGGCGGATGACTGGGGGCTGACCAAGCTCGCCGCAAAGGAGTACGAGGAGTCCATCGACGAGATGAAGCACGCGGATGAGTTCATCCAGCGGATCCTCTTCCTCGGTGGTATGCCCAACCTGCAGGACTACGGCCGGCTACGCATCGGCGAGAACGTGCGCGAGCTTCTGCAGGCCGACCTGGAGGGAGAGCATGAGGGGCGTGACCTGTACCGGGAGGCCATTGCCTACTGTGAACAGGTCAAGGATTACGTCACTCGCGACCTGTTCAAGAAGATCCTCGAGGACGAGGAGGGACACATCGACTGGCTGGAGACCCAGCTGGAGTTGATGGACCGCGTTGGCGAGCAGAACTACCAGCAGTCGCTGATGTAAGTCGGCCGGGCCGCAGCAGGCCCGCTCCATTGCCCACATCCCACGAACAGGGGGCGCTGCGGCAGGGCGCCCCCTGTTTCGTTCAAGATCGAATTGTCCCGCCGCCGTCCGTCAGAACGGCTTGACCACGGCGAGGATCACCACCGCGATCAGCACCAGCACCGGCAGTTCATTGAAGACCCGGTACCACCGGTGGCTGCGGGTGTTGCGATCCTCCCGGAAAACCCGCAGCAGGCGCCCACAGTAAAGGTGATAGCCGATCAGCAGGGCAACCAGCAGCAGCTTGGCGTGCAACCAGCCCTGCGTCAGCCAGCCCGGGATGAGCACCAGTAGCCAGATTCCCAGCCCCACCGCCACGATGGCGCTGGGCGTCATGATGCCGCGGTACAGCTTTCGCTCCATGACCTTGAAGCGTTCGATACCGGCGCGGTCCTCCGCCATCGCGTGGTAGACGTACAGCCGGGGCAGATAGAAGAGCGCCGCGAACCACGTGACCACCGCGATGATGTGAAAGGCCTTGATCCACAAGTACATGGTCAGCTGCGCTCCAGCATGCGTTCGATCTGGCCGCGCACGCGGTCCATGTCCAGAAGCCCAAGCCGCTGCCAGACCACCTTGCCGTCCGGGTCCACCAGGTAGGAGGTCGGCGTGACCCGGACCTCGCCGAAGGCCTGGGAGATGCTCCGGTCACTGTCATGGGCGATCAGGTAGCTCATCTCCCGCGCTTCGACGATGGCCTCGATCAGTTCCGGGTCGTCGTAGTGCATCGCCACGCCGACCACGGTGACACCCCGTTCGGCCATCTCGTCGTGCAGGGCCTGCAGGTGGGGGATCTCATCGATACAGGTGGGGCAGTCGGTCGCCCAGAATGTCACCAGGACCGGTTGTCCCCGCAGTGAATCCAGGGAAACCTGCTCTCCCTCCAGCGTGGTGAAGGTGGCCTCCGGGCGGGATTTTCCTTCCCAGGGGGCGATCAGGACCAGCGCTACCGCGGCCGCGGCGATGACACCGATGGTGGCGACCAGCATTTTCCGGGTGTTGCTCATATCACTGCGCACTCCGCAATGTGTGCCAAACGGGAGTTCCAAGTTTACCGGGGGTGTGCGCTCCCGGGAATGATTTTCGCTGCCGGCAGCGTTACTGGAAGTACTGGTGTTCCAGGTCCTGCCGGGTGATCACCCCCAGGTAGCGGCGAATACCCGGAGCAATGGTGTTGACCACGCAGAGCGCCTCCACCTCCCGCTCCTGGAACAGGGCCAGGGCCTCGCGCAGGCTTGCCCGGTATTCGATGGTATCCGGCTCCAGCCGTTTGGCCGGTATCTGCAGCAGGTCCACCTCCATGGTGCTCTCCACCTGCAGATGGTGCAGCAGGTCAGTGACAGGGAGCAGGGCCTGCGGTGCCACGCCATCCCGGTCCATCATCAGGATCCAGCGCGGGTTTGTTGCCAGTGCCTGCTCGAGCGTCCGCCGGTCGGTGTGCCGGGGTACCACCACCAGGCGCCGGTCCATGATGCGCGCGATGCCCAGCCGGCTGAGCGCCTGGAACAGCGGATTGCTGCGGAAATCCAGGCCGCGTAGCCGGAGCTGGTGCAGGTAGACGGAGTCCTTTGCGAATACCTCGCCGGCCACCAGCACCGCCATGGCAATGGTGAGCATGCCCGGCAGGATAATGTTCGGATTGGCGGTCAGCTCCAGCATGGCGGTGAGTGCCGCCAGCGGCGCTCGCAGGGTGGCGCCCATCATCGCGCCGAGCCCCAGCATCACGTAAAGGCTGGGTTCGGAGGCCGCCGTTGGGAACAGCACCTGTGCCGCCTGACCCAGCAGGCCGCCGGCCGCCGCACCGATGACCACCGTGGGGCCGATCAGTCCGCCCGGTATACCCAGCCCGATGGCCAGGGTGCTGGCCAGCAGTTTGGCGATGACCAACGCAATCAGCGTCAGCGTGGCCACCTCGCCGAGCAGGATGAGGTTGACCGTCTCGTACCCCACGCCCATGACCTCGGGCAGCACCATGCCGATCAGCCCCACCGCCAGCCCCGCGAGCCCGGTCCGCAGCGCCAATGGCCAGCGGGTGAGGCTATTGCTGAAGAACATCAGGCTGTGGATGAAGGCGGCGGCCAGGGCGCCGATGAGCAGGCCGCAGACCAGCAGCCACCCCAGCTCCCCCAGGCTCTCCAGGTGCACGGCCGGGACAGAAAAGGCGGGGCTGCTGCCGTAGATGAGCTGCGTGATCACCGTGGCGGTGACGGCCGAGAGCATCACCGGCAGGAAACCGCTCAGGGTGTACTCCAGCATCACCACCTCCATGGCGAACACCACCCCGGCCAGGGGCGTGTTGAAGGTGGCGCCGATTGCGGCGGCCACCCCGCAGGCCACCAACGTGCGCAGGCTGTTGTTGGGCAGTCCCAGGCGCTGGCCGAGCAGGCTGCCGCTTGCCGCGCCCAGGTGGATGGCCGGCCCCTCCCGGCCCACGGAATGGCCGCTGATCAGGGCAGTGCTGGCCCCCACGAACTGGGCCACGGCGTTGCGCCAGTTCAGGTAGCCCTGGTGGTAGCCGAGCCGCTCGATGACGTGCACGACCCCGGTGCCGCGGTGCTCCGGGCGCAGCCACTGCAGGAAGAGACCGATTGCCACCCCGCCGAGCAGGGGCAGGAGCAGCCGCCAGTGGGGGGCCAGTTCCCAGAACTGCCCGGGCGAGCCCAGCAGCTGGCTCTGGCTGAACTCCACCAGGCTGCGGAAGGCAAGGATGACACCGGCCGTGGCCAGCCCGCAGAGCACCGCCAGGACGGACATCAGTCCGAGCGCATCGTGGGCGGAGAGGCGCAGGCGCAGGCCTTCAAGCCGCTGGTGCCAGCCGTTCATCGGCGGTGGTTTGCTTTTGTTGTGAGGAGACAGGCCATAGAATAGAGAGTTTACCGATTTGCAGAGGGCGAACCACCATGATCGAAGTCGGCATCGTCGGGGGCACCGGGTACACCGGGGTTGAGCTATTGCGTCTGCTGGCGCGCCACCCCCAGGCCCGGCTTCGCGTGATCACCTCCCGCGGCAATGCGGGTACGCCCGTGGACGAGATGTTCCCCTCGCTGCGTGGCGAGGTGGATATCCGCTTCACGGAGCCGGACCTGGATGCGCTGGCCGCCTGCGACCTGGTGTTCTTCGCCACCCCCAACGGCACCGCCATGAAGATGGTCCCGGACCTGCTGGCGCGCGACACCCGCGTGGTGGACCTGGGCGCGGACTTCCGGTTGCAGGACCTGGCCACCTGGGCCGACTGGTACGGGATGGAGCATGCCTGCCCGGAGCTGGTGGCCGAGGCCGCTTACGGGCTCCCGGAATTGAATCGGGAAGGGATCCGGGAGGCGCGCCTGGTGGCCAATCCGGGCTGTTACCCCACCGCGGTGGGTCTGGGCTGGCTGCCGCTGCTGGAGGCCGGGGCCATCGAGACGGATCGCCTGGTGGCCAGTTGCGTCTCGGGTGCCTCCGGTGCGGGGCGGGCGGCGAAGGTGGGCACGCTATTGTGCGAGGTCAACGAGAGCTTCAAGGCGTACGGTGCAGACGGTCACCGCCACCTGCCGGAGATCCGCCAGTCCCTGGAGCAGGTATGCGGCGGGGGTGTCGGGCTGACCTTTGTGCCCCACCTGGTGCCGATGACGCGCGGCATGCACGCTAGCCTCTACGCGACCGTGAAAGGTGACCCGGGTGACCTGCAGGCACTGTTTGAGCGCCGCTACGCTGACGAGCCCTTCGTGGATGTGCTGCCCGCCGGAGCTCACCCGGAGACCCGTACCGTGCGGGGCACCAACCTCTGCCGGCTGGCCGTGCGCCGGGCACCAGAGAGCGACCAGGTGATCGTGCTGTCGGTGATCGACAACCTCACCAAGGGGGCAGCCGGGCAGGCGGTCCAGAACATGAACCTGATGTTCGGGCTGGAAGAGACCGCCGGCCTGGACGCCCCCGCCGTCCTGCCATAACCCGAGTATCGTTCGGGGTAGTTGACCGGACGGCCGGGGCGGCTGACAATACCGGTAATGACGTTGCAACAGGCCCGGAGGCTTGTGAAATGAGTGAAACCGCACAGACTTACGACCCCACCGAAGACTTCCAGGTGCTGGTAGTCACCGACAGCGCGGCGGCCCGCGTTGCCCAGCTGATCGCCCAGGAAGAAACCGATGACCTGAAACTGCGGGTTTTCGTCAGCGGTGGCGGGTGTTCCGGTTTCCAGTACGGCTTCACCTTTGACGAGCGCATCGAAGAGGGTGACAGCATCGTGGAAAAGGATGGCGTCACCTTCCTGGTGGACCCGATGAGTAGCCAGTACCTAATGGGTGCCGAGGTGGATTTCGTCGAGGGCATCGAAGGCGAGCAGTTCGTCATTCGCAACCCGAATGCCACCACGACGTGCGGCTGCGGCTCCTCCTTCGCGGTCTGACACAGCTCACCGGCCGGCGACCGGCCTGAAAGGAAACCGCGGCGCCTTTTCCCGGGCCGCGGTTTTTTTATGCCCGCATGTTTTATGCCGGGGTGTCGCAGCCGGCAGGGTAGATCCCGCCCAGGGGGGCAGAGGCCCGGGCCCCTGTGACCTCCGGCAGATTGCCGGGCAGTCCGGCCAGGGTTCGACCGGCCAGCCAGGCGAAGGCCATCGCCTCCACCCAGTCCGGATCCAGGCCAATCGCCGAGGTAGGGGCTACCCGGCAACCGGGCAGCCGGTCGCCCAGGGCAGCGCTGATGGCGTCCATCAGCAC
>SL_3KL_010_SEDDRAFT_10004461_pt1 | contig 12642 bp, 7 predicted proteins | sample SodLakKL_010_SED_2_FD_10381 | JGI IMG/M metagenome (IMG submission 10381)
CGACAGACGAGTATTCTGTGGCAGGGCTTAGGAGTTGTTCCACTCGTCAGTCGAAGGGGGCCTCCGTCTGATGACTGTGCGAGAATTAGGTTTAAGATGAGGAGTGTTCAGTCGTCTGACGAGTTGCTAGTGCCAGCGATATCACTCATAGAAATTCGACAGACGAGTATTCTGTGGCAGGGCAGGGTTTAGGAATAGTTCCACTCGTCAGTCGAAGGGGCTCTCGTCTGACGACTGTGCGAGAATTAGGTTTAAGATGAGGAGTAGTGTTCAGTCGTCTGACGAGTTGCTAAAGCCTGATATCTTGCCTGAAAGAATTCAACAGTCGAGTATTTCGAGGCATGACTTATTGTTTGATCAGATCCACTCGACAGTCGAACAGTCGAGGGGGTTCTATTAGAATCCAATTAATAAAAAACCTTAACAGACAAGTTTAACACGCCCATAACAATGCGTTAATATGCCTCCTTTATACTTCTTCCATAGTAACTCCAAGACTACTATCGACAATCAAATAACGGCAAAAAGGGTACTTATGATCAGGTACCCTTTTTCTTTAGTCAGATCTTTTCTATTATAATGTGTAACATTTACCGGGTTCATTTCTCCTTAGGTATAGGTTCACACCAACGTTCAATTTATTAATCAGGTAATGAGAATAATTGCATTTACCAATCAAAAGGGCGGGGTTGGCAAAACCACGACCACGATAAATACAGGCGCGGGGCTGTCTAATCTCGGTTATAAGGTGCTATTAGTCGACATGGATCCACAGGCTAATCTTACCTACTCGCTTAAGCTCCATTCAAATAGAATTGAAAAAAATATTTATCATTTGCTGAAAAGTGAAGCTTCAGTAGAAAGCATCATTATGAAGCATAAGTCATTTGATATACTTCCATCGTCAATTGAATTGTCGGGTGCAGAAATGGAGCTTGTGAATATTCCCGCTCGTGAAATGTTGCTTCGTGATTCACTTAAAGAGATTCAGGGCAAATACGACTATGTACTGATTGATTGCCCGCCAAACCTCGGTGTGCTAACACTCAATGCTTTTACCGCCGCCGATGAATTAATAATCGTGCTTCAATCAGAATACCTTGCGCTTCACGGTCTGTCGAAGCTGATGGATGTGATACAGGTGGTTCAAAGGCGCCTAAATAAAAATTTGAAAGTGGAAGGTATTCTTTGCACACTTTACGATAATCGCAAGAACCTTAACCGCGAAGTTGTAGGACACATCAGAGACTATTTTGGCGCAAAAGTCTTTAATACGGTGATACGTGATAATGTTGCCCTGGCAGAGGCACCAAGCCATCACAAAACAATTTTTGAGTACGATGGAGAGAGCAATGGAGCAGTTGACTATCAAATGTTTGCCAAAGAAATCAGAAACGGCCATTAAACCGATTATGAATACAAAAAAAAGCCTGGGTCATTTTCCCTTTGGCTCCGACTATTTAGAGAAATCAGATCTTTCATTTATACCAAACATTAACGGGAGTCACGAATCGGACTATTCCGATAACGACATCTCTCCGTTCGATGTAACCAAGAGTGACATTGAGCGAAATAAGCGCATGTCTGGTCCTGATGAAATGCTTAGCAGTGAACTCGTGGAGAGAGAACTTCCAAGCCAGGAACAGGAATTGCCTGTTAAAAAGAAAGTGGTAAGCTATTACCTGGAAGAATCTCTTGTAGACAGGCTCAAAGAATTCGCAGAAGCGATTGATAGCTCGTACTCAGCGGTTGCTTCCGATGCAATCGACATTTTTGTTACTGAAAGAGGTCACTGATTCCAGGTACCATTAGCGGGATAAGACCTGCCTGGATTATGTTTTTTATGAGCCTGTCTTTTCTATGAACTCTTCATTTGTGCGATAGGAGAGTTTTTTCTCTCTTTGTGCTTCAAACTGTTCACGCATTTCTTTTCGAAACTGCCATGTTGCTACAGCAACCATAGCAGTTACCAGCACTCCTGTACCAAAGATGACGGATATAATTATTTCTTCAAACATGTGTTTTCGATTAGTTTGGGGTTGATACGATTACAAACTAACCATCGAATTCGTTCATCAGCCAAGCTTCGATATAATTGAATCGTTTACCGGGTTTATCTCTCCAAAAAAGACAACAATGCGACAGGTGAAGAGTGTACACCTGTTAGTCTTTGTAAGCCTTAACTTTATTTAGGTAACGATTCATAAACATCACCCGAAAATCTATACCGTGAGATGGTAGCTTCAAAAAAATCTCTGATCGATGCCATATATTCAGGAAATGTAGGGAGATCGTTGTGAGTGCCCCCATCCATTTCCACGAGGGTCTTATTTTCGGAGGCTGACTTTTTATAAAGTGTTTCAGCCATTTCAAAAGGTGTGATTTCATCAGAGTTTCCGCCCATCAGCAGTAATGGCAGCTCGATATTTTGAACTCGTCTCAAATTACTCTCCGCGCGTACAGCAGGGTCAATATCAAAACGAATAAACCTGCGTACAAGCCATGGAACTAATGTTCGGGTCCAGTCATCTACGTCTGTAACAGGGCTCTCTAGTATGTACCCGTCTATTCTACGAGTATCGGCAAGGTATGCTGACAGAAATGAGCCCATGGAATGGCCATGAACAAACAGAGGGCCACCATTGAGTTCAGAATTACTCTTAACAAAATCCATGGCTGTGTTTGCATCCATCCGTATACCCTCCACTGTTGGTGAACCGCTGCTCATTCCGTATCCGCGATAGTCGAACATCACCAAATTGACAGGAATTGTTGAGTAAGCTTCGATTACAGGCCTTGATTTAACCATCAGAAAGCCATTGCCCCCGAGGTAAAGCACCGTAGCCTTCGCATCGGAATGGAGCATCACCCATCCATTAAGATGTTCACCATCGCCGGTTTCAAGACGGATTTCCTGAAAAGAATACACATCGAAGTTGAAGCTTTCAGGGGTAATCGTCCGATGTGCATCAAATACATCGGCTTCTTTAATCTCAATGGTGCTGCATGAAGCCAGAAACAACAGTGAGATCAGCAGGAGATGTAGTACAGGGAGTCTGTTCATATCAATTCAAGTCAGTAAATTTACCCGGAAAACTGCATTACAGGCAAAACCATTCACCGAAGAATGGATTCAAAAAAATAAATGAATCAGGGGTGACTGAAGGTGTCACATCTGCAGAGTATCTTCAGTCACGGTTTTTAGAGGTATTTAAAGGCATTTATAAAGCCGGGTACAATTTACTATATATCACCGGCTTTCCCGCAAGCGGAAACAATTCTAAATCGGCAAGGAAAAAAATTTTTCCACCAATTATATTGGGCACATGATTAACATCTGCAGAAGCAACCGGCTGATACATCTTGGGAATGAGATTGCAGAACGACTCAGATCGGAGAGGGAGGGTGATCCCTTTATTTCGGACAATATCATTGTTCCCAATCTCGATACCTCGAACTGGCTGAAGCTGCATATCGCCGAGCAAAATGGATTTTCCGGCAACACCCGCTTCATGCTGCCGGCCGAATGGATGTGGCATTCCATTCGAGAACTGAAGCCAGAGCTCCCTAAAGAACTTCCATCCGACCCGGAACCGATGAAGTGGACACTTTTCAGCCTATTGAGTGATCCAGGTGTCCGGAACCATTTCCCGCTACTCCACAAATTTGTAAACCGCCAGCCAAATGAAAACAGGGAGGAAGCTATGTTACAGCTTGCCGGCCGGCTTGCCTCCCTTTATGATAAATACCTGGTGTACCGCCCGGCAATGATTCTGCGCTGGCAAAATGGCCATACCGGCAAAGGTGATGAACGATGGCAGGCGGAGCTTTGGAACATGATGAATGCCCGCTGGAAAGGAATTCATTCCGATGAAAAATCACTTAACAGAGCCGAGCTTTATGAATTGCTCCGCAAGCAGAGTTCAGGCGGTGCTACAAGGAATCAATCTCCGATCTTTATATTCAATCCCGGTCTGATGCCGCTTCCGGTAGCGCAGGTTCTCCGAGAGCAGGGCACGCATAGAAACATAACACTCTTTTTGATTTCACCATCACCCACAAGTGATGCTCATCCGCTGCTGGAGATGTTCGGGGATGAATCCGCTGCCGCTGGAAAACTTTACCGCATCGATAAAGCTGAAACGAAAGATCTGTTTAAACCTGATTTTTCTCAGGACTCATCCAATGCTGCCCGGATCCGAAATTCATTGCTGACTGCTGAATCTGGCATCTCACTCCATACAAATGATGGCTCCATACCCGGCATTGAAATTCACTCCTGCCATTCGCCGCTGCGCGAAATCGAGGTTTTACACGATGCACTGCTCAGGCTTCTTGAATCTGACGAACATCTGCAGCCCGACGAAATTCTGGTGGTTACACCCGACCTTGAAAAGTATCTGCCGCATATCCACGCAGTGTTTGGCAATCCCGAACCGGGTTTGCCCGCCATTCCCTATCACGCCGGCAGTTCGGGAGGCAGCTCGCTGATGGACCGTGCCCTGCTTCACCTGCTTTCTATGCCGGGGTCACGCTTCGGTTTTAACGATGTGATGGATTTTTTCCTGATGGACCCGGTGCTCGACAAGTTCGGTCTAACGGAGTCATCTGCATCGCTTGTACGGGAGTGGATGAAAGAGAACCACGTGTACTGGGGATTTAACGCAGAGCACAGGATGGAGTGGAATCAGCCGGGGAGCGACGTTCAGACCTGGAAGGCCGCACTGAGAAGAGGCTGGCTTGGACAGATGATGGCAACGGCTCCTGGCGAGTTTGCCCGCAACACCCTGTTGTTCCCGGCAATCACAACTTCGGAAGAGCGTGAGTCGTGGGCGGCATTTTCCGCATTTATGGAGAAGCTGCATCAAACCGCACAGGAAGCAAAGGGACAAAAAAGCGCCGCTGAATGGTGCGATCTGGTTGATTTGTGGTGTGACCGGTTCTTCTCACCCAGAAGCCTGATGGACTACAAACGTGCCGGCGGCTCAGGCACCGACCGTATTCGTGAATCCGCAAAACTTTCGGGACTGGATCACAACATTCCCTTTCAGCTTATCAGGAGTGATATTGAGGAGCAGATGAACCGGAAAACCTCAGGCAGGGCCAGGCTGCACCGGGGGGTAACATTCTCGAACATGGTTCCGGTCAGAAGCCTTCCGTTCAAGGCCATCGCACTCATTGGATTGAATGAAGGGGCATTCCCCAGAAAAGAGAACACGCCGGAATATGACCTGATGGGTCAGCAGCCCGAGCCCACCGATCGAAATCACAGAAACGAGGACAAGAACCTTTTTCTGGAATCATTGCTGGCGGCGGAGACCTATCACTACTGCAGCTATATAGGGCAAAGCGCCGTGGACAATGAACCGATACCGCCGTCTCCGATTCTATCGGGCTGGGTGAGCTTCCTGTCGGAGCTGACTGGCCTTGATGAAGATCAGATCATACAAAAGGAATCGCTATCGCTGTTTTCTCTGAACAACTACAAAAACAGAAAAAGCTATTCAAAGCTCGGTTTCCGGAGTGCGACTGCGGTGAACGCAGCGTGGGAACGATTTGCCTTTGATGGATTGGAGCCGGATGATGAACCGGTTCTCCCGCTAATGGTGACAGCGCAGGAGTTCTGCTCGTTCTTTGCCAATCCCGTAAAAGCCTTTGCAAGAAACCGCCTGGAAGCGAGGCTGACGGGTGAAGAAGAGGAGAGGGATGAGTTTACAATCAGCGGACTTGAAAAGCACCTGCTCTACCAGCGGGTGTTTGCCTGGTTTACGGAGGAACAGCGGCGGGAGCAGGACATTCGCGGACTGCTTCTTAATTCGGGGATTTTGCCCGCAGGCTGGCCGGGCGAACGTTTGGCTCATGAAATCGTATCATCGGTGCAGGAATCGATCGCACTCATAAGGTCACTAGGGTTTACCCCCGGGCTGCACAGGTACAACACGGATCTGAACATCGATGGGCTGCAGCTTACCGGGGAGATCACAAGCTACTCGAATGAACGATACCTGGATCTCAGTTTTTCAACCGGGTCAGGTTCGCTTTATCTGCAGAGCTGGATACGCCACCTGCTTATGAACGCATCTTTAACCGGCATTCATCAGGAATCGTACCTGATCAGCGAACTAAAGAAGGAGAAGCCGAAGGTGCACCGGTTCACCATGCCGGATGAGGCTTCTGAACATCTTCAGAAGCTGGCAGCACTCTACCTCGAGGGCCAAAAAGCACCGCTGCCGTTCTTTCCGAAAACGTTGTTCGAGTATAAAAAGAACCTTGAGAAAGGGCATAATGTGGCTCTTGCCAGTGCCAAAAAAGAATTTGAAGGAGATGGATGGAATAAATATCCCGAGCGGGATGATCTGAACATCTCGTTTCTCTTTGGTCCGGAGATCGAATTTGATGAAATGATGGTGAACGAGGAATATCTGGACCTTTTCAGGTTAATGACGGAACATATAAAGGAGGTTGAATGAAGCCCCTGACATCTGTTTTCGGCCTGGAATGGAACCCGCGGATTCTCGTTGAGGCAAGTGCGGGTACAGGCAAAACCTACACCATTGTCGGAATTTTCATCCGCTTGCTTGTTGAGAAGGAGCTTCCCGTAAACCGGATTCTCGTGATGACCTTCACCAACAAGGCAACGTCGGAACTAAGAGGCCGCATCCTGGACAGGCTCAGGGAGTGCCTGCTGATGCTGGATAAAGGCTCAACCTCCGGGGATGCGTTTCTCGCCGATTTTGCAGAATGGTGCAGCGGGCGCGACCGGAACAAGGTTATATCAATCCTGAAAGAGGCAATCCGCAATTTTGACGACAACCGGATTTTCACCATCCACGGCTTCTGCCAGAAGGTGTTGAGCGATGAGGCCCTGGTGGCGGGTGTGCCGCTGAGCATGGATGTAATTCAAAACGATGACCTTCTGCTGGAAGCGGCCGGAGATTACTGGCGCACATTCATGAACCGGCATGGCGGAAGTGAAGGCGGACGGTATTACATCTCGAAGCTGCTGAAGATTGCAGGCTCACCCTCCAAACTGATCGGAAAACGCGGAATCGGGGAGATGTTCAACCGTAAAGAGGCTGTGGTGGAAAGCAGCCCGCATCCCGAACCCGTGCAGTTTCTTGAAAAAGCTGCCGCACTTCGCCGTGAAGTCCGGAAAGAGTGGAATATCAGCAGGGAGGAGGTTGAGGCGGAGTTCGAAGCATGCGATTTGAGCGGGTACACCGAGCGGAACATACAGAGCCGGATGTCTGCCATGGACCGGTTTGCGAATGACCTGAACTTTACAACGGACACGTTTAAGCAGCTCAAATACTTCACCGCCGGCTATGTGCATGATGAAAACAGCTATAAGAAAAACGCAACGCGGTTTGTTAAAAAGCTTCGGTTTTTTGATCTGTGTGATGAGTTTGAGCACCACATCAGCGGCATGGGAAGCGTTGAAACCGCACTGATCCGTGAAGTTCATGATGAAATTGCGGAGCTCAGGTCATCCCTTTCGGAGATGAGCGGCAGCCTGACGTACGACGATCTGCTGATCCGACTGCGGGAGGCCCTTCGTCACCCGGAAACCGGGGAGGGTTTATCGAAGCGATTGCTGAAGAACTACCCCTGGGCGCTGGTTGATGAGTTCCAGGATACTGATGCCATTCAGTACGAAATTTTCGACACCATCTACCCGAAGGAGCGGAAAGGGAATGACGGCGGACTCATGATGATCGGCGATCCAAAACAGGCGATTTATGCCTTCCGGGGGGCGGATGTATATACCTACTTCAGGGCCGGCAACGACGGCAATCCCGACAAATGGTCGTTGAACAAAAATTTCAGAAGCTCGCCGAAATTGATCGAAGCCGTGAACAGGCTGTTCGGTGATGAAGAGATCCGCCCGTTTGTGGAGGATCAGATCCGGTTTTTCGAATCGGAGTGCGGCAACCCGGAAGCGGAGCAGCATTACCTGGTTCAGAATGAGCCGCCAAAACCATTCTCGTTTATTCTGAATCCCGGGCTCCTGTCGAACAAAAACGATGCCCGCGATTTCGCCTATGCAAGAACCGTACTCGAAGTGCTGGACCTGCTGAACGGCAGAACAACCATCCGTGACGACCAAACCGGGCAGATGCGCCCGCTGACGCCGGGAGACATAGCCATCCTGGTTCAGGGGCATCATGATGCGTCTTCCATCAAAAACCGTCTGAAGGATGCGGGAATTGATTCGGTGACCTATTCGCAGGAAAAAGTGTTCGATACCTTCGAGGCCAAAAGGCTGGAGGTGGTGATGAACGCGGTGCTCAATCAGGCTGACAGGATTGCCGTGAACAATGCACTGCTCAGCGGGCTGTTCGGGAGAGATCTTGAAAAGCTGAACCACATCCGTGAAGATGAACAGCAGCGAACCGAGCTGATCAGTGAACTCACGGAACTGTCAGAGACCTGGAAACGGCATGGGTTTTTTGCCATGTTCAGAAAGCTGCTTTTCAGTGAAGGCAGGGTGGACCAGCTTTCACGGCTGCGGAATTCCGAGCGTATTCTCACCAACCTCCACCAGCTGGCTGAACTTTGCGCTGTTGAGGAAATCAATTCTAATCGTGATCCGCATGAGCTCTATTCGTGGTATGTGCGGCAGATGGTGAACCCGGCCAAGAGCGATGATCAGCAGCTTTTGCTGGAAAGCGATCAGAACCTGGTGAAGATCAGTACCATTCACGGAAGCAAGGGGCTGGAGTTCCCGGTTGTGATTTGTCCCGTACTCTGGAGCACCACTCAAAACAGGTCGAAATTTGTGGTGTACCATAAAGAGAGAAGCGACCGGCCGGTTATCAATATAGATCAGCACGAAACCGATGAACGTGTGGCTGCCGAAAATGAGCGTGAGATCGAGTCGATCGCCGAGGAGGTGAGAAAAGCCTATGTGGCGGTGACCCGCGCCCGGTACGACTGCCGGGTGATCTGGTGCACGCACGATAACAGCCACCGGTCGGGCCTGGCGGCGGCACTCACCGGAAGGGAACGGGTGATTGAAGGCTCCGGCCGGAAACTGAAGAAAGGTGACGACGTTTTCAGCAATGAGCTGATTGAGGAGCCGATCAGGACACTGTGTGAAGATCATCCCGGGCTGTTCCGGCTGAAAGAGGCGGATGCCGCCGGCGAAACATCCGAAATGATACAGCTCTCACTGCCGGTTCCGGACGCAGCCCCGCCGGAACCCTACAACGGCAGGATGATTCTGCAGCCCGGCAAAAGAACCGAGAGCTTTTCATCGCTTGCCGGCCATCAGCAGGAAGCCGGTGAACCGGACCACGATCAGATTACGGAGCAGTATCTCTCATCGATGAATCGCACTGAGGAGTCGGAGGGTGAAATCAGCATTTTTGGATTTCCGCGCGGAGCTACTCCAGGTACGGCCATTCACAAGCTGTTTGAGCATCCGGATTTCAGGTTCGATACCGCCGCGGATGAATCCCATCCGGCCCTGATTGAGGAAGTGCTGGATCAGTACGCCATTTCACTGAAATGGGGATCGGTAGTTCAGCGTATGATGCATGATGTGATACAGGCCGATTATGGCGATTTAAGGTTGGACAGAGTGAGCGGGCCGGAGATGCTCCGGGAGATGGAGTTCATATTTCCGGTGGAGGAGAGTGACTACCGGGGACTTATGGACATTATCAGAAACAGGCCGGCCGGAACCACCAACCCAACCGATGTGAAGCGGTTTCTCACCGGCTTCATCGACTTGATTGTGAGGCAGAACGGGAAATACTACATCCTCGATTACAAGTCGAACCATCTTGGCAATTCGCCGGAGGAGTACAGCCGCGATCATCTTGAAAGGGAGGTGATAGAGGCCGGGTATGATCTGCAGTACCATCTCTACCTGGCTGCGCTGGCTGCATTTTTGAAAGAGCGAACCGGGTCGTTTGAGTACGACCGCGACTTTGGCGGGGTTCACTACCTCTTTGTTCGCGGAATGAAGCGGGGTTCGCAAAACGGAATCTGGTCTGTGAAACCGCCGAAATCAACCTTCGATAAACTGTGCAGCTACCTGGGGATTACGCTATGACGGAACAGAACAAACCTGACTGGTTCAGGAAAGGCATCGAATCGGGCCGGATCGGGACTGCCGACCGGGAGCTGATCCGATTCCTGGAAAACGAGTATGGCGCGCTGACTGAAGATGAAATGGTGCTGACGCTTTTCTGTTCGCTGTTTTTGAATGCGGGGCATGTCTGTTTGCCGCTTGACAGGGCGCCCCGGGAGTGGCTCAGGATCCTCGATATCCCGGACAGCGAGTTGAGTGCGGGAGATCTGCCCGAAGACCCGGTGCCGGGGATTTCAGATTCTGCCCTGTTCGGTACTCCTGAACAGGATACTCCCTTTGTGATGGGCGATAATTCCCTCGCCTTCCGCAGACAGTACCGCCTGGAGCAGGAGCTGATGAACCGGCTAAGAGAGAGAACATCCGATGTACCGCTCTTTTCTGAAGAATCTGCATCAGCGGAGGAGGCGGCACAGCATCTCCGGGAGTTGTTCGATGGCCGCGGCAATCAAAACCGGATGCAGAAAGCCGCTGCGGCGCTGTCGCTGGTAAAGCCGCTGCTCATCATCTCCGGCGGGCCGGGAACGGGTAAAACCACTACGGTGGCCGCAATAACGGAGCTTCACAGGAGAATCAGGGGCGGAACGCTCCGGCTGGCGCTGGCAGCACCCACGGGCAAGGCAGCCGGACGAATGGGTGAGGCCCTGAAACATGAATACAAAAAGATGGGGCATGAGGAGGATGCGCTCCCCGCCGAAGCGGTTACCATTCACAGGCTGCTGCGGGGAACCGGAGAGCGGGGCCTGCTGCCGCCGGCCGGGCGTCGCACCCTGGATTACGACCTCGTAATTGTGGACGAAGCCTCCATGATAGACCTGAACCTGATGAGCCGCCTGGTAAATCATCTGGGAGAACACACCCGGCTGATACTGCTCGGGGACAGGGATCAGCTTGCATCGGTGGAGGCCGGTTCTGTGTTTGCGGATCTCTGCTCAAAACCGGAAAACACGTTCAGCACTGAGATTGCCGGAATGCTGAAAAATCTCGGTGTTGACCTTGACGTGGCGGCAGGTGATACGGAACCGCTGCACGATTCCATACTCTACCTTACCAAAAGCTACCGGTTCGGCAGCGATAGCGGCATTGGCCAACTGGCAGCCCTGGTGAAGGAGGGAGAGGTCGATCCGGGAGTACTTGCAGGCACATTTCAGAAGTTCGGGGATATCTCGCACCACGGTTTTAGTTTTGATACGGCAGGGATGCAGGCTCTTGCGGCGGGTGTGAGTGAGACGTTGAAACGGTTTTCGGGAATTGATGATCCTGAAACGCTGCTTGAAGAGTGGAAGAGGGAGGTGTGGTTAACGGTGCACCGCAGGGGGGCTGACGGTTCGGAACAGCTGAACCGGTACGCGGAGCAGTTGGTGCAGGGCCGTGGAGTTGCCCCAGGCGGCTGGTACCACGGGCGGGTAATCATGATCACCCGGAACGACTATGGGCTCTCCGTCTTCAATGGTGATATCGGGGTTTGCGTGAAGGAACCGGGATCGGAGGGACGAATGCTGGTATATATAGAGTCGGGCAGCGGAATGAAGGTGCTGCCGGCGTCGAGACTGGTGCATTACACCCCCGCATGGTTTATGACGGTGCACAAAAGCCAGGGGTCGGAATTCGGCCGGGTAAACCTGTTGCTGCCGTCGAGAGAGAGTCCTGTGCAAACCCGCGAGCTCATCTATACGGCAATTACCCGGGCCAGGGATACTTTTCATTTATATGGAAGAATAGAGAAACTCGCATCGGGCATTGCCCGGCCCACGGAACGATTTTCGGGGCTGGGAGGAATGACCTAAAAAGAACCTGCCAGAGTTCAGTGCTTTTCTGAACCTGCCAGAGTTCTTTTTGCCAATTGGCTCTACATAGTATGGTATTGCTGATAACCGGTTCAAATTGACCGTTGACAGCAGGCCCCGATGGGTCGGGACTGCGAACAGCACCCAGCAGTTTACAACTTAGGTTAAACAAGTAGAGGCTTGAATGGGATTTTTTTTACCAGGATGGGGCGGGTTTACCATGGCAAAACACTTCTCCACGCGCAAACTTTTTGAAAAACTACCCGAAACTACATGGTTATGCAGTGATAAACCATAAAAAACACAGTAAGATATAGATGCAGTATTTGTTCATTGCATTAATGACCACATAATAAATGCCAATAAATCGTTAGAGCTGTTCAACGATACAGGTGTATCGGCCTCAATACGGGCTAAAATGATTAATAAGCTCTTAACAAAAGCGGCATCTATTACACTTTTTTAAGAGTTCTTGCGAATGGAGTCAAAGGTGCAGAACTTGGCAATGGTTTGAGAGATCGGCTGATTCAAAAAGATTGTAACAATTTGAATTCATACATCTCTTTATATCTGTGATCCGTCAATACACGGTCTATTACTTTATAACAAAAAAACACAACAACAACACGTTTTACATAAACAATCACAAAACAAACAAGGTAAACAACAATGGGTCAACAACAATTATTACTCGTAATTCTCGTAACAATCATCGTGGGTATCGCGACGGTTGTGGCTATTAACACATTTGGCGCGGCT
>SL_3KL_010_SEDDRAFT_10004462_pt1 | contig 12639 bp, 16 predicted proteins | sample SodLakKL_010_SED_2_FD_10381 | JGI IMG/M metagenome (IMG submission 10381)
AATTGACCGGGCGCGCGAGGCTGCCGGCGGGAAAGATGTCCGCATTGGAGGCGGCCCCGAGACCATACAGCAGTATTTGCGAGAAGGCCTCATCGATGAGCTTCACATCGCGATTGCACCGGTCATACTGGGCACAGGTGAGCGACTATTTGAGGGGATTAACCTGCGAAGCCTGAGATACGAGTGTGACAGGGTTGTGGCTTCGGAGAATTCCACGCATGTTATGCTTCGGCGAAAAAAAGAAAATGAGACCTGACAGCATCCCCGTGCAGTCCGGGGTCCTGTCAGCGTCGGCACCCGGCTTCGCGGCAACGCTGTCAGATCCGGTAGGTGCTGACAGGTTGTTTTAGAATATCATTAAAAAAACTGAGGTTAAAATGACACAAATCATTGACTTTCCATTTATTTCCCTTGATGGCCGGATCAACGATCGCAACGGTAAAATCGACTTTCACACTCCCGATGATGAGATCCTCTCATTTGTAAATGAACGACACTCGGCTTTTTCAAACCACATTTATGATGAATCCACTTATGAGATCATGAAGTGGTGGGAAAACCCTTCGGGACCGGAATCCAAACATGAGGTAATTCAGAAGTATACCCGGATTTGGAATAACACACACAAAACCGTCATCTCCAAAAAGCTTTCGGGGCTTGATCCCGATCATTATACAGTGTGGCCCGAGATTACTGCCGATGCACTGTCCGAACTCAAACAGAATGCATCCGGTGATATTATGATCGGTGGCAGTGATCTCACAACCGCGGCTCTGAACTTCGGGCTTCTGGACAGAATTGACCTGATGACGGTACCCGTTATACTTGGCGGCGGAGAATGGTTTTTTGAAGAGATCCCCCGAACCGAATTGAAGCTCCTGGAAACCCGCAGTTTTAAGAAAGGCTGGATTTTTTCCAGTTATGAAATAAAGTAAAAGTGATGAATAAATCTTCCAATAAACAACTGATGCAGCATGTTTTTGCCGAAATGGTCAAAGGCAATCTTGATCCATTTGTGGAGATCATGGCTGAGGATATGAAGTGGAGCTGGATGGGTACTGAAAACTGGTCTCATACTTTCAAAGGGAAAGAGTCTGTGGTAAACGAGTTGTTGGCAGCAGTAAAAGTGACACTCAAACAATCATACGAAGTTGAACTGCATCAAATTATCTCAGAGGGTGATTTTGTGGTCATTGAACATACCGGAAAAAACACCACCACTGACGGCAGGCCATATCACAACAGGTATTGCTGGGTGTGTCGGTTTTCGAATGGAAAACTCCACGAACTGCGGGAGTATATGGATACCGAATTGGTAACAAAAACATTCGGGACGGATGACAAACCCTGATTGATGTGTACTTCCCGAAACCGTATTAAGAAATGAAAAACCAATCCTAAACCATAGTCATAATGAGCAAAACAGAATCATTCATCCGCAACCGACAGGTATGGGCAAATCTGCCTGTTGAAGAAGTAAAACGTACACGGAAATTTTATGACACGCTGGGCTTTAAGCTCAATGGAGATCATCAAAGCGGGAAGTTAGTCAGTTTTTTTGCCGGCAGAGATGACTTAATTATGCACTTTTTTGAGGTAGATATGTTTAAAGAAGCATCCAATGGAGATGTAGCTGATCTTAGTAAAGGAAGCGAAATCATGTACACCATTGGAGCAAACAGCCGGGAAGAAGTGGACACATGGGCTGAGCAGGTGTTAGATGCAGGCGGTTCTCTGTTTTCTGAACCTGCTGAAATAGGAAATAACGGATGGTATGGCTGCGGGTTCGCTGATCCGGATGGCCACAAATGGAATGTGTTTTACAATGGGAAATAACCTTGTAAGGTTTTAGTTCAACAAATAGAAAATATGAATACACAAACATTAATTACTTCTTTAGAAAGCGCACCCGATCTTATTATTGGGCTCATTCGTGAGGTACCGTCTCAGAATCTCAAACGCCGCCCGGCACCGAACAAGTGGTCTGCTCACGAGCATGCCTGCCACATAGCTACCGGCGACAAGACATTCCTTAATCGCCTTGAGTTGATGCTCTCTGATCCACATCCCGTGATCAAATCGATGGCTCCATCGCCCGATGAAAAAAAAGGTTCACTACTGAGCGTTGATCTGGGCAAAGCACTGGACCGATATGTAAAGGAGCGGGCATTGGTGGTTGAGCGGTTGAAGGAGTTATCCATAGAGGATTGGCAACAGAGAGCTGAGCATGAGGCGTTCAGTCATTATTCGGTATATATCATGTTCAGGCACCTGCTGATGCATGAGATGTTTCACGCTTACAGAATCGATGAATTTTTACTGAAAAAGGATTGGTAATGGGAATGGAATAAACAAAAAACGGCCAGCGTTCCACAGAACAACATTTCATGATTACTTGCAGCAATACCAACTGCCCGGCAAAAAACGAAAATTATCATCAACTATTTAATTGATCCGATAAACCATGTTGGTATTAATTCAATTAGAACCTGAAATATGCAATCACAATACAAAAGAATATAAGTTGTTGATAAAACTTGAACTATAAATTCAATTTTAAACCTATGAGAAAACTAATCGTATCAGCATTTGTGTCACTCGACGGTATCATGCAGGCTCCCGGCGGACCGGAGGAAGATACCACCGGTGGTTTTGAAATGGGCGGCTGGATGTTCAATTTCGCAGACGACAGCATGGATCTCTCCGAAGCCGGTTTCGACGGAGGGGATCGCGAGCTGTTACTGGGACGCAGGACCTATGAGATCTTCGAAGCATACTGGCCCTATCAGCCGGAGGATCACCCGGTTGCAAAGACGCTCAATACAGCGAAAAAGCATGTTGCTTCACGAACCCCTGAGAAACTCCACTGGAACAACTCGGTGCTGCTCCGTGGCAATGTGGTGCAGGCGATAAGTGATCTCAAGGACAAGCCGGGACCCGATCTGCAGATCATCGGCAGCAGCTATTTGATTCAAACGCTCCAGGCCGCCTCGCTGATTGATGAGTACAATGTGTGGACGTTTCCGGTGGTGCTTGGCCGGGGTAAGCGCCTCTTTGGTGAGACTGTCAAACCATCTGCACTGCGGCTGGTTCGCACTCAGACTTCCACCTCCGGTGTTGTGATGAGTACCTATGTACCGGACGGCGAAATCCGCCCCGGTTCGTTCCCAAGTACCGAGCCCAGCAAGAAAGAGCTGGCACGACGTAAAAAAATGAAGGACAAAGAATGGTGACTTGAAAAGGTCAACTCGTGTTTACAATTAATTCATATAAATAAAAAAACGTAATGCTCCGGCTTCGCCCACATGATATAAATGAAATACATTAACTATAATAAAACAGGTATATAACAAGATGAAAACTGCACATCCCTATCTCTATTTTAAAGGAAATACTGAGGAAGCCTTTCAATTCTATCAATCCGTTTTTGATGTTGAGCTAATGGACGTACTACGCTTCGGAGACATAGAAGGGAATCCCATGAATGTTTCCGATACAGATCGGGACAAAATTGCCCATATCGGACTGCCGCTTGGCAATGTCTTTCTCATGGGAACCGATGCAATAGATTCCATGGATCAATCACTAACCATAGGCAACAATTTTTATATCACCCTGGAGCCCGATAGTGCGGAAGAAGCCGAAACGGTGTTTCACAGACTTTCAGAGGGCGGCACGATTCAAGTACCCCTTAAAAAGGAGTTCTGGGCCGAAAAATATGGGATGTGTACCGACAAATTCGGTGTTCAGTGGATGGTAAGCTATGAAGGCGAAGCAGGATTATGAGCCAGAACAAAATCAATCTACCGAAAATAGTATCCCACGATAAGTGGGAGGAAGCCCGAAAGGAACTACTCGCCAAAGAGAAAGAGTTGACAAAAAAACTTGACGAGTTGGCGGCCGAACGCCGGCGATTACCTATGGTTCTCGTCGAAGGTGACTACACTTTCACAGGACCTGAGGGTGAGATATCACTGATTGACCTTTTTGAAGGGCGCCGGCAACTTATTGTCTATTGTGCAATGCTTGAACCGGGTGCAAAACCCTGTAAGGGATGCTCGATGGTGATGGATAACATTGGTCACAACCTGGCTCATGTAAACGCACGTGATACCACCTTTGTGTTTACCTCACCGGCGCCTCAGGAAGAAATTAAAACCCTGCAAACACGGATGGGCTGGAATGCCCCGTGGTATACTGATCACGACCGTCGCTTTGCCGACAAGTTCGATGCTGGGAGGGGATTTGCCGTCAATGTTTTTATTCGGAATGATGCTAACAAGATATACCGCACTTACTTTACCACAGCGCGCGGTGGTGAACTGTTCGATACCCACTTCAGGTTGCTTGACCTGACCCCTTACGGCAGGCAGGAATCTTGGGAGGAATCCCCGGCCGGATGGCCTCAGACTCCACCCTACCAATGGTGGCGGTTGCATGATGAATATCTTTAAAAACCCTGGAGATTTAAAAAATCTCCAAGATCTGATCACCAAAGTCTAAAAAATAAATTGCTTATGAGAAAACTAATCTACGAGAAGATGGTCTCCCCCGACGGATTCATCGAAGACAAAAACGGATCTACAGAGTGGGCTATTGTGGATGAAGAACTCCACCTACATTTCAACGAGGAAGATGCTGCCAAAGGAGCTTACCCGTTTGGCCGCAGGCTTTTTGAAGCTTTGAGTGCTTCCGGTATTCTGTTTGTTATATCCGGTTTCCTTTCCGAACACAAACTGTCTTATCTATCAAACGTATCCAATGACAACTCATGAAGTTTCACTTTCAGAATTCCGGAATAATATCACTGAAACCATATTTTAAAGCATTCATTTTAACAATACTTATACCTGTTATTCAGACAGCATCAGGTCAGGACTTAGTAAAAGTTCAGAATTTTACAGTTAATAATATTGACAATTTCAAAATTGATGCGCTTAAAGTAAAAAATGGTTCCATCACCATCGATGGCCTGCTGGATGAGTCGGTCTGGCAACAGGCTGAAACAGCCACGGGATTTACCCAGCGCAGCCCCGATCCCAATGAACCGGCAACAGAAGCAACGGAAGTCAGGATATTATATGATGACGATGCGATCTATGTAGGAGCCCGTATGTACGACAGTTCACCGGATTCAATCGCAGCTACTCTGTTCCGGAGAGACGGTGACGGATATAGCGATTGGTTTTTTGTGGCCTTCGACAGTTACAATGATAACAGAACCGCGTTTACATTTGGCGTAACCCCGAAAGAGGTGCGTATGGATCTGATGACTTATAATGACAATCAGCAAGATTTGAGCTGGGATGCCGTGTGGGAAGCGGCGGCTCATATTGATGACAAGGGATGGACCGCAGAAATCAGAATTCCATTTTCGCAACTGCGCTATAACGGTGAAGAAGATACCGTTATGCGCAGCTGGGGAGTGAATTTTGCAAGGGAGATTGCCAGAAAGGGTGAAAATTCATTTTGGTCGCCCACTCCGCCGGATGCATCCGGAATAGTATCCCGGTTCGGCCGGCTGGAAAACCTGAATAACTTGCCATCCACCCGAAGGCTGGAATTTCTTCCATACGCATCCGGCCAGCTTAATCGAACACCCGGGAATCCCGAAGATCCATTTTACCGGCAACACGACCCGGAGTTTAATGCCGGGGCCGATATCAAATACGGAATCGGCTCCAATCTCACGCTCACGGCTACAATTAACCCCGATTTTGGCCAAGCTGAAGTGGATCCGGCTGTGGTGAACCTGACCGCATTCGAAACGTTTTTTCCCGAACGCCGGCCATTTTTTCTCGAAGGTTCTGAAATATTCAACTTTGAACATACAACCAATTTTTCTTTAGGCACAGCCCCCCAGCTTCTGCACACAAGGCGAATCGGGCGGACACCCCAAGGTCAGGTTCCGGAGAATGCACATTTTTCGGAAATCACAGGACAAACGCCGATTGCCGGGGCTATAAAACTGAGTGGAAAAACATCGGACGGATGGTCAATCGGCCTGTTAAATGCCCTTACACGCAGGCAACAAGCCCGCTACAGTATGGATGGAGAAACGATCGAATCGATTGCCATTGAACCGCTTTCAAACTATTCGGTAGCCCGGGCCCGGCGCGATTTCCGGGAGGGACAAACGGTTGCCGGGTTTATATTCAACAGCCTGTACCGCGACAACCGGAGTGAGACACTGCAAGAGCTGTTGACCGATCGCGCGTACTCCGGCGGACTGGATTTTGAGCAAAGCTGGTCGGACCGGAAATACCGGATCAACGGAATGGTTACCGGCAGTTATATTTCCGGTGAACCGGAAGTTATAGAACAGATTCAGCGATCCAGTGCACGCTATTACCAAAGGCCGGATGCCGGCCATCTGCAGGTAGATCCGGAGAGCTCAAGCATGAAAGGACTCTATGCCGACCTGATGTTCACTTCTTTTACCAGGGAATGGCTTACCCAGTTCCGAAGTTACCATATTAGCCCTGGTTTCGAGGTAAATGATATGGGGTTTCAGCCGGCTGCCGACCGCCGCGCACTAACCGGACTGGTTTCGAGGCAACAGCAAAGTCCTGTGGGTATATTTCGCAATTTTGATGTGTGGGTATTAAGTGGAAGTACATGGAACACGGCAGGCGATCCGCTGGAGAACCTTTCAGGGGTGGGAGGATTTTTTAACTTTCAAAACTTCTGGACCCTGAACTTTAATCTTCTGAAAGGGTTCCGGACAAAAGATGATCGTCTTACAAGAGGCGGACCCATTGCCGGCATGCCATCAAATATTGGAATCGATCTGTTTTTGGGCAGTGATGCCCGCCGGGACCTAAGGATATCTCCGGGGATTTTCCACCGGCGCACCGAACTGGATGAATATATAACCAACATATCCGCCACCATCCGTTACAGGCCGTACCAGGCTGCTTCTATTTCAATCAGTCCGCGTTTAGCGAAAAATTACAACGCAACTCAGTATGTAACAATCACCGCTGATGAACGAGCCACCGAAACATTCGGCAACCGGTACGTTTTTGCCGATTTGCGCCAAACCACACTATCGGCATCCATCAGGCTGGACTGGAATTTTACCCCGGATCTGAGCCTCCAATTGTTTGCCCAGCCGTTTATTTCGGCAGGAAGATACAGCCGATTCAAAGAACTGAACCGGCCAGGCTCTATCGACTATGATGTATATGGTGAAGACATGGGAACTGTTGTCTTTAATGAAGTAAGCGGCCAATACGTGATTGATCCAGTTGGTGACGGTGAGAATGAGTTTGCAATATCAAATCCTGATTTCAATTTCCGTTCACTACGGGGAAATGCTGTTCTGAGATGGGAGTTTCGCCCAGGTTCAACCATGTTCCTGGTGTGGCAGCAAACCCGAGACAGCCGCGAATCAACAGGTCTGTTTAACATGGGACACGATTTTGAAAAACTGTTCCAAAGCCCGGCCAGCCATACCTTCCTTGTAAAGTTTTCGTACTGGTTTGGGTATTGAATGCCACAATGTTGATCTCTTTGAACTAAATCAGTTGTCATACAGTGCAATCCATTTAAATTGAACATCTCACAAAACAGTTGAAAATTACATTTTTAGCCATAACGATTGTGCTAATGTTATTTAGCACACCTAAAATGTTTGCACAAGCTGACATGAAGCAATTTTTTGAAACATGTAAAGTAAACGGAAGTATTACGCTTCACCACCTTGAAACCGGCCTATGGATTTTCAGTGACTCTACGGATGCCCTGATGCCATCATTACCGGCCTCCACGTTTAAAATTTTTAACTCTGCCCTCGCACTTGAGCTGAATGCTGTGAAAAATAAAAATGAGGTGTTTGAATGGGATGGGTATGAAAACACATTTTTCGGACAGCGTATCGATTCGTGGAATGAAGATATTCACATGAAAAGAGCCTTTCAGGTGTCAGCCGTTTGGTTTTATAAAAAACTGGCACAACAAATTGGCAGAGAGGAATACCGCTACTGGCTTGATCGTATCGGGTACGGCAACGGAAACCTTGAAGAAACGGGAGCCGATTTTTGGAATTTCGGGGGATTTGGAATTTCACCAAAAAACCAGGTCCGCTTTTTAAAAGCGTTGTATAAAGAAGAGCTGCCATTTTCAGCGGATATACATCAAACTGTTAAGAAATTGATGATTGATGAGGAATCAGAATCCTATAAAATATCGGGCAAAACGGGCTGGACTAAAACCGATGAGCGGGATATTGGCTGGTGGATCGGGTTTGTGGAAAAAAAGGAAGACACCTGGTTGTTTGCCACACGTATTTCAAAGGACATTACATCCGATAACCCTGATTTTTCAGCTTGCAGGAAATCGATTACCGAATCGATTTTTAGGGATCTTGAGAATCTGCCAGATACGACTCGCTACAGGAGATGATGATTTCCGATCCCAATTCAGCTTTGAACACTACTCAATTAAATATAACAGCTTTATAAATCACATTGATAAACTTCAAATTAGAAAACCAATAATCTAAAATGAAAAATTATGGCTGACAAAAAAGTGAAAGTTACCCACATAAACGCTGATACAGGTCCGAAACCTAAAGGTGGTTATAGTCAGGCGGTGCTCATTCAACATCCTGTACGGACTCTGTATATTAGTGGTCAGATTCCGGAAACATCAAGTGGGGAAGTTCCGACAGTCTTTGAGTCACAGTGTCGACTAGTATGGTTAAATGTGCTTGCACAATTGGAAGCAGCGGAAATGTCTGTAGAAGACTTAACCAAAGTTACTATTCTATTGTCTTCGAGAGAATATGCAGATGCCAATAGTCGGATTCGACAGGAGATTCTTGGAGAGCACAGGCCCGCATTAACAATTTTAATAGTAAAGATATTCGATGAGAAATGGCTGTTGGAAGTTGAGGCAGTTGCAGTGAAATAACGGGAGTCTCAGTTTATGGGCTTTTTGCCTGGGTTGCGATTCGATTTACATATAAATGGCTTGCATATGGCTGAGCTATTCATCCCATCTGGGATATGTTATTACATTTTTTTTGGAGACGGTCACTTAATCGCACCTGAATGGTATGTGAAAGTTTGTGTCTCTTTTGACTTTTTTAATAGCAGCTTATATAATAATCTCAAATAAGTAAAATGAAGTTGGAGACTGTGTTTATTAATACTGTTTGAAAAGCTGCTACTCCTTAAACTGAATTATGAAAAAGATGAAAGTCGCTTTACCAAACTGCTGAACCGGCTCTACACCTATCATTTGAACAGAGCTTTTAATACATATCGTGTTAAGCAGTTCATTGTCAGTAGTGTCAGGGCAACGAGACCATTCAAAAAATAATGCCGGATACACTCAAAGAATTTCTTCGAAACATTCATCAGGTTGAGCATCATATCCTAGACGAATATTCTTCCAATTGGGAAACCATAGAAGTGCCTCGAAAAACCTTCTTAACGTCTGCTGGAAAAACGGAACGGTATATGTATTATGTGCAGGCCGGGATACAAAAATCCTACTATTTAAGTGAAGGTAAAGAGCATATCATCGCGTTTACATATCCTCCATCATTCTCCGGAATTCCCGAGTCATTTTTAAGCCGGTCTCCCTCAGCATATTATCTTGAAACCCTGACAGATAGCTTATTTCTTCGCATTTCGTTTGAAAAACATCAACATATGTTGGATAAACACCGGCAAATTGAAACCCTGTTTCGTAAAGCTACAGAACAGATATTGATAGGAGTGTTACAACGCCATTATGAACTAATAGCATATACAATTGAAGGGCGTTTTCGTTCATTTATGAAAAGAAGTTCACACCTCCTGAATCAGGTTCCGCATAAAGATTTGGCTTCCTACCTGCGTATAGACCCAACTAATTTCAGTAAACTGCTCTCTTCTGTTAAGTTGTAAAACCTTCAAGAAAATTTTGGTATAAACCAAGGCACAAAATCTTGTGATTAGAGATGTTGAATAATAACATCTAAAACTGCTATATCTAAATGAATTAAGCATTATGGCTATGAAACTGTCAACTCCGGAATGGCTGGATAAAGTCGAATACCCGTTCGATAATAAAACGATACAACTACAAAGCGGGACCATGCACTATGTAGACGAAGGTGAAGGGGATCCGATCCTGTTTGTTCATGGCACACCAACCTGGTCATTTTTGTATAGGGAATTCATCCGTGACTTTTCTAAAACAAACCGGGCTATCGCAATTGATCATCTTGGATTTGGTCTCTCTGAAAAACCGGAAAAATTTTTTGGACGTCCTCAGGATCATACGAAGAATCTGTCTGAATTTATTCAAAAAAAGGATTTAAGGAACATCACATTGGTTGTTCATGACTTTGGAGGGCCAATCGGGTTGGCTGCGGCTATTAAACAGCCCAAACGTATTGATAAAATTGTGATATTTAATACATGGCTTTGGGAAACGGAATCATACAAAGAAGTAAAAAATATTGATAAGGTGGTTCGATCATTCCTTGGTAGGTTCCTCTACATTTGGATGAACTTTTCACCCCGTGTGTTACTCAAAAAGGGATTTTCAGACCAATCTGTCCTTTCCGGACTCATTCATCAGCATTACCTGAATCCGTTTTCCGACAGAGCATCCAGGTGGAGTTTGTATCGGCTGGCCGGGGCGTTAATGGGAAGCTCAGACTGGTATCAATCCCTTTGGGAAAAACTGGAAGCTCTGGAAGAGAAACCCTGGCTGGCTCTTTGGGGTATGAAAGACAAATTTTTGACTCCCGATTTTTTGCATAAATGGGAGCAAAGACTCCCCGACATTGAAACAAAAAAAATCCCCAGTGGGCACTTTGTTCAGGAAGAGAAACCAGACGAGTCAATCAAACATATTCGCAATTTTTTGGAATCCTGAAAATATTCTTTATTCGAATGTAAATATTTTCAAATTGGAGGAGGAGTAAAAATTTATGGTTTGAAAGATCTCAGCTCGGCCATCAACAGGCAAATTATTCATATTGATATTGAGATTTTATAGCCTTGCGTGTTGGGTCAGTTAGAGATTGGTATGTTGTATTGATTTGATCGATTGGCATTGAATCTGATTTAGTTTATTAAATGAATAGTAATGTGAATCAAACAGAATAAAATTTCAACACTAATAAAAATCGTCACGGGAAGGGGTTCTTGAGTTATTTCGTTGACAAAATATAATGGAAATAGAAATACTTAAATTCAAACGTTAAACCTGTATTCCACTCATTTAGAATTAAAATATCACAAGTAGGCAGTTATTAGGTTTATTAATGTTCATTTCATTTATCAAACCGTCAAAAAAGTCCCTCTCATCATGTTTTTTTTCAATGTTTGTTAAAAAATCTGAACGAAAACTCGGGTTGGTAAATCCGATCGTATAGCCTCTGTATGTAGTTAGTGAGTCAGGCTTAACAGGCTTGCCCGATCGGGGACAGTATTTGTTTATGGCTTTTAATGGCCTGATATGCGTCATTAACATGCGAAGTTTGCAGTATAAATTTTGGTTAGATTTTAATTCATTTTCTTTAAGAAGAGTATCGAAGTAGTGTCGGCCATTGGTGGGTCTTTTATTATGAGATTAAAAAAACATCAAGACAGTCCGGTATATAGAAACAGGTAGTAACTCTTCTTTAAATTGGATGATTGAGCGATTGGATTGGCTGAATATGATTCAACCTGATTGCTTCAACTTTTTTTAACAGATTTCCCATTTAAAACTGGTGCCCAATTTGGTTATCAGAATCTTTCCATCAAAAATCAGAAGAGACATTGACACTTTTAATCCTGTAAACTGTTTTAATTTATTGATGACAAGCTCAAGTACCTCCCAGTATAAATGGATAGAGTCGAAATTTCTGAATCTAGTCCACTTTCAATAGAGTCAGCCAAATCAGCTGGCTGCGTTTAGAAGTTCAGTTTGTCTTTATACTGATGTTAATGATTAGAATGTTACTGTTGTTGAAGTTTCTTTAAATATTCAGGTACAATGGTTCCGGGGGCGTTGTTTTCATCGGGAATAGGTTCGAGTATCTGGGTCCTCATCGGTACAATTCCCGACCAAACCGGCAGGTTCTTATCTTTTTCAAGGTCGTTTGGCATGCCCTGTCTGATTTTTACCGATGCTTCCTCGATTGGAAACTCAAGTATTACGGTTGCAGCTAATTCTTGTGGGGTTGTGGTTCTGATTTTTTCCCACCTCCCGGGTATATATCGGTCAGTGAATGCAGCCAATAGTTCGCTCTTTTTTTGGTCGTTTGAAATCGGCTCAGCTTTTCCAAACAGTACTGCAGACCTGTAGTTGAACGCGTGCATCAGCCCGGATTTAGCCAACACCAGTCCATCCAGTATAAAAACTGTAATGCACAATAGATCAGCCTCTTGCATCCGGCGAAAAAAGTGACTTTTAACGGAACCGTGAATGTAAAGGAAGTTTTCAATCCGAACATATCCTATGGGCAGGGCACGCGGTTCACCATGATCGACATAACTAACCGTACATACCTTTGCTTCGTCAAGGATTGCATTTATTGAAACCTTGCTGTAGTCAATCTGGCTTTTAGAACGGGAGGCTTTAATTCTTGAATGGTTTTGATTCATCTTTAAATATTTTTTTTAAACTGTTTAGCAGAATTCGGTTCTG
>SL_3KL_010_SEDDRAFT_10004463_pt1 | contig 12637 bp, 9 predicted proteins | sample SodLakKL_010_SED_2_FD_10381 | JGI IMG/M metagenome (IMG submission 10381)
ATGTATGAAAGTTTTAAATATTAAATAATTTATGAAAATAACAAACGTTACACCAGGACTTATACCNATACCACCAAATGCGTGGGGTGCGGTAGAAAAAATAATTTGGGAAAAGCACAATAATCTACAAAAACTCGGACACCAATCCGAAATAAAATATCTAAATGAAGTAGATAAAAGTGGTTCTGATATTATACATATTCACGTCGCAAATTTAGCTTTGGAAGCATACAATCGTGGAATACCATATTATTTTACAATGCACGATCACCATTCGTATTTGTTTGGTAAGGATTCGGACAACTATAAAGAAAATTACGAAGCAATAAAAAATTCAGTATTAAGCTTTTTACCCGCACCATACCTTGTTGATTATTTTGGTCTGGATAATGCGGTATATTTACCACACGGAGTGAATACAGAAGCTTTTACACCATCAGATGAGCAAACACCCAACTCCATATTATGTGTTGCACACAATGGCTATGCACACGATCCAGCGTATGATAGGAAAGGATTTAGGAGTGCTATATTGAATGCAAAAAGTTTGGACATACCAATTACAATTTGTGGCCCTGAAAAAAATAACAAACAATTCTTTGACAAGAATAGTTATCTTTTGGATTACCAAAAATTAACTATAAAATACGATTTGTCCGAAGAAGAATTGATAGATGAATACAAACAACATGGTATATTTTTACACTTGTCCGAGCTCGAAGCGGGGCATCCAAACTTGACTTTATTGGAAGCAATGGCAAGTGGATTGGTTGTTGTGGGAACATTGGACAAAGCAGTAAATATAGATGGATTTGTCAAAGTAGATAATCCAGAAAATGCAAAAGGTGATTTGGAGTATGCAATAGCTAATTGGCAAGAATTGCGGACAAGGTCATTAAATTCAGTAAAAGAATATGATTGGTATAATATAACAAAACAATATATGTTAAACTATAAATACAGCAAAGAAGCTATAAGAGATAAATTTATTACATCTTACGAAAATGCAGAAATAAAACATAAACCACCAAAAGAATCAGATAATACAATATATGTTGATTTTTTGGATGGGCCAAAAGTAGAAATATTAGGTGGTAAATCGACTACATATGAAGTTAAATTTATAGATGCGGACACTGATGAATTAGTATTCTCCACCGAAATTCAAAATAATCATTGGGCAAAAGCTGCAATTAAATACTTTAAGAATTGGTTAATTAAGATATATGAAAATGGAATATTAGTTGGAGAACACCATTTTAATCCAGAAGGAAAGCGATTTTATATACCATTTGATTCGGCCGCAATTGGTGATACATTGGCTTGGATTCCATATGTAGAAGAGTTTCGTAAAAAATGGAATTGTGAAGTTGTGTGTTCGACATTTCATAATGATTTATTAAGAGGTGTATATAAAGATATTGAATTTATTAATCCTGGCGAAGAATATAAGAACATACATATAAGGTATGGTTTGGGTTGGTATTATCACGAAAATGGAGAAATAGAACATCACAAAAACCCGTTTAATTTTAGGGAACAACCTCTACAAAAAACAGCAACAGATATACTTGGTTTGGAATATAAAGAAATCAAACCAAAAGTGGACATACCAAATAGACCAAAAGTACATGATAAATTAGCACTTATTTCAATACAAGCAACGGCACAGGCAAAATATTGGAATAATCCCAGTGGATGGAACGAACTTGTTAAATACCTAAAAGATAATGGTTATACAGTTGCCTGTATAGACAAACACAAAAAATTTGGAGTGGACGGTAGTTTTAACACTATACCAAAAGGTGTATTGGATTGGACAGGAAATGTGGCATTACGAACTCGTGCGGCACAACTCAAAAATGCGGACATCTTTATAGGTATAGGAAGTGGTATTAGTTGGCTAAGTTGGGCAGTAGGAACACCAGTTGTGCTTATTAGTGGGTTCTCATATCCTTATACTGAAATGCAAGATTGTATACGGATAACCACACCAGACGGAAAATGTACTGGATGCTTTAACAGATATAGGTTAGACCCAGGCGATTGGAATTGGTGTCCTGAACACAAAGGAACAGATAGACAATTCGAGTGTTCAAAGAGTATAACAGCGGAAATGGTTATTGAACAAATTAAGGACAAAATATAAATTATGGAAAAAAAAGTAGAAAAATTAGACAAAGAAGTTTTGGACAGCATAAAAGAATATTCAAACACTTTAAATTCAATATCCAATAGTATAGGTGAATTGTATATACGTATGCGGGATGTAGAACGACAATACAAAGAATTTCAAAGGAAAGTAGATGAAGCAGAAGATGCTTTTTTAGAACAAAATGATAAATTAAAGCAATATTTATCAGAATTGGATAAAAAATATCCAAGCGGTGAAATTGATTTAGATAGTGGTGAAGTGAGTTATTACGGGTAATAATCTCATAATTAAACCTCTCACCCCATACTGCAAAATAGCGGTATGGGGTTTTTGTGTTTGAAATTTCATTTTGTTATATTTATACATAAACAAACATAAAATATCTTATGAGTGAATTAGCAAAATTTTTGGTAGAAAGTATCTTAGAAGAAGGTGTAAAAGATAAAGTGGTTGTTTATTCGGGTAGATTTCAACCATTCCATAAAGGACACTATGCTTCTTATATACATCTTGTAGATAAATTTGGACGTGATAATGTATATATAGCAACATCGGACAAGACTGATAAATTAAAATCACCATTTAACTTTAAAGAAAAGCAGGCTATAATTACAAAGTTATTTGGAATACCAAAAGATAGAATTATTCAGGTTAAAAATCCATATACCCCCGTAGAAGTATTGAAAAACTATGATAAAGAAACCACGGCATATATAACAGCAGTTGGTGGTAAAGATGCAAAACGGTTGGGTGGAAAATATTTTGAAGAATATGATGAGCGTAAATATTTAGAGGGATATGAAGATCGTGGTTATGTTTATATAACACCAATGCAATCGGGTGCTATAAGTGGAACGCAGGTAAGACATAATTTAAGAACTGGAAGTGAAAAAGATCAGATGGAGTTCTTTAAGAAAGTATATCCAAAGTTCGACAAAAAAATGTATAATTTTATAGTAGATAGACTAAAAAGCTTACCTGAAGTATCAGAAGAAGTATTATATATACCAAAAAAATATATTGAAGAGTGGTTTGACAAAAACGGTAGTTTAATTCACGAAATAAGTAACACAGGTGGTGTGGGAGAAGTGGATGATGGACCTAATTATATATGGACTACATTTAACGCACATAAAAAGGTATCAAAACAACGCGCAGAACAAATAGGATATGAAGTAATTGGTCAAATAATGGATGAACGATTTGTAGATATAGACCCACACCCAATTTATCCAGATGGACCGGTTCAATCCGTTTCCACATTTCCAGCGGGTGTAGCTGGAAAGTTGACAACTACAAACCAGCAAGATTTTGAAACCATTCAAGCATATGATACTTGGCAAGACCACGTAACTCGTGCAGCTGGACTGGTTGGTTATTCTATTATAGAAGATTTATTAGATGATGATTTAGAATATATCAAAACAGATGAATTACGCAAATACAATAAACAAGCGCGAAAAGAAAAAGATAGTAATATTGTAAGTGAAATGGCATTGTATGAATTTCCAATGTCAGACCTAAAAGCAGTTGATAGCTATGCGGACAAGCAATTTAAACCCGTAGATGTTGTATTAACACATAGGCATTTCTTTGATAGGTTGCAAGACCCAAGAAACAAAAAACCCATTTCACAAGCTGAATTGGTTGGATTTTTTAAGCGACTGTCGAAAAACAAAGACAAGTTTTTAGAATTTCTAAAAGATTATGGTCAGATTGTCGCAAAAGATAAACGGACAAATATAAATATACCGTTTATGAAGAAATCAAATCAGATTATTGCCAAGACCGTGATGCGCAAAAAGGATTTCCAAACATCCAATCTAAAATATAAATTTGAAAGCCTGAATGAAGCTATAACAAAAGAAAATATAACAAATTATTATAAGCGAATTTGTAAAGAAGAGGGTATTAAACCAATACCAATAAAATTCAAAAAAGCAGCAAAGGGTGGTGCATATACATCATTTAACCCAAAAACTAAAAAACCCATTTATATAGGTATTGATGTAAATAGAGTATTTGATATTGAAATGGCAATATTACACGAATTGACACATCAAATAATGTTAGAAAAATATGGTGATGCATTTATTGGGAAGCGCGATAAAAATCGCAAATTTACAAAAGTAGAAAACTACCTTGTTGAAAAATACATGTATTCCGATTTTAGTGAAATTTTATATAAGGGTAAAATGAATGAAGAAAAAAATCACGATTATGCTATATTTAAATTATTTCACGGCAAAAAAAATTGGTTAGTGGGTATAAATAAAAATGATACCTTTGGTAGATTTGATAGTAATAAGAAATTTTCAGATAAATCAGTTCTTAAATTTTCAAAAGATAAAGCTATCAACTTGATTGATAAAAATAAAAGAATGGGTGAAAGATATGGTATAGTTAGAATGGATGGTAAGCAAATATTAGTAGATAATCAAAATCAGTCGGATGGTAGAGAATTATTGTTATGCGGTGGGGCCTACGGCCACATGAATCATCCGTTTGAGACTGATATTAATTTAACTTTTGGACAATTAAAAGATATAGTAGATAAAGCATTAGAAGGTGAATTGGAATTTACTCGTGAGAAGTGTATATATGGTGATGCAATTATTAATACTGAAAATGGTGGTGATATCAAAATACAAGAATATGTAGATAATAATATACAGGATAAAGTATTAGCTTATAATGAAGAAACGGGTGAAAATGAATATATGGAAACGATGGCTCGTTTTGATAATGATTATAGTGATGAATGGTTGGAAATAGAATTAGAAGATGGTAAGCGAATACAAGTAACACCAAATCATAGGATTTATGTAGAAGGAATGGGATATGTTAAAGCGGAAGATTTATCAGAAGACATTAACCTTAAAACACAAAAAGAAGTTTCGAAAATAAAAAACATAAAAAAAGTAAATAAAAAGCAAAAAAGGTATGATCTTAAAGTTGATGGTTATTCTTGTTATTATGCTAATGGTATATTAGTTCACAATACCGATGGGTATGCGTTGTCCGTATCTTGGATTGATGGTAAGCTAAAAGCTGCTCGTAATAAATCACACCTTAAAAATCGCGGTGCTAATGCAATGGATATAAAGGGAGTTGCGGATAAGTTTAGGGGGCGAGGTGAATTGGAAAAGGCATATAATTTTGCAATGCAAGATTTAGAACGTGCTATAGGTTCATTATCGGACAAACAACGTGAAAAGATATTTAAGAATGGTAGTTGTTTTATGAATTTGGAAGTTATTTATCCAACCAGCGTAAATGTAATTCCATACGGACAAGCACTTTTGATATTTCACGGAACAATGGAATATGATGAAAATGGAAACCCAATTGGTGAAAATGAAGAAGCTGCTAGAATATTAGCTGGAATGATAAATCAAGTAAATAAAAATGTTCAAAAAACATATACAATTCAAGGACCACCGATTACAAAAATACCAAAGACTAAGGATTTAACAAAATTAAAGCCCGCATATAAATCTAAAATATCAAAATTACAAAAGGAATTTGGTCTTAAAGATAGTGATGGTGTAACTGAATATCATAAAGCATGGTGGAGTGAATATATAGATAAAACTGCACCTGAANGGGTAGAAGATAGTGTTAAAGAAGGTTTGGTAAATCGTTGGGTTCTTCAAGATAAATCATTTAGATTGAATGGTAAAAATATAGAGAATGAACGAATACTCGATTGGGCAAAAAATGTCGACAAACAAAATCATAAAAAATTATGGAAAGAAAACTTGATGAAGTTTGAAGATATATTCTTGGGAGTTGGTGCTGAAATACTTTCACTTATGAGCTCAGCATTGACATTAAATCAAGATAAAGCAACACAACAAATTAAGAAGCGGGTAGATGATACTATAAAAGAAATTGAAAAGGGTGGTGACCCCAAACATGTTGAAAAACTAAAATTAGAATTGCGGAGATTAGAAGCTATTGGTGGAGTTGAAAAAATTGTTCCTATTGAGGGAATTGTATTTTCATATAAAGGACATACGATGAAGCTAAGCGGTAGCTTCGCTGCAATTAATCAAATTTTAGGAATAATGTACAGGTAAATTATTAAAACTATAAAACAATATATTGTTATGGCAAAAGAATTTAAAAAGAAGTATATGCACCCAACACGTCGCAAGTTAGCAGATATGGTTAATACGGGTGAATATGAAACGGAAACGCAAATTTCATTATCGGATATCAAAAAGCAGGAAAAGCGGGAAGTTGGTGAAGTTTGGGAAGACCAAAAAGGCAACGTTTGGGAACAAAAGGAATTTGGACGTGTTAAAAAAAGCAAAATGACGGACACGTTAGCAAAAGTACGTAAATACTTGGAAGAACAAACCAAATGTAAAGACGCTGCTTGTGATGTATCGGGAAAATATTCTAATCCAGATAAGCGACTTATATTGCATTTTGGTTATTGTGCGGGATGTTTGGCAAAGCGTGAATTACCAATTAAGGTAGATGGTCTATGGAATGAATATCTACAATACAGAAATGCAGTAAATGATATAGCATATTTAGAAGATGCTTTGGAAAAAATGAAATTGGCTGTAAAGGAAGTCAGTAATTTACACGAATATGTAAATGAAGATGGTAGAGTCGAGCGTTGGTGGGGTAATTTAGATGAACAAGAGTTAAAAGAACAAATAGAAGAAGATATAGAAAAGGCTACCGAAAGGATAAAGGAATTGGTAGAAGAACGTGACACTGCTTATAGCAAATTAAAAGATAAAGATTACGAATTGGTAAAAAATTTGGACAAATAAGATGTCAAAACCAAAAAAATCATTAAAGCAGATTATAGCAGAGGAATACCAAAGGTGTGCTCGCGATCCAATACATTTTATGAAAAAGTATTGTATGATACAACATCCAACGCGTGGTAAAATACCATTTGTCCTATTTCCATTTCAAGAAAAAGTCCTCAAATCATTTAACGAAAACAGATATAATATTGTAAATAAATCCAGACAAACGGGTATCAGCACATTGGTAGCGGGACACTCGTTACAAAAAATGTTATTTACAGATGATTTCAATGTATTGGTTATTGCTACGAAGCAAGAAGTAGCAAAGAACTTGATTACAAAAGTGCGGTTAATGAATCAGTTTTTACCAAGTTGGTTAAAATTGGCTACGGTGGAAGATAATAAATTATCACTTCGTTATTCAAACGGGTCACAGATAAAAGCAACTTCTGCTGCAATTGATGCGGGACGTTCAGAAGCTCTATCTCTTTTGGTAATGGATGAGGCAGCACACATTGAAAAGGCAGATGAAATATGGATTTCTGCACAATCTACACTATCAACTGGTGGTAACGCTATATTGCTCTCGACCCCATATGGTGTGGGTAATTTCTTTCATCATAAATGGGTAGAAGCACAAGAAGGAAAAAATCACTTTCATCCAATTGAATTACCTTGGTGGTTGCATCCAGAACGCGACCAGACTTGGCGTGATGAACAAGAGGTTTTATTGGGTAAAAAAGGTGCAGCGGGTGAGTGTGATTGTAATTTTGTAGGTTCGGGTGACACGGTAATTGAACCTGAATTATTGGAATTTTACAAGGAATCGTTTGTCCAAGAACCAGCTGAAAGGGGTGGTTTTGATGGTAATCTTTGGCGTTGGGAATATCCGAATTATAACAAATCATATATGGTGTCCGCAGATGTTGCACGTGGAGATGCAACAGACTATTCAACTGCACATGTGATTGAATTGGAAACGGCTACACAAGTGGCTGAATACAAAGGAAAAATGGACACTCGTGATTTTGGTAATTTTTTGGTAGGGTTAGCAACGGAATACAATAATGCACTTCTTGTTGTTGAAAATGCAAATATAGGATGGGCAACAATACAACAGATAATAGATCGTGCATATCCAAACTTGTTTTATATGAGTAAGGACTTGAAATATGTGGATGTTGAACAACAAATGACCAATCGCTACCGTGCAGAAGAACGTGGTATGGTTGCTGGCTTCTCAACCACAACAAAAACACGTCCGCTTATTATTTCGAAGTTGGACGATTATATACGTGATAAATCGGTAGTTATTCGTTCAAATAGAACAATCGACGAACTATTTACTTTTGTTTGGTTAAACGGCAAAGCACAGGCAATGAAAGGTTATAATGATGACCTTGTAATGTCATTAGCAATCGCATTGTGGGTGCGTGATACGGCACTCCGATTGAAGCAAGAAGGTATAGACCTGACCAAGCGGACACTCGAAGGAATACAAACGAAAATGCACGCGGGTGTATATGGTGGTGTAAATGATAAGGAAGAGAACCCTTGGCAAATGGATGTTGGTGATGGTCAATGGGAAGATTTATCTAAATGGCTATAAATTATTTGTTTTTTGAAAAAGTTATATTTATAGTTAAATGAATAAAAAATACAGAACTATGAAATTAATGGACTTGTTAAATGAAGTTTTTATTATCGAAGCTGGTGGTCAGACTGCGGGTAAATTGGAAATCACAAAAATTGATGTCCAAACGGCTCGTGACTATTTAGAAAGTTTGAACTTTGATGTGGATGAAAATCTTCCAAATTTCGATAAAAGCTTTAAATTAGCACAAAAACGGGCAAGCTTGGGTAGCACAAAGCGAAAAGATATGCCTGTGATAATGGACACGGACGTAGCTAAATTTCAAGAAAGATTGAGAAAAGGATATATTGATATAAGAAAACCATTTAGTGATGATACTGACCCATCAGACCCGTTTCCAGAAGGATTATCGAGTGAAGAAGCCGAACAATTTTTACGGAGAGGATTGAAGGATGGTGAAATTTCTGACGACAAAGTAGATGTTAAATCTAGAAAAGAAAAAGTGTCAAATCTTATACCAATACAAAAGCAGATTTATTTTGATACGGCAATGAATACGATGGTTCAATTTGGTGTTGATGCTTCTATTTCATTCATATCAAACAAAACTTTCTTTATTACGTCTGCGGACAATTATATTATAGATGGACATCACAGATATTTACAGGCATTAATATTAGACCCAAATATGCAAGTTAATTGCCTGTCTATTGATTTACCAATCACAGAGCTATTACCATTATCGTTAGCATATGGTGATGCAATAGGTAATAAGCGAAACAAATAAGTTATAAAAGGAAATAAAAATGGCAGAACAAAATAAATTTTTTAATAGGTTAAAGAAACTATTCTCTACTCAAGCCGTGGTTAAAGTAGATGACCAAGGCCGTAGAAACGTAGTTGATGTTGATAATAGACAACAAGCATCTACTAATATTTCATATTTACGTGATAAATATACGAAATTACATCGTTCGTTTTATCAAGACCAGGCGGCTGCACAATCAATGGCATACCACCAGGTACGCAGAGAATTGTTTCGAGATTATGATTCTATGGATTCGGATGCTATTATTGCTTCTGCTTGTGATATATTAGCGGACGAAAGTACATTAAAAGATGAATTTGGTGATGTCATAAAAATATCTTCTCAAAACGAAACCGTCAAAGAAATACTTGAAAACCTTTTTTATGATATTCTAAATGTAGATTTTAATCTTTGGCCTTGGACAAGAAATCTTGTAAAATATGGAGATTTCTTTTTGTTTTTGGAAATACAAGAAGGTGAAGGTGTAATTAATGTACAACCATTACCCTTATATGAAACAGAACGCATAGAAGATGCTGATCCTAAAAATCCCAATTACGTAATGTTTAGGGTTCAAAATGACCCAATTGGAAAAGTTGAATATGAAAATTACGAAGTAGCGCACTTTCGATTATTATCTGACACAAATTTCTTGCCATATGGAAAGGCAATGTTGGAAAACGCAAGACGGGTTTGGAAACAGATTTCGTTGATGGAGGATGCGATGCTTATTCATCGTATTATGCGGGCTCCTGAAAAACGTATTTTTAGGATTGATATTGGAAACTTACCACCCACTGAAGTTGATAATTATATGCAACAGATTATCAACAAAATGAAAAAAACACCATTTGTCGACCAACGAACTGGTGAATACAACTTAAAATATAACATACAAAACATAACAGAAGACTTTTATTTACCTATTAGAGGTGGTGATAGTGGAACGGAAATCGACACTGCAAGTGGATTAGAATATACAGCAGTTGAAGATATTGAATACCTTCGTGAAAAGATGTTTGCCGCACTTAAAATACCAAAGGCATATCTCGGATACGAAGAAGACCTTTCGGGCAAAGCTACACTTGCAGCAGAAGATGTTCGATTTGCACGTACAATAGAACGTATTCAAAGGACGATTGTATCCGAATTAACCAAGATAGCGGTAGTGCATTTGGCAGCGCAAGGTATAGAAGGCCACGAAATGGTAGATTTTAATTTAAGCTTGGTAAATCCTTCTACTATTTATGAACAAGAAAAGATAAATTTATGGTCAGAAAAGGTACGTTTGGCATCGGACATTAAAGACTTAAATATGATTTCTAAAAAATGGTTGTATGAAAATATATTTAATATGTCTGAATCTGAAATGGATGATGAAAAAGCAAGAATTATATTGGATTTAAAAGATAGATATCGTTATGAAGAAATAGAGCGCAACGGAAGCGATCCAGCTATACCAGATAATCCTACTGATGTAGAAATGGAGTTAGACCACTTAAAAAATGAATTAAAAGACAAGGGTGGTAGACCTCGTGAAGGCAATACATACAAAAAAGACAAGCACCCATACGGTAGAGATCCAATTGGAGATGAAGAACGTAAAGGTAAACGTAAACGTGAAACACCTTCCGATATGCGACGTGCAAAGAAAATGGCACGAGAATACAAAGATAAGAATCAAAAAAGGAAAATTATAAAGGAAAACAAGGATTCTGGTAGCTTTTTGGACGATAAAAATATAATGTGATAATAAAAATATCATATACTTATATTTATACATAGGATCATTGGTTTTGGTGATAGAAATTGGAAAAAACTATGAAAAAAATAAAACATTCGAAGTTTAAGAATACTTCTATTTTGTTTGAACTTCTTGTTAGGCAAATAACGATAGAAGTCTTGAATGGTGATAAAACTGAATATGCAAAAAATATAGTGAAGGAATTTTTTAATTCGGGTACAGAATTAAATAAAGAACTTCGCTTATACGACCTTTTGCTTAAAGAAAAATACAATTCAGAAAGCCGTGCAGAAAAATTTATAGACACGGTAAATGAAGCACATAATAGGATAGACCAAAAGAAACTTGGCAAGGAAAAATACCATCTTATTAAGCAAATTCGTGAAAGTTTTGATATGGATCAGTTTTTATCATCACCAATACAAAATTATAAAGTGATGGCTTCCATATATAAGCTATTCGAAGCAAAGAAAATGAAAAGCTATGATATAAAAGATGCTTTCAATTCGAAAATAACGCTTATAGAAAACATTACATCAAAACCAATTTCGGACAAAGGAAAGAAAAGCACGTCCGATAAAATTGTAGAAGAATACAAAAAGCAAGATAAAGACCTTCGTCTTCTTACCTATAAAATTCTTGTCGAAACTTTTAATAAGAAATATTCAAAATTGGACAAAAAACAAAAAGAATTGTTGGAACAATATATTAATAATATAAACAACACATCTAATTTCAATGAATATATAAAAGAAGAAATTGAAAGGCTGTTAAGTGAATTAAAGGAAATTCGACAAAAAATAGACGACAAAGTAACCAACATCAAACTCAAAGAAACCATATCGGTTTTAGAAAAAGCATATAAGAACAAAAAAATAAATGATAATCAAGTTTCTTCTATAATGCTGACATATGAATTAATTAAAGAACTAAAAGGTAAGACAAAATGAAAATAACAAAAACCGAGCTTCGACAAATCATCAAAGAAGAAATCAAAAGGTTAAATGAAGAAACATATACGGATAATTTTGTTTTGTGGGCAAATGGTGTTGTTGGTAATTTGAATAAAGCTATTAAAAAAGCAAAATATATAGGAAAAGCTGGCAAAGGATGGGATGGCAGTTATAAAACAAACGCAAAGAATGGTCATGGTACTGTTTTCTTTGTGAGTGCTAATAATGTAAAGCAGGCAAAGGAACGTTTAAAAGATGAAATATCAGAAAAGGATAAATTAGATACAAATATATATTCGTTATAATAAACTGGAATTATAATATGGAACTGAAAGAGAAAATACGCAAAATTGTAAGGGAAATACTTCAACAAAAAGCATTAGAAGAAGTAACTGCTACTGATAATATAGCAGGGTACAATACACCAAATGCATTTAAGCGGACTGGCGACATACCGGATCCAGAATATATTAAACGCTTAAATACGGGAACAGGATATACAATTGTGGAAAATCGATATCAAGAACTCCGAAAGGACGAACGGACACCCAATCAAAAAATAGGAGTGGGTATTCGCAATATAAGAAAGCAGCTGCAAGAAATTGAAA
>SL_3KL_010_SEDDRAFT_10004464_pt1 | contig 12636 bp, 8 predicted proteins | sample SodLakKL_010_SED_2_FD_10381 | JGI IMG/M metagenome (IMG submission 10381)
ATACCTCCGGTGACGAGGACATTCATGAAGGGGACAAAAACATTATGCTGGATACCCGCAACATCCCCAACGGCTCCTATACACTAGGCGTTACGGCAGTGGACGCCTCCATGAATGAAACCACCGCCACCATGACCATCGGCATCCAGAATGAAGGCATCGAAGAACCTTACGCCCTCAACATAGAAACCGACGGACTGGAACAGGGCGAAGCCTTGTTTTCCTGGCTGCACGAGGAGGAAACCGCAAAGAATAATAATGAAAAGGCATCCCGCGCTTTGGAATTTATCGGCTTTAATGTATTTCTCAATGAAGAGGAAGTGGCCACGGAAATTGCCGGAAAGGAGTTTTTGTTTTCAGGACTGGATGAAGGTGAACACACTGCCGGGGTTCAGGCGGTTTACAACCAGGGTTTATCGGGTATAGTAAGTATTGATTTTGAAATGGAAGCCCCAGTTTTCCAACTGACCTTTGAAATTTCAAATCAGCAGGGCGAACCCATCCCCGACGCCATCGTTTCCCTCGACGGCACCCCAAACGAAGCGGGCGATTATGTGTTTGATGACCTGCAGGCCGGTACCTACGACTTCCTGGTAAGCAGGGATGGGTATTTTGACTACAGCGGGGAAGTAAGCCTCACCGATTCAGATAAAACCGTGGAGGTGACCATGCAAATCGATGATACCGGTCTTGCCGGACCTGCCCAAAAGGGCATAAAAATATTCCCCAATCCTGCCGGGTCAGTGTTGAGTGTTGTTTCAGGAGACGGGCTTATCCGTGAAATAAGGATNTACGACATGCAAGGAAAACAGGTTTACCTTGCNAAAGTCAATGCCGGTAAGCACCTTATCAACGTTTCGGGCTTTGAAGCGGGGATTTACCTCCTGCANATCCAATGCCCCGAAGGTGTAAGCACCCATTCCGTAAAAATTACCGGAAGGTGATCATTTTTTAAAAAATAACTCAGGGTGCTCTGTTCTAAAGCCGGAATATTCCATTAAACTTTTAATACCGCAACAATATTTTTTTATTTTTGCCGGAAAGACCATATTTATAGAATTATTTAACTAAATCTGTTTATCCATGAAACGCATTTTTTACCCCATTTTTGCCCTGCTCATCAGCTTTGGCGCCCTGGCACAGGCACCGCAAATGTTCAACTACCAGGCGGTAATCCGGGATGATGGGGGCAATCCCCTGGTTTCTGAAGCGGTGGAGGTAAGCATTGCCATTTTGGAAGGAAGCGCGGAAGGAACCGAGGTTTTCAGTGAGACCCACCAAATCACCACCAACGAATTTGGCATTGTAAACCTGCAGGTGGGTTCTGAGTCTTCAATGGAAAACATCGACTGGAGTGCCGACCTTTATTTTGTGCAGGTAAGCTTGGATGGCAACATTATGGGTACCTCTCCCCTGCTGAGTGTACCTTTCGCACTGCATGCCGCCACTTCTGCCAACGCTTTCAGCGGTGATTACCACGACCTGGAAGGCGCTCCCGAACTGGATGACTTTATTTCCATTGAATCGCCCCAGGAAGGAGATATGATTTATTATGATGAAGGTGGCTGGCAAACCCTCAGCCTGGGCGAAGAAGGGCAGATACTGACTATTGTGGACGGAAAGCCCGCCTGGGCCGACTTTGAACCGGGCGATAACGGAAACGACAATACCGTTACCGATATTGACGGAAATGTTTATCCTACCGTGGAGATTGGCAACCAGGAATGGATGGCCAAAAACCTCAGGGTCACATCCTACCGCAACGGCACCCCTATTCCCGGTGATCTCAACGACAACGATTGGGAAAACACCGAAGACGGAGCCTATGCAGTTCAACCCCATGATAATGTGGAAGGCATTGACTCGGAAGAAGAAATGGTCAGTGCCTACGGCAAGCTTTACAACTGGTACGCCGTAACGGACGAACAGGGCTTATGCCCCGAAGGATGGCGCGTGCCCACTGACGATGACTGGTTTGAACTCTCAACTTTTATCACCAACGACGGACATCCGGGCTCAGAAGGAAACGCGCTGAAGTCGTGCAGGCAGGTCAACTCACCCCTGGGGGGAGATTGCGATACCGATGAACATCCCAGGTGGAGTTCCAACGACAACCACTACGGCACCGACGACTATGGATTTAACGCCCCTCCGGGAGGCTTCCGCAGGGACGACGGCCTTTTCCTGGGTATCGGCAATAACGGCTACTGGTGGACATCCACCGAATCGACCGAGTTCGCCGGCAACGGATGGTACCGAGCTCTGCGCAATTACCAGGGAACCCTGGCAAGGGGAGACTTCAACAAATCCACAGGCTTTCTGGTCAGGTGCGTGAAAGAATAGAAATCAAAAGATTTTTACCCAAAGCAGGTCAACCCATGGACCCTGACTTGTTCTGAAAAACGATTGTAAAAAAGCCCAAACGCAGAAAAGCCATAGCAGGCAATGCGTTTGGGCTTTTAATAAAAAATAGTTTCACAATATTTCTTTATGAAAAACCTTGGACCATCAGGTATCAAATGGCTGAAGATCATTCACCTGTTATTTGTGGGTTTATGGATCGGCAGCAGCTTCTCTATCTTATTCCTTATCATTTTCCTGCAATTCTCCGGCTTAAAGGAAGTATATGGTTTTTACCTTGGCATCAAGCTGGTTGACGATTTTGCCATCATTCCGGGTGCGGTCGGTGCCATGCTTACAGGTATGGTATATGGCATCTGGACCAAATGGGGTTTTTTCAGGCACAACTGGCTTACGGTTAAATGGATACTCAATATTGCCCTGATGATCACCGGTATTTTTCTGCTGGGTCCGGCCGTCAATGCCAATACTGCCCTGGCCGAATCCAAAAGATTGGCAGCATTGGCATCAGATCAGTTTATGAGCAACCAGCAAATGCTCATTATCCTGGGGTCGGTGCAATTCATTCTGCTGTTGTTCATGCTCTATGTTTCCACTTTCAAACCCTGGAAAAAAAGGAAAAGCAAAACTTTACCGAGCTGAAAAAATTACCCCGGCAACCGGCGGATAACATCCAGCAACCAACAACGGGCTTTTGCCTGAAAGGGCTATTTCCTGAGGATCAAAAAAATGAAAAAAAGTAAAAATAAAAGGGTTTTTTACTTCGTTGCTCTAATAAAGATTTTAGGTAGTAAAATGTTTAAATACTTAATCGTTTGTTGCTTTATATTTTTCTCTTTCTCAGGGCTAAGCCTGTCCAAAGATCTTCAAAAAGATTCGCCTGATTTTGCCATCCCTTCAAAAGAGTATATTGCAAAAAGCCTTTCCGACCTGGAAGCTGAAACCATCGGAGATTCTCTTCTGCATAAAGGGATCAGGTTAAGGGATGCAAGAAAACTCACCTTAGCCCTGGATTACTTTGCAGAAGTTTTAAAAATCGGGAAAGAAGAAAAAAACCATCGCCTGCAGTTTCTGGCCATCAATAACATTGGTCTTTGTTATTATGTATCTGCCGAATACGCCAAAGCACTTGATCATTACCTGGAAGCCTATGAAATTGCAAAGGATGAGCTCCCAACCAATTATGAGCTAACGATTTTGAACAATATTGCACTGGTTTACAAAAGAGACCGAAAACTGGATCAGGCCCTGGCGTTTTTTTTAAAAGCTTATGAAAGTGCCGTAAAGCTTGGACTGAATAAAAAAGCGGCAGAATATGGTATTAACCTGGGAACTCTTTACAATCGAATGGAAGAATTTGATAAGGCCAAAACCAAACTTGAAAATGCCACCAATTTTATCAATCCTGATGCAGAGAATTATCATTTTGCAAGGATCAGCCTGGCCGAAACTTATGAATTAAAAAATGAGCTTCACCAGGCAGAAAAGATCCTTTCAGAAATCGCGAAAACCGGATCCGGAGTCAGCGAATCGGTAAAGGTATTCGCACATAACCGCCTGGCAAGAGTACAAATCGCTTCGGGCAAATATGATGAAGCCAGGACAAATGCCCTGAAAGCAGCCGAAATTGCAAAAAACTTAGACCTTATTCACTCTGAATATGATGCTTACAATTATTTAAGTGAAATAGGAGAAAAGAAAAACAACTATCAAATGGCCTATGAATACCTGCAAAAAAATAAAACCGTATTAAACACCTTACAACAACTTAGAAACCAGGAAAAATTTTCTGAATTGCAGGCAAAGTTTGAACTGTCAAAATACGAATATGAACTGCAAGCTGCAGAAGAAAGATATGATTCTTTGCAAAAATTTTACACCATCATAGTCACTGGATTAATCCTTATTGGTGTGTTGGTAACTTATGCAGCCCGGATAAGGTGGCTGAATATGCGCCAGAAAAACAACCTGCTTCAAAAAAAGGAAGAAATTGCCGCTTTGGAACTGGAAAAAAGCCAGGCACAGCATATGGCCCTGGAGCAGGAAATAAAACGAAAAGAAGAACAAGCCACCATGAGCGAACAATTATTGCGGGAAGAGATTGAGTTAAAGAATAAGGAGATCTCTTCAAGAGCATTGGTGAGCGCAACCAAAAACGACATATTACACCAGGTGATCACCCGCATAGAGAAAGCAAACGGCTCAGCACCCAATGGGCTTAATTCTCTTAAAAATGAATTAAAAAACACCATTGACATAGATAAGGACTGGAAAGATTTCGTGGTTCATTTTGAGCAAACCCATGAAGGGTTTTTTCAACAACTGATGAAAAAACACAAATCATTAAATAACAATGACTTACGCTTTATAGCCTATTTGAAAATAAACCTGGGAAGTAAGGAAATTGCCCGCCTTCTCAATATTACCCCGGCCTCTTTCAGGAAAAGAAAAATGCGGCTTAGGGATAAGCTCGGGCTGGAACGCCACGAAAATCTGGAAACATACATCTATAATCTATAAACTAGGGGGTTATAAAAATCACTTGTCACACTTTGTCTTTCCGGATGTCACGTTTTGTCCCTGTCGAAAATTAGCCCCGGGGAAGAAATTTGATTTCCTTTGCCGGTGTTAAGATTTTGTTTCATTAAAAACCTTTTATTTATGAAATCCCAAAACAAACTATTACTGTTACTGGCAATGCTGATCTTTGCCATTTATCCTCAAATACCGCTTGAAGCACAAGTTAAATTCAGTGAAGAGGAAGAGGTAAAAAGCTCATTAATCCCCAAAAATCTTCTTGATCAAAATGAAAGCATAACCTACGAAGGAAGAGTCGGGCCGGGATACGGACGCTTTCGTTCCATCGCCTTTGATCCTGCAAACGAAGGCGTTGCTTACGCATCCAATCGCGACCGGCAGCTTTTTAAATCTACCGATCATGGTCAGACCTGGTCTTATCTTTATTCTGCACCAAGAGTTCCGGGCTTTCCGGTGCGCATTACCGATCTAAGGTTTGCAAACCCCCAGGAGCCTACCCATCTTTATTTTGTAGTTGGTGACGGCAGCAGCTCAGATGTTGACACCAGAGGCATTTATATTATGGATGTCACCACAGGGGAAATTATTGATACCATCTCCACTTTCTATATCCACCATCTGAATTTTGCAGATTATGATGTTGACCCTCAGGACCCGGATAACATTGTTGTGCTGGGAGCAATGGGCATTTGGTTTGACGGAAGCCGCAGAACCGTATGGAAATCTACCAATGGTGGAGAGGATTTTGACCTGATCTTTGATTATATCAATTTTAATGAACTTTCGCCCAGAACGGTAACCATAGATCCGGGCAACCCAAACGGTATCCTTCTTGGTATGGGCGGCAGTCCCGGGGATGATGAAGGTGGTTTTTACGGAACCATTGACGGAGGGGATAACTGGAACCGCATCACTGCGGGAGATATCATTAACGAAGTTGTCATGGATCCTGCAAACTCTGACAGACTTTTTGCCATTACCGGATTTGGAGCAGAGGAGAACAAAATCCTCCATTCAACAAATGGCGGATTTACATGGAATTCCCTGGATTATGGCATTGATGAAGATTTGATTGGGAATTTTATAGCCCTTCGCCTCGATCATAACGATCCTGATAAAGTATGGGTTACCAGCACCGAAAGAATTCATGTTTCCACTGACGGAGGCCAAAACTGGGAAAGCACCCTGTTTGATGAAGATACTTATCATACCTACCGATACGGTGCTTCGATAGATGTCAATCCATTCAACAGCCAACACGTTATTGTGGGCAGCGATCATCGGGTAGTACAAACCATGGATGGGGGCGATGAATGGAGTGTAATGCCTATCTACATGATGAACCTAAGGAATGTAGACCCGGTTAAACTTCCCGATGGAAGTGAATACCTGTATTATACGGCAAATGGAAGTTATCTCGCTCACAATCTGGAAACCCATGAAGTAAATGGGCACCTTGGATTAAATATGGTCAACCAAAGCTTCCAGATATATGGCGACCAATACAGCCAGGATCGTGCATTTATCGGAGTGCCAATGTTTATGGGAGGAGTCAAGATTTTTAAGTCCGACAGGCACCTGGAAGCCGATCCCGTTGAAGTTTTTGACGGATCCGGCAGGGTTTTATCCCAAATTATTCGCTGCCCTGAGGATACCGAAACCTATTGGTTTATAATCCCTCAAACCCCAAACTGGCAAGGCCCCGCTAAGTTGTATCGCACCACCGACGATTTTGAAACAATAGAAGAATTATCCATTACTAAAGAACAGGAAGTGATAACCGACATTGAAGTAGTGGAAGGTCAACCCGGTGTTATCTGGGCTTATGCGGCAAGTAATAATGATACCGGAGTCTTTAAATCCACCGACTATGGCGACACCTGGATTTCTTATTCCACCGGTTTGCCGGAGGATATCGGAATCTGGAACCTGTCTGTCAACCAGAATAATCCGGACAACATACTGGCAACTGTGAGTATGAACCAGGGGCTTTACGTAACCTTTGACGGAGGAGAAAACTGGGTATCCAGCTTTTATGAATTTGAGTGTACAGATGTTGTTTTTAGTAAAGCCCATGAAAATATTGCATTTGCCAGGCGTTTTGGCGTTGCAGGAGGAGTTTTCTCAGAAGATGGTGGAGCATCCTGGTCGGTTGTACCTGAGGAAGTAGGCCTGGATGCCAACTACAATAGAATGGGAATCATCGACCAGGATGAAACCATTGACATTTACATGAGCGGAAGCGGTGTCAGTATCGTCAAATATACCTATACTGTTCCTGAACAATTCGACCTTGCATTTAACATTCAGGATGAGGAAGGACAGGAGATCACAGATGCAACGATCACTTTGGATGGTGTTGAATATGAAGCCGGTATTTACGTTTTTGAAGACCTGGATCCCGGAACCTATTCATACATGGTCAACCGTGAAGGTTACCAGACTTTTGAAGACGAGGTTACCATAACGGATGCAGATGTGGTTGTAAACGTCACACTGCTGGAAGAGGAAGAACCGGTATTTACCGTTACATTTTACATTGAGGATGAAGAAGGCGATGTTATCACCGAAGCAATGGTCACTTTCGATGGTACACAGTATGGCCCCGGGGTTTATGTTTTTGAGGAAATCGAAGCAGGAACCTATGACTACCTGGTAACCAAAGAAGGCTATCACGAAGAATCCGGGGAAGTAAGTGTAACCGATGAGGATGTGGTGGTTGAAGTAACCCTGGAGCGCGACGATGTGTCCCTGAGCGATCCCGATCTGGTTGAGCTTTCCATCTTTCCGAATCCGGCAAGTACAGAAATAAACGTACGTTCAGAGGATAAAATTCAGGAGATCAGGATATTTGACATGCTCGGTCAACAGGTGTATGCCGCCGAGGTNCAAAGNAATACCTACCAGGTAAATGTTGCTATGCTGGACAAAGGAATTTATTTTCTGAGAATAAACACATTAAAAGGATTTGCAACTGAAAAGCTGCAGATAATCAAGTAATTTTCTTCATAATTAGTAGTTTTGTTGAGGCAGGGCTGCCCCGGGTAATTCCAGGGTGGCCCTTCTTACTTGGGCAACCGGCCAAATACGTTCAGTATCCAGCGATGGGCTTTGTGGATGCCCGCGGGCTGGGCATGCAGCAAGATGCAATGGCCGTAAACCTGTTCAACCGGGCTGGCATCCAGCATCTCTTTTACTTCCTTATTTCCGGTCATTTGCTGTATCCAGATGTGGGTGATCCCCTTTTCCAGGGCTTGCTTTACCAGGCCGGGAGCCACATCGGGTTTGGTGACCACCAGAAGGGCCTTTACCTTTTCGGGTAAAGCCATTACATCAGGATAAACCGTTTGCCCTTGCGGGGTTTCCCCCCCGGCAGGGTTTACGGCATATACATCATGACCTTTCTCTTTCAGGATACGGAATACCATGGAGCCGAACTTTTTCGGACTGCGTGAGTACCCTGCCACCGCAATGTGGGGGCTGGAAAGAAAGGCGTCAATTTGTGCTTTGGTAGCCATAGTGAGGAAATTTAAAAGGATGCCGTTAATGATACAAAGTAAAGAAAAAAGCCATTACATCGATCGAAAAAAAACGCTTCCCTGCCGGGAACCTTTAACATTTAGACCCTTCCCTTGTTCTGAAAAGGCGGTTGTTCAGGGAAAATTGCCCGAATTTGGTTACCTTTGCTTTCTTTAAAATACCGCTTTAATTCACGGCTGATCATGGAAAATTTAGGCCTTCCTTTGCAGGTTTTCATTCTCGGGCTGCTAACGGTTTTTATCGTGCTGCTCATTGTAGTGCTTACCGGCAAGGGCATCATCTGGGCTGTTAACCGGTTTTTTCCGTTGGCAAAGCCCCCCGAAAAAAAAGGACCAGAAAAAGGCGGCCCAACCGGCCGCAAACACCTGGCCGCCATTGCCGCCGCAGTTCAAGCCGTCACAGAAGGCCACGGCAAAGTGGTAAATATCCGAAAAACTTAGTTTTGGTTTTTCCTGTGTTTTTTATCTCCGGAAAAAATTTCCGGAAGGGTTAACAGTATCAATTTTCAGGCTTTATCTATCATGCGAAAAATAAAATTTTCATTGGTCTATCGCGATATGTGGCAATCCTCAGGGAAGTATCTGCCCCGGGTGGACCAGCTCAAGAAAACCGCACCCCATATTATTGAAATGGGTTGTTTTGACCGTATTGAAACCAATGGAGGGGGGTTTGAGCAGATCAACCTGCTGTTTGGTGAAAACCCCAATAAGGCCCTTCGCGAATGGACCCGCCCCTTCAACAAAGCGGGTATACAAACCCATATGCTCGACCGTTCCCTCAATGGCTTGCGCATGGAGCCGGTACCGGCCGATGTGCGCAAGCTCATGTACAAGGTCAAAAAAGCCCAGGGCACGGACATCACACGCATCTTTTGCGGCATGAACGATCCCCGCAACATCATCGACTCTATCCGCTATGCACAGGATGCCGGGATGATCGCACAGGCAGCCATGAGCATTACGTTCTCCGAAGTTCATACCATAGAATATTATATCAACCTGGCCGATGAGTTGATCAATGGGGGGGCCGACGAGCTTTGCCTTAAAGACATGGCCGGCATCGGACGTCCGGTATGGCTCGGAAAGATCGTTTCGGGTATCCGCGAAAAACATCCCGACATTCCCATACAATATCACTCCCACTCGGGACCGGGTTTTGCCATGGCCTCCATCCTGGAAGTGGTCCGGGCAGGAGCAGATTATATCGATGTAGGCATGGAACCCCTCTCATGGGGTACCGGCCATGTGGACTTACTGGCCGTGCAGGCCATGCTGAAAGATGCCGGCTTTGATGTGCCTGAGGTAGATATGGATGCCTACATGAAAACCCGAAGGGTTAACCAGGAATTTATGGAGGACTTCCTGGGCTATTTCATCAATCCCCAGAACCGCACCATGAACTCCCTGCTGATATCTTCAGGATTGCCGGGGGGTATGATGGGCTCCCTGATGGACGACCTGAAGAAAAACCTGAAATTCCTCAACAAATGGCTTAAAAAGCACAACAAGCGCAAAATGACCCAGGATGAATTCCTGGTAAAACTTTTCCGGGAAGTGGAATACATCTGGCCCAAGGTAGGCTATCCGCCCCTTGTGACCCCATTCAGCCAGTATGTGAAAAACCTGGCCGTGATGAATGTTACACAGATGGAAAAAGGAGGGGAGCGCTGGACCATGATCCCCGACAATGTATGGGACATGCTTACCGGTAAGCTTGGCCGACTGCCAGGAGAGCTGGCTCCTGAACTGAAAGAACTGGCCGAAAAAGAAGGAAAAGAATTCTTTAAGGGCAATCCACAGGAGCTTTATCCCGATGAGCTCGAAGGGTTTAAAAAAGAAATGGATGAAAAGGGATGGGATTATGGAGAAGATGATGAAGAACTCTTTGAGCTGGCCATGCATCCCGAACAATACCGCCGCTATAAATCAGGTGAAGCCAAAAGGGCCTTTGAAGAAGAAATGGAGCGCCTGCGGGAAGAAGGGGGCGGCATGTATCCCAAAACGGAAAAAAGGGTGATTGAAAAATCCTCCAAACAACCGGCTGGCCCCACCCAAATGACCGTGGAAGTGGAAGGCGAAAAATACAGCGTTACCGTTTCCTATAATGACAATCCCTTGCAAACCCATGAAAAGGAGGCAAGCGACAGTAAGGAGGGGAAAGCCGGCCAAAAAGAAGATCAGGTAAGGGACATCATCTCACCCCTTTCGGGTAATTTTTACCTGACCAAAGAAATGGGGCAAAAGCCGGTTAAAGTGGGCGACAACATAAAAAAAGGAGATGCCCTGGGCTATATCGAGGCCATGAAAACCTACAACACCATCCGTTCCAATGTGGCTGGCAAACTGGAAGATATCGTGGCTGAAAACGGCACCGAGGTGTTTGAAGACGACCTGCTTTTTCGCATAAAAGAGGAGAATTGATCGGGTGCAGGAAACTTACTTTTCCTGCTGTAAATTAACGGAAAATTGCAAAAATGGGTGCACTGGAAAAATTAGTGGATATGACCTCCCTGCCGGAGCTGTTTACCAGCCCGGGAGTGATCATCATGCTGGCGGTAGGGGTCTTTTTATTGATTTTAGGGATCCGGAAAAAATATGAACCCCTGTTGCTGGTGCCTATTGGCTTTGGGGTGATCCTGGCCAATTTGCCCGGGGCAGGCATGGGCATTGTGCCCGAAGCGGAAGTGATGCTGGAAGAAGGCCGGTATAAAAACCTCATAGAGATCGCCGCCGACCACGGCATCATGAACTACCTGTATTACTCCCTGATCAAAACCGGCTTTTTGCCGCCCATTATTTTTCTTGGCGTGGGTGCCCTGACAGACTTCGGACCCATGCTGCGCAACCTTCGCCTGGCACTTTTTGGGGCTGCTGCCCAGCTAGGGATATTCACTGTATTTTTTGCGGCCATTGCCGTGGGCTTTACCCCCCAGGAAGCCGGTTCCCTGGGTATTATCGGGGGCGGAGACGGGCCAACGGCTATTTTTATTTCCATTGTGCTGGCCCCCCACCTGCTGGGGCCCATCGCCATTGCTGCCTATTCTTACATGGCCCTGGTACCGGTTATCATCCCCCCGGTGGTACGCCTGCTTTGCTCCAAAAACGAATTGCAGATCAACATGAAGGCCATGGACAAAAAATACCCCTCAAAAAGGGAAATTAAGAACATGCCGGCGGTCAAGATCGCTTTTCCCATTGTGCTAGGCATCATTGTCGCCTTTTTTGTGCCTACCGCCGTGCCTTTGATTGGAATGCTCATGTTCGGCAACCTGATACGGGAAATTGGGGTGGCCACCGGCCGGCTATCGGATGCCGCCACCGGTCCCATCCTCAATACAGCAACCATCTTTTTAGGCCTGGCTGTTGGTGCCACCATGACATCCGGCACTTTCCTGGATATCCGCACCATGGGAATCATAGTTGGAGGGCTTATCGCTTTCTCCATTTCGGTGGCAGGCGGCATCCTGGCCGTTAAGGGATACAACCTGTTTGCAAAGAAAAAGATCAACCCCCTGATTGGGGCCACCGGGCTCAGCGCCGTTCCCATGGCTTCGAGGGTGGCCAACGAAATTGCCGTAAAAAACGACAGTTCCAATCACCTGCTACAGTATTGTATGGCCAGCAATATTTCGGGAGTCATCGGTTCGGCTGTGGCAGCGGGCGTGCTGATCTCCTTCCTTGCAGGATAAGGCTTTACTTGTCAGCTTGTCGATCTAATCGTACATTCTTACATACTCATAGGAGTTTCCGCAATGCTCCAAAAAACGGATAAAATCCCTGTAGGCTATCACCAGAGAGGCTGTATTGATGCAGGGGTGAAAACTGATGCTTTCCGACTCCCTGAGCTTTTCATCCAGGAAAAGATGCACATGGGTTCCGGTATCATTGATAAGCCCAAACGGGGTTACTGAACCCGGGTTCAGCCCCAGGTACTTTTTTAACCTTTTGGGAGAGGCAAAAGTAAGTTTGCCCTGCTTTAAACGCTGCTCCAGATCCCGGATGTTGAGCTCGCGGGTATGTTCCAGAATTACCAGGTAATGCCGGTTTCCCTTGTGATTCCTGAAAAAAAGATTTTTGCAGTGGGTAGCGTCCAGGTCTTTCCAGTATTTGGCGGCTTCCTCCACCGTGGGGGCCGGGGGATGGCCATAATAATCATATGAAATTTTCAGTTCTTCCAGTAATTGATACAAACGGGGAT
>SL_3KL_010_SEDDRAFT_10004465_pt1 | contig 12633 bp, 12 predicted proteins | sample SodLakKL_010_SED_2_FD_10381 | JGI IMG/M metagenome (IMG submission 10381)
CTTCTTATTTCATCGACAATACCGGCAAGCCTGTCGCGCGACAGCTCCCTGAGAGATGTCCTGGTTGCGCACATTCCGCATCCAATATCAACACCCACGGCATTGGGTATTACAACATCCCTTGTCCCGAGAACTCCGCCTATAGGCATGCCGAAACCCTGGTGGCAGTCGGGCATTATTGCGACATGGTGAACTGCATAAGGATGGTTTGCAATGTCCTTTGCCTGCTCCATAGCCCCGGGTTCAATATCGTCAATCCAGAGCTTGATGGGGATCTTTTCGGTGGTTATTGTTCGTATCATAGCTGCAGAATTTGATATTTGCCTTCTGTTATATAAACAAAATTACTCAATATACCTTATATGCCGAATAAGGATATGCCGGGGAAGTTTTATGGGGGAGTGAAAAGAGAGTGGGGCTGTACCATGGTGGTAACAACCCCACTTTCAGATTTTCAATTTACGGGTGGAAGACCGGATTCGAACCGGCGACCTTCAGAGCCACAATCTGACGCTCTAACCGACTGAGCTACGACCACCATTTTGCGAGTGCAAAGATAAATATTAATTTTTAAGTATAGACAAGCACAATACCATTTATGGACCCGGAATATATTTTATCCATATATTTACCCTCCGAAACAATATACAAGACTTGGTTTTTCTGAAGAAAATATCAAATGTGGGAAGCCTCCAGGCATTCCAGATCCTCAGGTTTACCACATTTCTCCTGATAAGCGTGATCTTTGCACGAAGTTCGCTTTCAGTGGCCGATATAGGTTATTATGAGCTTTCGCTTTTCATTGCAAGCGCGGTGAGTTTTTTCTGGGTTAACGGACTGATCCAGTCACTTCTTCCGCTTTACAACAGCAACAATACATTCAGGGTTGTATCTCTCAACAAAAAATCGAAGTCACCCGAGCTTTATAATGCGTTCCTCCTGCTTTCCGCATTCAGCTTTCTTGCATTTATATTCTGCATTCTTTTCCAGAGGGCCTTTCACCTTTTTGAAGGCGTAAGGGATGTCACCTTCATGAACCTGGTGTTCGTATATGTACTTATCAGTAATCCCGGGCACCTTATTGAGTACATATACCTTCTTAAGAACCGTCCGGCCGACATGGTGATCTACGGTGTTGTTACATTCGCCGTTCAGCTTGCAATGGTAACACTGCCTGTTCTGGCCGGTTACCCTGTTGAATATGCTATCTGGGGCCTCATAGCAATATCCGCCCTGAGGTTGCTCTGGCTTGCCGCGCTGCTGAAAAGACATGCCAGGTTCAGATTTTCACCAGGCTTCATGAAAGAACACATATCCCTGGGGATGCCGCTTATCATCAGTTCACTCCTGAGCGGCTCGGCACAGTATGTTGACGGGGTGATCATAACGGCATTTTATGATTCGGCAAGCTTTGCAATTTTCAGATTTGGTGCAAAGGAGATGCCGCTGGTAATACTGATGGCCAACGGCCTGAGCAATGCCATGCTGCCCGAGTTTGCCGATCCGGGCAGGATAAGGCCGGCCCTTTTAAATATTAAAAAGAGGTCAGCCCGTCTGATGCACATACTTTTCCCCGTTTCCATAATACTTCTTCTTTTCAGCAAAGTGATCTACATCAACCTTTTCAGTCCGGAGTTTTCACGCAGTGCCGATGTGTTCATAGTATACCTGCTGCTGATCACCAGCCGCCTTCTTTTCCCTCAAACAATACTGATAGGGCTGAAGAAAACAAGGGTAGTGATGGGCGCATCACTGGTTGAGATAATTCTTAATGTGTCGCTGAGTATTTTTCTCATCAGGTACTACGGCCTTGTAGGGGTTGCACTGGCAACCGCAATTGTTTTCTTCGTTGAGAAACTGGTCCTGGTGTTATATAATTATTTCAGGCTTAAGATAAAGCCATGGGAGTATATTCCGGCAGGCATTTACCTCGGGTATTCATTTCTTCTTATAGTGGTATTCCTGCTGGTCGACATGAGGATCATAAGATTTCATTAATACTGTCAATCCCGGATGCAGTGTTACAAAACATGCTATTTATCACGTTTTTAAATGTCAATCGAGATTAAATTTGCAGGATGCCTGCCGCTACAGATACAAAGGCAGCCAACTTTAGTTACTAAGGGTGGAAAAAATGACCAAACTTGAGAAATATTTTGCTCCGTTCAGACAGAAGATCATCGGTATAGATGCATCTTTTGACTCGCCTTTTGGAAGACAGAAGGTTGTTTACGGCGACTGGATTGCAAGCGGCAGGCTTTACAGCGACATAGAAGCCAGGGTATCGGGCATTTTCGGACCCTTTGTGGGGAATACCCATACCGAAACGAGTCATAACGGCAGCCATACTACCCACTGCTACCATCTGGCCCAGAAGAAAATAAAAAAACATGTCAATGCCGGAGCCGACGATGTGATAATTACAGCAGGCAGCGGCATGACCACTGTTGTAAACAAGCTCCAGAGGATACTCGGACTTAAGGGCTGCGGAAAGCTCATGAACAGGGAATGCCTGAGGGAAATTGACAAGCCTGTCGTGTTCCTTACCCATATGGAACATCATTCCAACCACACCTCATGGTATGAGACGATTGCCGATGTGGTACTGATCGAACCTGATGAAAACCTTTTGGTGAACCCCGATTCGCTCAGGACCAAACTGAAGGATTACACCAACAGGAAATTCAAGATAGGGGCATTCACCGCCTGTTCGAATGTTACAGGTATAAAGACTCCTTACTATCAGCTTGCCAGGATAATGCATGAACATGGAGGGGTCTGTTTTGTCGACTTTGCCGCTTCTGCCCCTTATGTCGACATTGATATGCATCCGCCTGATCCTATGGAGAAGCTTGATGCGATCTATTTTTCTCCTCACAAGTTCCTTGGGGGGCCGGGATCATCCGGAGTGCTTATTTTTGATGCAAGCCTCTACAACAGTGAATCGCCCGACGATTCCGGGGGAGGGACGGTGGACTGGACCAATCCCTGGGGCAAATATAAATATGTTGATGATATCGAGGTAAGGGAAGATGGCGGCACTCCGGGTTTTCTGCAGACAATAAGGACGGCACTTGCAATCGAACTGAAGGAGCTTATGGGCAAATCCCGTATCATGGAGAGGGAGGATGAGATAGTGAACAGGGTGTTTCATGAACTGCGAAGCATTGATGGCATTAAAATACTTGCCGACAATGTTGAGGAGAGGCTTGCCGTGTTTTCGTTTTACCATCCCGATATTCACTACAACCTTTTTGTGAAGCTTCTTAACGACAAGTTCGGTATTCAGGTTCGCGGGGGCTGCGCATGCGCAGGCACCTACGGGCACTTTTTGCTTGAGGTGAGCCATGAAAAGTCTCAGGAGATAACCGATATGATCAATCACGGCGACATGTCATCAAAACCCGGCTGGGTGAGAATGTCACTACATCCCACCACGACTGACACAGAGATTGACTATATAATTGACGCGATCAGGGATATTACCCTCAACCATAAAACACTTGAGGCTGGATACCGGCATGAGCTCAAAAAAAATGAGTTTGTGCATAAAAGTTTTCCTGAACTGTCGGAAGACAGTCTGACGCACCTGTTTGAGATGAGTGAGAATAGGTCAGGCATATAAGCCCGGCTGGTATTGGCTGTCGTTTGAGTGATTAAGCCGTAAAATATTTTGTAATTATAAATACAAAAATTATCTTTGCACTCCGATAAAAACTTTAAGCTATGAAGAAAGAAATTCATCCTGAAAATTACCGCCTTGTGGTGTTCAAGGATATGTCTAATGATCAGCATTTTATTTCGAGGTCTACCGCTGCGACCAAAGAGACCATAAAACTTGATGACGGAAAGGAGTATCCGTTGTTCAAACTTGAAATATCAAACACCTCTCATCCCTTTTATACCGGCAAGATGAAACTGGTTGACACTGCCGGAAGGGTTGATAAGTTCATGAACCGCTACAAGAAACACATGGATAAGAAAAAGTGAGGTGATTGATCAGAAAATATTTAAGATAAACCCTGCCAGTGCGGGGTTTTTTTGTGCGAACCAAAGCCGGAAAATTTTGTTTATATTTCTGACGGATTTAATTATAATATGAGAAAAAAACACACAGATCTTTTATGGTCAGATATCCTGGGGGGTAGTCCGGGAGATGAGGATGCTGACTATATTACGCTTATTTCGGAGGAAGATGAAGACATGCTCAGCCGTTCCGAGGTGCCTGAAAACCTTCCGCTGCTGCCTCTCAGGAACTCAGTGTTGTTCCCTGGGGTTATAATACCCATAACTGTCGGACGTGAGAAATCAATTAAGCTGGTACGTGATGCATATAAGGGAAACAAGATAATAGGCGCCGTGGCACAAAAGGACATGGAGATCGATAATCCCTCAGTGGATGACCTGTACAAGGTCGGTACAGTTGCACAGATTCTTAAGATCCTTGAGATGCCTGACGGGGCCACGTCGGTTATAATACAGGGCAAAAAGCGTTTTGAGATTACCGGCCTGGTAACTGAAGAGCCTTATATTAAAGCCAGTGTGCGGGGACTTGAGGATTTGGTGCCAAAGAGAAAGGATAATAAGTTCCAGGCACTGATCGGGTCATTGAAGGACCTGTCACTTAAGATAATTACACTATCTACGAATATTCCCCCCGAAGCATCTTTCGCAGTCAAGAATATTGAGAGCTCCACTTTCCTTATCAATTTCATCTGTTCCAATTCGGATGTTGACATTTCTGCAAAACAGAAATTACTGGAAATAGATGAGCTTTACAAAAGGGCCGAAATGCTCCTGGAACATTTGAGCAGGGAAGTACAGATGCTGGAACTGAAGAAGGATATACAGTCAAAGGTTAAATCGGAGCTTGATCAGCAACAGAGGGAATACCTCCTGCACCAGCAGATGAAGACCATCCAGAATGAGCTTGGAGGTAATCCGATGGAGAAGGAGATAGCCGAGATGCGTGACAGGGCCTCGAAAAAGAAATGGTCAAAGGAGACCGGCGAGGCTTTTGAGAAAGAACTGGCAAAGCTGCAACGTCTTAATCCTGCTTCCGGTGAATATTCTGTACAGGTGAACTATGTGCATCTTCTCATGGAGTTGCCCTGGGGAGATTATTCGAAGGATAATTTTGACCTGAAAAGGGCCCGGAAGGTTCTTGACAGGGATCATAGCGGACTTGAGAGTGTTAAGGAGAGAATTCTGGAACACCTGGCTGTGCTCAAGCTTAAGGGCGATATGAAATCGCCGATAATTTGCCTTGTCGGCCCCCCTGGAGTAGGGAAAACATCGCTCGGAAGATCGGTCGCATCAGCAATCGGGAGGAAGTTTGCAAGAATGTCGCTCGGGGGACTGCATGATGAGTCTGAGATACGGGGGCACCGGAAAACCTATATTGGCGCAATGCCCGGAAGGATAATACAGAACATCAAGAGGGTAAAAACGTCAAACCCTGTCTTCATCCTTGATGAGATAGACAAGGTTGGCCGTGATGTGCATGGTGACCCGGCTTCGGCTCTGCTGGAAGTACTTGACCCGGAGCAGAACTTTGCTTTTCATGACAACTACCTCGAACTTGAGTATGACCTGTCAAGGGTAATGTTTATAGCAACCGCCAATACGGTGAATACCATTCATCCTGCACTCAGGGACAGGATGGAGATCATTAGCGTGAACGGGTACATAGTTGAAGAAAAAGTTGAGATTGCACGTCGCCACCTGGTTCCGAAACAACTTGAGAATCATGGTATGGGTGCCAAAGCCCTTACTTTTCCCGCTAAAGTTCTTGAAGTGGTAGTTGAAAGCTATACAAGGGAATCGGGAGTAAGGGAACTGGACAAGAAGATTGCCAAAATCATCAGGGGTGTTGCCAAAATGGTCGCATTTGGTGAAGAGCCCGGCAGGAAAGTTTCAGCAGAACTTGTAAGGAAGTTGCTGGGGCCGCCCGAATACAGCAAGGATTTCTACCAGGGTAATGATCTTGCCGGTGTGGTTACCGGTCTTGCAGTTACCCCTTCGGGAGGTGAGATACTTTTTGTGGAGACCAGCCTGAGCAAGGGTAAAGGAAATCTTACAATTACCGGGAATCTGGGCGATGTGATGAAGGAATCGGCCCAGCTTGCCCACGAATACCTCAAATCTCACGCCGGATACATGAGTCTTGACCCGGAAATATTTGAGAAGGTTAATGTCCATATACATGTCCCCGAAGGAGCGATACCAAAGGACGGCCCTTCAGCAGGTATAACCATGGTCACTTCAATGGCCTCTGCCTTTACGCGCAGGAAAATCAGGAAGGCAACCGCCATGACCGGTGAGATAACCCTTCGAGGCAGGGTGCTACCGGTAGGCGGCATCAAAGAGAAGATACTGGCTGCGAAACGGGCGAATATTACAAATGTTATCCTTTCGGAGGATAACAAAAAGGATATGGAAAAGATCAATGAAATTTATCTCAGGGGAATTAACTTCCATTATGTTAAAACCATACTGGATGTGCTCGATATAGCTCTGCTGAAGGAGAAGGTCAGTGAGCCCACATTCATGGAAGGCATCTGATCATGTTTATGCAGATTGATAACCTGGCTTTTTGGGGCATATTTCTGGCGCTTTGCGGCGGTGTTTTGCTTGCCAGGGTGATATTCAACCTGAGGTTCCCTGTTTTACGGACCCTTGCCGGCCTTTTACTGATACTTACCGGTATCAGGCTTCTGTCGGGTAATCCAATGCCGTGGCCTGTAAAATCTGCTGAGAACGAGATATTCTTCAGGACAGAGACCATTCGGGCAGGGGATACGGTACCCCGCGACCTTCATATAGTCTTTTCAAACGCAGTTGTTAACCTTGAAAACATGTCATGGCTTACTGCACAAAAGGAGATGAGGATCAATAACCTGTTTTCGGGCAGCACAATTTACCTGCCCGAAGGCATTCCGGTCTCTGTTACGGTTGATGCAATATTTGCAGGGGTTAAAATGCCGGGGATCAATACTCCTGTTTTCGGGAGGGGGAGATTCATGTCGGATGATTTTGAGCCCGACAAACCGCATCTTTTGATCAGTGCGAATTCGGTATTTGGCAGTGTGACCTTTACGTACGGTAATTAAATTGCAACGGTAAACTTTAAATTTTTATATTTCTTTGAACTACATTTGCATTAAAGGGCCGTGGCCCTGATGCCAGAATGCAGAATGAAATAAATCTACGATGCAGAAAACAGCGATCTTTCCGGGCTCCTTCGATCCTTTTACCGTTGGACACGAATCGATAGTGAGAAGAGCCCTATCTATCTTTGACCGGATCATTGTTTCGGTAGGTTACAATTCGAACAAACAGGGCTATTTCCCTCTGGAGACGAGGCTGGAGTGGATCAGTAATGTATTTAAAAATGAACCAGGGGTGGAGGTTACATGGTTCAGCGGACTTACAGTTGATTTTTGCCGGAAGAAAGACGCCCGGTTTATTTTGCGGGGCTTACGCACAGCGGCAGACTTTGAGTTCGAAAGAGCCATTGCCCAGGTAAATAAAGCCATGGATGATAGTATTGAGTCAGTATTTTTACTTACCAGGCCGGAGCATACCCCGGTCAACTCGACAATTGTTCGTGATATAGTCAGAAATGGAGGGGATGCCTCAAAGTTTGTTCCCCCGGGAGTGAAACTTGGTGAATTCAAACCCTGAGGTTTTTAATAATGCATATCCGGATGGTTTTTGTACTTGTAATGATGTGTGTCGTGGGCGGTACCTCAATGGGGCAACCCGACAGCGTCAGGATTTTCGGTCATGCTCCCGGTTATGCCGGACATGATATTGTATTCCATTACCATATTGACCACATCGCTTTTACAGAGGAGGTCTTTGTCAGGATCAGTGTTGACAGTACCGAAAGTTTTTATGCAAAAGCCGCAGCAAAGGATTATCCTCTATATGTGTTTTCAAATTCGGGGGCTCATTATCTGTATATGTACGTTGAATCAGGGAACCATTACCAGGTTGTTCTGCCGGAGAAATCACCCAGAACACGCTGGGAAACCCTGAACCCCTATTTTGAGGGAAATCCCACCCATATCGCGGTTTTGAATCATGATGATGACGAGCTGAACAACCTTGTCAGGGCATTCGACTGGTATTATGAACCCCTTTTCGGGGAACCCCTTTTAGCTCTTACTGCACAGAGCGACCAGCAATTGCTTGACTCTATCAGTCTGGAAAACGAAAGACTTTTCTCCGGCACCGGCAATGAATGGTTTGATGATTACCGGAGATACAGGATGGCCTTTTTCAGGATGATGGCCAGGGTGGAAGCTTCACGCAGCATATCCGACAACTACTTCAGGGATGCCCCTGTGCTTTACGGCAATATTGCATACATGGAACTTTTTAACCAGGTTTACAATAACTACTTCCTGTTCCTGGCAAGAACGGCCAGGGGAAAAAGTATCTATGATGACATAAACAAGTTTGCAAGTTATTCGAGATTACTTAATACGCTGCAGAACGACGACGTGCTTGGCGGGGACAGGCTGCTTGAGATGGTAATACTGAAGGGGCTGCATGACTCATTCTATGGTTCCGATTTTTCCCGGTCTGCGCTGCTCAGGATCCTTGATTCGCTGGCTGTCATTACAGACTATCCTGAACATGCTCAGATAGCCCGGAATATAAGGGGGAAGACTACCCGGCTGATGACCGGTTTCAGACCGCCTGAGATAAGCATGAAAAACCGGGAGGGTATATTTGTAAGCCTGTCAGACTATCACGGAGAGTATGTATATCTCAATTTTTGTACAGCAGCAAGTTACAGTTGCCTTTCTGAATATGAGCTACTCCAGCGCCTCGATGAAAGGTATGGCGAACATTTCAGGATTGTCACCATTTTCATTGCAGAGGAATTTGAAGCGATGACAGGCTTCCTGGGAAAAAATGAATATAACTGGGATTTCCTCTTTTACGGAGACCAGCCTTCGGTTCTGAAGGACTATGATATAAGGATATTCCCGACCTGCTATTTCATCGGCCGTGACGGCAACCTTCTAATGTCTCCTGCGCCGTTGCCTTCTGAGGATTTTGAAAGATTTCTTGTGCGGACCCTGCGGTCGGACGGGCTTATCAGATGATCCCGGCTTCTTTCAGAAGGTCTATTATTGAAGGGTATGTAATTTTCCTGATGATCTTCAGATCTTTTTCACTTCCCCAGATGATTTTGGTGATGAATTCCTCGGTCTGCGGCTTTGGTTTTTCATTCCCTGAATATCGCATACGGAACCACCTGGTTTTCTTCAGATGGGGAATTGCTTTTTCGAAGTAGGTATGATAGGTAGGCGACAGCTCCGATTCAATCTCCAGCCCGCTGATACCGCATTCCTCTTCCACTTCCCTGATTGCTGTCTCCTGCGCTGTTTCATTACCGCCGGACTTCCCTTTCGGCAGATCCCACTTGTCAAACCGGTTTATGAACAGCACCTCGTCACGATCGTTCCGTACCATTCCCCCCGCCGCCTCAACATACCTGAAGCAGGATTTGAACTCTTTCATGAGGTTATCGACGTCGGGATGACAGACAAACAGCTGATTTATCTTGTTGAGGGCAAGGAAAACGAGCAGCAGCTCTTTAAGCTCACTTTTATCCCGGTATTTGTAGAAAAGTCCCTGGTTTTCCTCGAAGCTTTTAAGAAAGTCAGGTGAAAGAAAGACTATTCGTTCGTTGAAAAAAACTTTATACATTTGCACGATGAAAGTAAGCGGAACAAGAATTGCCCAACAACTACTGCAAATTAAAGCAATAAAATTGGAACCAGCAAACCCATTTTTATGGTCTTCCGGCTGGCGATCACCAATATATTGCGATAACAGGCTCATCCTGTCCTTCCCTGAGGTACGTGCACTTGTACGGGATGAATTCAGCCGGTTAACAGGCGAACTTTATCCTGATGCAAGCCTTGTGGCAGGGGTTGCCACGGGTGCCATAGCCCATGGCGTACTGGTGGCCGAAAAACTGGGCCTTCCATTCGCTTATGTGAGGCCGGAGCCCAAGGGACACGGACTTGCAAACCGGATTGAGGGAAGGGTTTCTGAAAATGACAGGGTTGTGGTCATTGAGGATCTGGTTTCAACGGGACGCAGCTCATTGTCGGCCGTAGAGGCCCTCAGATCGGCTGGTTGCCATGTTGAGGGTATGCTTGCTATTTTTACTTACGGGTTTGAGGAGGCAGAACGCAGGTTCAGGCAATGGCAATGTGAACTGCATTCACTTACCAACTATACTGCGTTGATTGAAACTGCCAGGAAAATGGATCTCGTGAGCGACAACCAGCTTGCAGCTCTTGAAGAGTGGCGCATTGATCCGGCAGGATGGGGTGTTCAAAACAAATGATAATGACAACGTTCGAGAGTACAGCAAAAACCATAAATGCACCCAGGAAGCCTGTACACGGTTTTCTTTCGGATATAAGCAATCTTGGAAAACTTGTGCCTGAGGGCCGGGTAAGGAACCTGGAGGTGCATCAGGATATATGCCGCTTTACGGTAGACGGTATCGGGGAGATCGGTATACGCAGGCTTCCTTCCCGTGAAGAGAGTGTTATAAGATTTGAATCGGAAGGATCACGGCCTTTCTCTTTTGACCTGGCAATAGAGCTTGATGAAACACCGGGTAAAAACACTGAACTCAGACTGGTGCTCTCGGCGAAACTAAACGCAATGATGAAGATGATGGCAAGAAAACCTATCCAGGAAGGAGTTGAGATCATTGCTTCCATGTTGTCGGAGGAGCTTAACAATAAGCAGTTACACGCCGGTTGACAGGTAAGCCGGATTTTCAGTCTGCTGGCCTTATAAACTCCACTTCCTGCATACCGTAACAGATCTTTTCGCCGTCAGTCTTTTCAAGCATAAGCCTTCCCGTGTTGTCTACACCCCTTATAAAGGCATTGAAAACAGTTCCTTCTGACAGGTAGGTGCCTTCACTGTCAAGCAGGTAGAGTTTTTCCCTGTACAACTGTTTTATTATTTCATTCCTGCCTTCACGGAGCATCGAGTATAGCCGGTCAATTTCAAAGCATAACATATCAAGGCATTCATCAAGGTCAAATATGCTGCCGGTTAGCTGTCTGAGCGAGACGGCACCCGGCAGGTGACTGCCGGAAAATTCCTGGTTGATGTTGATACCCATGCCGACAACAGAGCTTTCAATCCGGTTATTCATTACCGAGTTCTCTATAAGGATCCCGGCAATTTTTTTATCGCCTGCAAATATGTCATTCGGCCATTTTATCTTTACCCCTGCAGTGTAAATATCCAGAAAGCGGCTGATCGCCAGTGATGCCACCATAGAAAGCACAAACTGGTTTGCCGGACTGAGGAACAGAGGACGGAGAATAATTGAGAATGTGAGGTTGTCACCCGCACCCCCTTCCCATCTGTTGCTGCCCTGTCCCCTTCCCTTCTCCTGTATCACGGCCCTGACCACTGTGCCCTCTTTAACATTTTCTCTGTCAGCGAGGTTTCGGCAGAAGTCATTGGTAGAATCAAGTACCGGATAGGTCAGTATTCTCCTGTCAGTGTTTTTGGAGTGCATGTGTTCCCTGTTGTTATTATGGATCTGCAATATGAGTATCAAAAGTACGTTTTACGATTGAATTACAGGCATTGGCAATCAATAATTTTCAGGGTAAAACCCGGTATCGTGCATGGACCGGATGTCCCAAAAATTAATTAACTTTACAGCAAAACTTTTTAATGGCAGACAGCAAAAGGGAAATCAGCACGGAAGCATTGCTTGGCAATATCATTGAAGGTATCAGGAAGGTAAAAGGTAAAGAGATTATCAATATTGATCTTGCAGATCTTGAGCACCGGGTCTGCAGCCATTTTGTCATATGCCACGGCGACTCCAATATCCATGTCAATGCCATAGCCAATTCAGTTGACAGGGAGGTCAAGGAGAAAACCGGAAGATACCTGCTACACAAAGAGGGACAGGATAATGCCCAGTGGGTACTGCTCGATTTTGGCAGCATTGTTGTACATGTGTTTCAGAAGGAATACCGTGAATTTTACCGCCTCGAGGAGCTCTGGGGGGATGGTAAAATTGAGAAACTGGAATGACAGATCATTATAAATCATAATATGTTTGATCAGAACAAGAATCAAGACAACCGGGACGATAAGGGTGGGAAGCCTGATGATAGCGGCGGCAAAAAGCCTAAATTCAATCTCTACTGGATATACGGGCTCATTGCGCTTGCATTTATCGCTATTCAGGTATTCGGTACCGGCAGCAGGCCCCTGGAGATCAATTTTCAGCAGTTTGAGAGGGATATGCTCAGGAATCACGATATTGAAAAGATCGAGGTTGTCAACCGTGAGAAAGCCAGGATCTATATTAAACAGGAGAGGCTTGACCTTCCGCGGCACGAGGGCCTGTTTGACCGCGGACTTTCATCGGCATCAAGGAGCGGCCCGCATTATTTCTTCACCATAGGTTCTGTTGAACTTTTTGAGGACAGGCTGCGTGAGGCGCAGGAGGACTTTTCTCAGGATCAGATTGTCAGTGTAAACTATGTAAGTGAGCGGGATTATTTCTCAGATGTTCTGAGCTGGCTCCTGCCCATATTCATCCTTGTTGCA
>SL_3KL_010_SEDDRAFT_10004468_pt1 | contig 12630 bp, 10 predicted proteins | sample SodLakKL_010_SED_2_FD_10381 | JGI IMG/M metagenome (IMG submission 10381)
AATAAAAGATAACCATATTGCTGAGCCAGAAAAACTTGCAACAGCACCAATTAAAACATATATTCCTGCACCAAGAATAAACCCAACACCAGCCATCGTAGCTTCAAATAAGCCTAAGTTTTTTTTTAAAGAAAATTCTTCTTTTTTTGGTATTGGTTTGAAAATAGACATATGATCACGTTTTTTTAAATTTTTTTGACAAGTTAGATTGTTTTTTTAACAATAAATATATTGTTGTTAGTATTTAAATATATATGCTTGATTTGAAAAATAAGTGTTTTAGATTGCGATATTTTTGGAATTTTAAATACCTTTATATTTGTTTTGGTAATTCTTTTATTATAGTTGCATCTCATAATAAAAAAGATGATTTTATGACACATGTTAATAAAAATAGACCTAAAAAAGAAAATAAAAAACAAGAATTATATAAACGAATAGAACAAGATAAAAAAAATATTTCTCCAGAAGCTTTAAAAAAATTAAAAGCTTTTTTTTATAATCAGTCTAGAAACACAACTAAAATAGATCCTACACATCCAAGAGTACTACAAACACTAATTGAAATAAAAAGAGCAGAAAGAAAATTTTCAAAAAAAGAAATAAATAGAATCAAACAACAATTAAACGAAGATGTAGAAATAAGAGAAAGACAAGAAAGAAAACAAAAAGAAAAAGAAAGAAAAGAAAAAGAATGGCTATTAAGAAAGAAAAAAGAAAAGCAAGAGCAAGATAATAATAAAAAAAGAAAAAATAATAATCATAACAATAACACACCCTCAAAAGTTGAAAAACAAAAAAAACCTAAAAAACTTTCAAAAGAAACAATTATTGCTCATCAATCTATTGGTATTGGATTGCCAACAATAACACATTTGGAGTTTTCTAAGATTCTAACACAAAAACTAGGCTATGTTTATAAAGGTGGTGGAAAGCATAGAAAATATGTTGATGATAACGGACATGTAATTGTTTTTTCTAGATCTAAAGGAGAATTAGATATAAGAAAACTAAAAGCAAACATAAAATTGATTGCAGAACATAAAAACACTACACCAAAAAAGATAAAAGAAAAGATGTTTGGTTAAAAATCTTGTTTTTAAAAGATATTCTTTTATATCTATTGATACTATAAATATATCAAATATTTTAAAAAGTGTTTTTTATGCTAAACGGAAACGGAATTTGTTTATTGTCTTGTAAAGGCGGATTACATTTTGCAAACCTTATTTTGCCTTATTTAAATAATTATTTAAAAAAAAATAATTTAGAAGAAATAGACCTTACAAAAACAGAAGAAATTCAATTTAAAAATACAGAAATAAAAACAAATATTTTAGAATCTATAAGAGGCAAAGATGTATATATTCTTCAAGATGTAACAAATACTTCTTTTGGATATTCAGTAAACGATAATGTAATGGCACTAAAAACACTTGTTAATGCTGCTAGAATATCAGATGCTAAAAGAATAAATGTTGTTATTCCAACATATCCTTATTCAAGACAAGACAAATCAGTTGGAAGAGAAGGAATCACAGCAAAGCTTTTTGCAAAAGAAATGGAGTATTTAGGAGCAGACACCATAATTACTTTAGATATTCATAATCTTGCAATTGCAGGATTTTTTAATAATTGTGTTTTTGAAAATCTATATGGTTTTAAAAATTTAATAAAACATATTAAAAAAAACATTTCTTTAGAAAAACTAGTTGTTTCAGCACCAGATATTGGTGGGTTAAAAAGAGCAGAAAAATATGCTTCTGAACTAAAACTAAACCTTGTTTCTATATATAAAGAAAGAAGCTATGTTAAACTAGATTGTATTAATAAAATGTTTGTTATTGGAGATGTAAAAGACAAAGACGTTTTGTTAGTTGATGATATGGTTGATACTGGTGGNACCTTATGTAATGCAATAAAAATACTTAAAGAAAAAGGAGCAAAACAAATATATTTTGCAACATCTCTTCCTTTTTTTAATGGACCGTGTGTTGATAGACTTAATGATCTTTATAAAAATAATTATTTAACAAAAGTAATTGGAACTAATGCAGTCTATCATTCAGAAGAATTTGTAAAAAATACAGACTGGTTTAAACAAGTTGATGTTTCAGAATATTTTGCAAAAGTTATTTGTTATATACATCTTGGGAAATCAATTTCTTCTCTTTTGCAAGAAACAGGATGGTAAAAGTTCGTTGTGTTTTATATATTTTTTGTAACCTATTATATATATTAAAGATAATAAAAAAGAAAAACTATGAAAAAAATAATTGTTGTTCTGTTTTGTTTGTTAGTTTTTTTATCAATTGTGTTAGTGATAAGATTATCTGTGAATGTTTCTGAAGAACCAACAGAAATAAACAACCCTACAAAAGAAACACTTACTCTAGAAGAAACAGAACCAAAAAAAATAGGCTATTGTTTAACTATGAAAGAAGATGTTTTTGCTTTTGTAGAAGATAAAAACATAGAACCTATCTTGTTTTCTTCGTCTGGAGAAGTTTTAGAAAAACTAAGGCTAAAAGAAATAGATTATGGAATGATTGGAAGAAAGGCAAGAATAAACGAGATAAATAAAAATATACAAAAAGAAGTTCTACGATCAGGATATACTCTAGTTTTTAAAATAGATGGCGGCGTTGATATCTCTCAACTAAATTTGATAGAAATAAACACTTATTTAGATGAGCATGTTGTTGATAGTTTTAATCTAGAACACGTTACTTATTATGATAACTTAAAAGAAGCAATAGAAGATGGTTTTGTAAAAAATAAACCAGTTTTGATTTCTTGGGAAGATTGGAATGACGACTATAGGTTAGTTACTGTTTTTGATAATGATAAAAAAGTAAAAGATTTTAGAGGCGTTTTCTTATATAGTTATTCGTAGATAAAACAAACTCTTTTATAAACAAAAAACTAAGTATATATAGATAAAACATGAAAAAAATTAAATTGTTGTTTGTTTTTTTAGTAGTTGTGATATTATCTTTAAGTATCTTTACTTTTGTTTTATTAACAACAAATAAACAACTAGAAGAAAATCTACTAACAACAACACAAGAGCTAGAAAAACTTAAAACAGAATATAACGAAAAATCCATAGATTATCAAAACCTAACAACAAAACACACAAACCTTAATCAAAAACACGCAAATTTAGAATCTGATTTTAATAGTTTAGTAAAAGAACATAATCAACTTTTTTTAGAACATGAACAACTAATACAAGAATATGAACAACTTGATGAAGAATACACAAAAGACTTTAAAACCTTTAAAGAAGAAATAAATGAATATGTAGATATTATTGAAGAAAAAATGACTTGGTTTAAAGAAAATTCTATAATCGATCAAACAAGAATACAAAGAGATTTAAGAAATTGTGTTGATTGTTCAAGAAGAGATTGTATAATAAATGTTGCGTGTATAGACGTTTATGTTAATAATAAAAGATTAAATCTAGAATATAGTTTAGACTATAAAGATATATTACAAGATATACCTTCTTTTATAGATACAAAAAAAGGAGACTGTAAAGAATATTCTTTATTATTTGCTGCACATTTAAGATATTTGATAAAATATATAAAAGATCAAGAAAAAATACCAATCATAGAAGCAATAACAAAAGTAGAAGGTGCAAGCAATTATTCAATCTATGACAATTGGATCTATCCTGAAGATATAGATGGTTATCAATTTGGTGATGCTTATTATCCATATGTTGTATGTGGAGAGATATATGACCCTCAACAACAAAAAATTGCAAATCATTGTTTGTTAGGTATAACAGATAAACAAATAAATAATGTTTCAGAAATAGAAGACCTTGATCAGGCATTTCTTTTAGAACCACAAAATGCATTTTTTATAGATAAAATAGAATATAAAGAAGGCGTTTTTTATGGTATAGATTCTCCAGAAACAAAAATACATGTCGTTATTACTTCAGAAGATATATTTTTGAACGATAGATATGTTTATAATGAAGATAACTATAGATGGCACAACTATAAAGACTTTCATATAGAACTTTTAGAATTTTTAGAAAATCAAGATTGATTTTTTTCAAAGTTTTCTGTTTTTGTAGTTTTTTTATGTGATAAAGAGTCTGCAATTTTCTTTCTTGCACTTAAAAGAATTCTATGAAACGCTGGTTGCGAAGCATTTTTCTTAAATAGATTGTTTTTTAAACTTTTATATACTTAAAATAATAAGAAAACCTAGTGTTGTTATAAACACGTAGATGGAAAAAATGGTTGCAAAAAAAAAAGTTTTTTATTCCAAATCCAAACTAAACCAAAAAGATTCTCGAATAGAAAAAGGATTTGTTATTAAAAAAGAAAACTTAAATAAATTTGTTTCACATCTTCTTAAGATTGCAAGTTTAGATAATACTAAAAAATATAACCAGACTATTTATTTTAATAATAAAGAACATGAAGTGCCTTTTAACTTATCTATAAGAGCAAGAAAATATTCTAATACACCAGATGTTGGTGATATTAGTCTTTTAAGTAAATGGGTTTTTGAAACTAAAGAAAACTATGTTAAAAACGGTGTGAAAACAAGTTATAAAAAAAGAGAAAAATTGTCTTTAAAAGAGATTATTAAAAAAATAAATTCTCAAAAAATAGAACACTATAAGTTTGAAAACGCTTTATACCCATGTCTTATGAGTGTTAATAAAAGAGAACATTATTTAATAAACAACAATCCTAAATTTAGAGTCACGATAGATACAGATATGAAATATTTTGTGTTTAAAGAAAACCTAGAATATGTTAAGATTGGTTCAGAACCATATGTGCGTGTTGAAATAAAATATCCTAAAACTGTTGAAAAATTAAAAGAAATAAAAATAATATATGATTTGTTAGAAACTTGTGATTATAAATTAATTGTTTCAAAAAAAGATATGGCATATCATTATTTCAGAAGTTATTTATCTAAAAAATATAATCGAAAAAAACCAAAAACAAACACAGAAATTGAAGCCAAATTTGTGTTTACAGAAAATAATCAAAATATAATTCAAAATATAAAAAAAGATATCACAAACGGAGAGATAAAAGGTTTTAAACTATGGACCAGATATCCGTTTTTTGCAGAAGGAGCTGCAATTCATAGATATGTTTTTAAAAAAGATTCAAATAAAATGCATAGAATAACACTTAAAGGCTTAAATCAAAAATTAGTTGTAAAAAGTAATTCAGAAATATTAAAAGATAAATATGGACTTAATTGTATTTTAAAAAGAAAAGAAGTTGAAAAAAAGTTTGATCCTAGTTTGTTACAACTGCCATATAAAATTTTAAAAAGAGAAAAAAAACATTTTGTGATCAAAAATTCTGTTGGCACCAAATATCATATATCTATTGATAGAACTTTAATATATGAAACCATAAAAGAAAATAAAGAACTCTATCAATTAGAAATAGAAAGAATCTCATATAACCCTTCAGAAAAAGAACTTAAAAAAACTATAGAGGATATTGGTTTTATATCTAATTTTGTTGTAAAAAAATATCCTTTTCTAAAACCAACTCCACTTACCAAAATTGAATGGGCAAATGAATGATTTGTTTAAAAATATTATATAAAATATATTTATAAAGGTTTTATCCCTTTTATATATTTATTGGAGTTGATAAAATGAATGTAAAAAAAAATGATTGGGTAGCTGTAGAATATTCAGGGAAAATATCATCCACTGGAGAACAGTTTGACTCAAACAAAGATAGAGACCCTTTAAAATTTAAAGTAGGTTTAGGAATGGTTATTCCTGGTTTTGATGAGGCTTTAGTTGATATGCAAGAAGGACAAGAAAAAGAAATAAATATTCCTTTAGAAAAAGCATATGGACCAAAGAACACACAAATTGTTGAACTTCCTAAAACTTCTTTTCAAGATCTAAAACAACTAGAAGCAGGAAAAGAATTTGTTGTAAATACAAATTTTGGACCAATGCTTATTGAGATAAAAGAATTAAAAGAAGAAACAGTTAAAGCTGTACTAAATCATCCTTTAGCAGGAAAAGATCTTTTATTTAATATTAAACTAGTTAAGATTTTAGATGAAAAAGAAGCACAAGAGATGGAAGAAAAAATAAACCAACAAAAACAAGACTCTTCTGAATGTGATTGTGAATCTTGTGAAACAAAAGAAGATTGTTCAGAAAAACATGAAGAATCAGAAGAATCAGAAACACAAAAAGATTCAGAAAAATCTGAATAAGCTTTAAAACTAGTTTTTAAAGACGATTTTTTGCCAAAAATACCTTTATATATTGTTTTGTATATTTATTTTATATACACTTACAATATGTTTTGGTAAAAAATACTAGTTTATGTGAAAAATATGTTAAGTATAAAATATATACGAGAAAATAAAGAAAAAGTTCTTGAAAATCTGCAAAAAAAATATCAAGAAGAAAAAATCAAAGATCTTGAAGAAATAATTGTGCTAGATGAAGAATATAGAACACTTATAAAAGAAGCAAACAATATAAAACATCAAAGAAATAAAATAACAGAACAAATTGCAAAAAATAAACAAAAAAAAGAAGATGTTTCGTCTTTATTAAAAGAAGCAAAAGAACTTCCTGAAAAAATAAAACAAATAGATGCCAGAAAAGAAGAACTGTTTATAAAAATAAAACAACTAGAAGAAATTATGCCAATGATTGTTTCAGAACAAACACCAAAAGGAAAAGACAATCTAGAAAATAAAGAAATTAAAAGATTTTCAGAACCAAAAGAATATGATTTTGAACTAAAAGGACATGCTGAAGTTCTTGAAAAACTAAAGGTGGTTGATTTTGAAGCTTCTAGAAATGTTTCTGGTAAAGGTTTTTATTATCTTAAAGGAGATTTAGCTTTATTAAATCAAGCACTTATAAGATATGCTCAAGACTTTTTGTATAAAAAAGGCTATGTTTGTGTGTCTGCGCCCTTAATGATAAACAAAGAAGCATGTAATGTTATTTCCTTTGAAGACTTTAAAGAATCTATTTTTAAAATACAAGAAAAAGATCTACACCTTGTGGCTTCATCAGAACTTTCTTTAGTAAATCTTTTTAAAGATAAACTTTTAAAAGAAGAAGAACTTCCTAAAAAAATGTTTTCTTTTTCACCATGTTTTAGACAAGAGATTGGAGCACACGGTGTTGATGAAAGAGGGTTGTTTAGAGTTCATCAGTTTGATAAAGTAGAGCAAGTGGTGTTGTGTAAGCCAGAAGAAGTAAACACTTATTTTAAAGAGCTCTTAGATAACCAAACAGAGATGTTGTTAGCCCTTGGATTTACACTAAGACATCTAGAGATTTGTTCTGGAGATCTAGGAGATATGAAAGAAAGAATGATTGATTTAGAAGTCTGGGGGCCTAAAAGAAAAGACTGGATAGAACTTGGTTCTTGTAGTAACCTTAATAACTCACAAACAACAAAATTAAATATAAGAGTAAAAACAAAAGATCAAGAAAAATACTATCCCTATACTTTAAATAATACAGGAATCTCAACAACAAGAACCCTTGTAGCAATCGTAGAAAACTTTCAAACAAAAGAAGGAACAATAATTGTACCTGAAATCTTACAGAAATACATGTTTGGAAAAAAAGAAATTAAAAAAAACAATCTTTTATAGCTATTTAGATAAACAAAATGTTTTAAAAAAACACAAAAAATCAAAAAACCACTAAAATACAAAGGTTATGATAAAAAAGATATGTTTTTAAATAGTTTTATTACAAATATATATTGTATTAACTCCCTGTCTTTGTGTTTTCACAACGGCAGGATTTTATTGTGATTATAATGTCTGATTCTGAAAGAGTAATGGTATTTATAGATGGTAGTAATTTTTATTATTCTTTAAAAAAATCTTTTTCTAAAACTAAAGTTGATTTCGTTAAGTTTGTTAATTTTTTAACAAAAGATCAGAACTTAATAAAAATATTTTATTATAATGCTCCATTAAGTCAAGCAGATGATAAAGAAGAATATAAAAAACAACAAAGCTTTTTTGAATATTTGAAAAAAGTTCCTAAATTAAATCTTTATCTTGGAAGATTAGAAAAAAGACCAAACAATCACAAAGTAGAAAAAGGAGTTGATGTAAAAATCGCAATTGACTTGTTAGTAAATGCATATAAAAATAATTATGATGTTGCTATGTTAATTTCAAATGATGCTGATTTTATTCCTGCAATAGAAGAAATTCAAAAATTGAATAAGAAAGTACGTTATGTTGGTTTTTCCAAAATGAAGTCATATCATTTAAAAAAGATTTGTAATAAAACGATTAAAATTAATGACATTTCAAAATGTTTATTAAAAGAATGAAAGAAGGTAAAACATGCAGATAAAAGAACTTATTATTAAAAACTTTAAATCATTTAATTATTCTACAATTCCATTTAAAGATGGCTTTCAAATTGTTGTTGGACCAAACGGTTCTGGAAAAAGTAATATTGTAGATGCTCTGTTGTTTGCATTTGGAGAAACTTCTTTAAAAAAACTAAGAGTAGATAAGTTATCTGATCTTGTAAACCATAACTCAAAATCAAAAGCTGCAAGAGTAAGAGTTGTATTTACACATGAAGATCAAAAATATGAGATTGTTAGAGAAATAGACGATGCAGGTAAATCTGTTTTTATATTAAATGAAAAAAGAAAAGCTTTAAATGAAATTACTTCCTTTTTAGAAGAGCTTGGAATTTCTTCTAGTGGATATAATACTGTGCAACAAGGAGATGTTACAAGAATAATAAACCTTTCAGCAGAAGAAAGAAGAAAAATAATAGAAGACCTTTCAGGAATCTCTTTGTTTGATGAAAGAAAAAAAGAAGCTGAAAATAATCTTAAAAAAGTAGATAAAAGACTAGAAAAAGTAAGTATTGCACTAAACGAAAGAAAACCATATGTTGAACAACTAGCACAAGAAAAAGAAGATGCCTTAGCATATAAAAAATTAGAAAAAGAAGAAAAAATATATAATGTTAATCTTTTATTAAAACAAAAAGACAATTATTTTCATGAAGAAAAAATAGAACAAGAAAAAGTATCTTCATATCTAGAAGAAATACAAGAAAAAGAATTAGAAAAAAAAGAACTTTTGACAAAAGAACAAGAACATGAACAAAAGCTAGATGAAATAAATACTAGGTTAATAAATCACTCAGAAAGAACACATGAAAGTGTTGGAAAAAAACACGTTGAAGTTTTGTCTAAAAAAGAAATTCTTCAAAATAATGTTTATTTAAAAGAAAATAATATTAAACTGCTTATAGATGAAAAAAATAATAAACAACAAGAACATGAAAATATTCAAACAGAAACTAAAAAACTCTTAGAAGATACAAAAAAACTAAGAGAAGATGTAAATCTTAAAGAAAAAGAAAGAAAACAAGTAAAAGAAAATATAGAAAAAAATAAAGAAACATATGATCAAACAAAAAAAGAACAAATAGAACTTTATGATCAAATAAATAAAATAAATCTTAAGATAGAAGAACTTCAAGAAGACTATTTTGAAAATAAAAATAAAATTACTTCATATGATCTAGAACAAGAAAATAAAAAAAAAGAAGAAGAAAAGAAAAAAGAAAGAATAACATCATTAAAAGATTTCAAAAAAAATATATTTGAAGAAAAAGAAGAACTACAAACCATTATTAAAACACAACAAAAAATAATTGAACAAAAAACAAAAGAAATTGAACAAAAAATAAAAGAACAAGAAGAAAAAGTTGTTTTGTTAGCTGAAAAAAAAGCAAATATTGATGCGCTTAAAAAAGAAAAAAAACTTTATTTAAATCTAAAAGAAAATAAAGAAGTTGTTAAAGAAAAATTGAAATTACAAAAAAACTTTGTTGGGTTTTTAGAAGACGTGGTTTCTCTTAAAGAAGAACAGAAAACATATTTTTCTAGATTTCTGGTTTTTAAAAATAATGCTGATCTAGAAAACAAAATTAAAGAAATAGAAGAATATGGGCAATTTTCAATAATTTGTCTTGATGTTCTAGATGTTGATGAAAAAGAATTGTCTAAAGTTATTGAAAAAAAATACGTTTCTTCAAAAGATATTAAAAAAATAAAAGGGTATTTTTTTGATGGTTTTTGTTATAAAAAAATTTCTTTTAAAAAAAGAGAAAGCGTTATTAAAGAACTAGAAAAAGAACAAAAAGAATATGACGAAGAAACAAATAATCTAGAAAAGTTAAAAGAAAAAATAAGAGAAGAAGATATAAAAATAAAAGAAGAAAAAAATAAATTTAGTGATTACCAAGTTCTTTATAATACAAAAGTAAGTTTTTTAGAAGATGTAGAAGAAAAACTTTTGTCTGAAGAAAAAACAAATGTAGTTGAAAGAGAGTTTGCACTAAATGTAGGACAAATAAAACAAAACCTCACAAAGATAGAAGAACAAATAACCCATTCCAAAAATCAAAAAAAAGAAACAGAACAAAAGCTTTCTGGCATATCTATTTCTGAACAAGAAAACTTAAGAGATCAATATGATACTTTGACTAACGAGATTAACGATCTTAAACAAAAACTAATAGAAAAAACATCCAAACAACAAATGTTAGAAGAAAAACAAAAAAATCTAAAAAACTATCTTGAAGAAAACACTACTAGACAAGAAAGTTTACAAAAAGACTTAAAAGACCTTAAAGCACAAGAAGAAAAACTAGAACAAACAATCAAAGATCTAGAAGAACAAATAAACGAAGCAAATAAAGAAAAACAAAACCTATTTGCAGAAAAATCAAAAATAAATCAAGAACTTTCTGAGGTTTCTAAAAAACTAAGTTCTATAGATTTTGTAATTTCTGATATTAGAGCTAGTGTTTCTGAAGCAAATATGAATATAAATAACCTAAAAAATAAACTTGAACAAATAGAAGAAAACTTGACTTTTTTTGATGATATTTCAGATATAGAGGAAATAGACTTTTTACTAGAAGAAATACAATCAAAACTAAGAAAAACAAGACGAGAAAAAAATGCATTAGGAAACATAAACTTTAACGCAATTGATACCTATAATAAACTTGCAAAAGAATATGAAGATATTCTTGAAAAACACACTATTTTGTTGAAAGAAAAAGAAGAAGTAAGAAACATGCTTGCAGAAATAAATTTGAAAAAACAAAAGATTTTCATGGACTGTTATAGACAAATAAACAACGAATTTGTAAATGTTATTGCAAAAATGTCTAATACTCTTTCTGGTTCATTAGAGTTGTTAGGTGAAGAACCTTTAGAATCAAAGTTATTAATTAACATAACTAAAAACAAAAAAACAAAAAATATCGATATTATGTCAGGTGGAGAAAAAGCAATTACTGCACTAGCTTTTATTTTTGCAATAAATGCTTATAAAAAATATTCTTTTTATGTTCTTGATGAAGTTGATGCTGCTTTAGATGACCTAAATTCTAAAAATCTATTAAACTATATAAGAGATCTATCAAAAAAATCAAATATTATTTCAATATCTCATAATAACCTTTTAGTAAATGGTGCTGACCAAGTTATAGGTGTAACTTTAAAAGAACATTCTTCTGTGATTGGTTTGAATATTTAGTTTTTGTTCTATTTTGAGTTGTTTAAAATAAATATCCGTAACCTATTTAAGTTTTTTGTATAATATATATATTATTGTTTAAAAAAAGAAAAATATGTTTTATATACAAAAATTTAATAAATCAGTGTCCCCATTGATTGCAACTATTTTGTTAATTGTTGTTGCTGTAGTGCTTGTGGCTTTAATTTTAAATTGGGGACGTGATTTTGCTCAGCGTGAGCTAGATGACCCTTCTGTTGTTTATGAAACTGACGATAGTTTAGTTGGTTTTGTTTCTTTATCTCGTTCTTCTTTTGATAATTATGAAATAAGAAACAATTCTCAACAAGAAATTGTTTTTACAAAATATACAATTGTTAGTGATTTAAATAATGATCATGGTTTAGTAAATAAACCACTAAGTTTTAAAGAACCAATTTCTCTTTCTGTTGGAGGTGGTGCATTAATTGATTTTATTTGTTATCCAAGTAATGAATTTACAATTAATCTTATTACAGATGACAACACATATGTTTCATTAAGAGTAAGCAATGTAAAACTTACAGAGATAGAACCAAACGGTTGTAAAACTGATTTGGTTGGTCAAGGTACAGAAGAAGTACCTTATAGAATCTATAATGTTTTTCAGCTAAATAAAATCAGAAATCACTTAGATAGTTTTTTTGTTTTAGAAAAAGATGTTGATTTTGATAGTATTGATTTAACAGAATTTAATGATTTTGAAGATTATGATGAAACAGGTTGGTTAGCTATAGGTGACTTTGATGAATCTCCGTTTACTGGGGTTTTTGATGGGCAAGAAAACACAATAAATAATTTATTTGTTAACGAATCTACAAGTTTTCAAGGATTGTTTGCATTTACAAAAGACGCAAACATAAGTAATCTTATTTTAAAGGACGTAAATGTTACGGGTCATTTTTATGTGGGTGGTCTTGTTGGTGGTTTACAATCCAGGAAAAATAAAAAATTGTTTTGTTACAGGGAAAGTAAAAGGCCATTCTAGTGTTGGTTTACTTGCAGGAG
>SL_3KL_010_SEDDRAFT_10004469_pt1 | contig 12629 bp, 11 predicted proteins | sample SodLakKL_010_SED_2_FD_10381 | JGI IMG/M metagenome (IMG submission 10381)
TCGTCCAGAAAAAGAGTGCCTCCCGAAGAAAATTCAAACTTGCCGATATTTTTACACGATGCGTTGGTAAAAGACCCTTTTTCATGACCAAAGAGTTCTGATTCTATGAGCCCCTGAGGTATGGCCGCGCAATTGACTGGGACAAAGCGCCCTGAACACCTGGGGCCGGCCTCATGGATGTACCTGGCAAGAAGCTCCTTTCCCGTACCGGATTCTCCGAAAATAAGTACCGTTGAGTCTTCCCGGGCCACGTGAGCAGCCAGATCCATGGTCTGGCGCATTATTTCAGAATGACAAATGATCTCGGCCGAACCGGATATTTTTTTAAGCTCTTTTTTTAGCTCTCTGTTTTCTTCCAGAATTTTGGACATCCCCAAAATTCTTTCCACGGTCAGAACAATGCGATCCTTCTCGAAGGGTTTGGTTATAAAATCCAAAACCCCATCTCTCATGGCCTCCACAGCCGATTCTACCGTGCCGAATGCTGTAATAAAAACCACTGGGCAACCAAACTCTTTTTTTTTGATTTGCCGAAGCAAGCCCCAACCATCCAGACGCGGCATCTTGATATCCGTAATCACCAGGTCAAAATGGTTTTGAGTCAACATGGTCAAAGCCTCAACCCCATCCCCGGCCAGTTGCACCTCATAGCCTTTTTTTTCAAGAATTATAGACAACAGGTGCCGCATGCGCTGTTCGTCATCTGCTACAAGTATTTTGGCCATATTTTTTAAGGTTCAAGGTTCAAGGTTCAATTCAATCCTAAACACGGCCCCACCGTTATCCCTGTTATAAACTCTTACCGTACCTCCGTGAGCATCGGTAACATAGGAGATAAAAGCCAGACCTAAGCCGCTTCCTTTGGTCTTGGTGGTAAAAAAGGGTTCAAAAATCTTATCCTCCAAACCCAGGGGAACGCCCACTCCCTGGTCTTCCACCTCCAGAAACCATTTACTGCCGGTAATTCCCGTTCTGATAAATATCCGGCCGGAGCCATCATTGGCCTCCATGGCATTTTTCAACAGATTATGAACGGCTTTAGACAAAAGATCAGGATCTCCGCTACCTATTGCCTTTTTTGAATCTATATCAAGATCCATCTCGGTTTGTTCGGCTTCAGACTGCAATTCAAATCGAAGCACACATTCTGAGACCAGGGAATTGAGTTCGATATTTTTCATAACCGGCGCGGAAGGCTTGGAAAAAGACAGAAAATCCTCAAGAAGCCTGCTTATACGCCTGATTTCATCCTCGATATAATGAACCATGGGATGATTATCCTCAAGATCGGCTTCTTCCTTTAGGATATCCAAAGAACTCTTGATAATTCCCAGCGGATTTTTGACTTCATGGGCAATGAGCATTGCAAATTTACCCAGTTCGGCCATGGTCTTCTGTTTGGCCATATCCTGGTAAAGCGTTTCCAAAGCCTCATTGCTTCTTTCCAGGGAGTCAAGCATGGAATTAAAGGTCAAGGCCAGCTCTCTGGTTTCGGGAATTCTATCGGGTTCTGCTCTTACACTTTTATTGCCCGACGCTATTTTAGCAGCCACCTGGGCCAGCTTGTTGACCGGATTGACCAGGGATCTGGAAATCAGATAAAAAAAAACAATGGCCAGCAAAGCTACCACAAATGACAACAAGGCGAAGGTATTACGGAAAGATCTTTGCAGGCTGTTTATTTCGTCCAGGCTGAAATAAATGACTACCTGTCCTATTATGTGGGAAGCAATATCAGGCTTAAAAGCATCCGCAACAGTATCTCCCTCCCTTTGAATGGATCTGCTGAAAACAAATGCTTGGGAAGTGGTATGTTCCGGAAGCTTTTCCTTAAAGTGCGAAACTACTATTTTTTTATGCTCATCCATGATTTCCACACCAATTACATCCGGTTCAGACACCAGATTATTGGTCAATCTGCCAAGCATTTTTTCGTCGGCAAGCAAAATGCCCAATTCAGCGTTACTGGCCAGATTTTGCACTAAAAAACGATTTCTTTCCTCGAATCTGGCCTGAACATAGCCTTGCATCATACCAATACCGACATATCCCATCACAAAAACCGATCCTCCGATCAGAATAACCGCTGTGGACAGGAGTCGAAAATAAAACCCGGGGGCCTTCATGGACTATTCCTCCGGTATTTTCAGACCCAGTCGTCGCATGACCCTGTTATTGACAAGCACTTCATAGGAAGGAATGAATTGCCCGCAGGGGAGACCATCTAATCTCACCATAACCAGATCCGCGGTTTTATTTCCGATTTGTTCAAAATTTAAAACAAAAGCCATGGCTGCACCGGAATCATAAAAAAACCGATTATAGCCCACCACGGGTTTTTTGTGAAACACTGCCTCTTTAATGATGAATTCCACCAGGGTTTGAGAAATAACCGTTTGATCAGGTATAAACCATAGTCCGTCGATCCTGTCCCAATTATCCCGCAGGACTCTTTGAATCTCCCGGCTTGAAGACACTTTCAGGGGAACAATATTAATACCTGCAAGTATGCCTTGTAAGCTGGCCTGATGAAAATATACCGAATTTTCCTCGGGATTGAATAAAAGCCCCAGGCGTTCTATATGAGGAATGCTCTGGCGGATATCCCTGATTTGATGAGAGATGGGTATGGACAAGGATATACCGCAGTTGAGCAGGTTGTGAGAGGAAGTAATTTTTTTGGGATCCAGAACCATGGAATAAACATTATTGATCTCATGCGCCGATTCCATGTGATCCAATAAGCTTAGAGCTTCCGGGCCTATGGAAATAAAAATATCAAATTCCTGAAACCCCAGTTCTTTAATAAAAACCGCCGGATCTTCCAATATGTCCTGATCCAGTATGTAAACGCTTGTTTCCAAAGATTCATTTGCGGCCAGGGATTCACGAAAACCCTTTAAGGCGTCCATATACGGTTTAATATGCCTGGAAACCAAAACAGCCGCCTTTACCGACTCTGTCTTCTCAGCATTTACAGAAACGGGAAAGAACGAAGAGATAAGGATAACAAAGATAAATACCGTGAGAAAAAAAGGATGAGGCGCTATGCTGTGAGGCGGGCTAGGCTCTGTCATGTTTCCTGAGTTCGATGTTCTTCTCCCTTTTGGGCTATTCAACATTCAACGTTGAACGTTGAACATTGAACGTTGAACATTGAACGCCGGGCAGCTCCTACTGCCCTGTCACCCTCAATACTTCTTCGATTGATGTGACACCGTTTACCACCTTGCTCCAACCGTCTTCCCGAAGAAACGTCATACCCTGGTCAAAACCCATTTTGCGGATACTGACCACACTTTTATTTTGCAAAATAAGTTCTCTTATCTCATCGGTTACAACCATCAGTTCAAAAATGGCGATGCGCCCCTTGTAGCCTGAAAATCCGCATTTTTCGCAGCCCCTCGGCTGACAGATTTCTTTTGGTCCGCCATTGAATTGCAAATTATATTTTTTAATGATAAGCTCATCGGGAACAAACTTTTTCTTGCAAAAAGGACAAAGTATTCTCACCAACCTCTGGGCCATGATCCCTATGAGCGATGAAGCCAGGAGGTAATCCTCCACACCGATCTCAATGAGCCTTGATATGGCTCCGGATGCATCGTTGGTGTGAAGTGTGGAAAAGACCAGATGTCCGGTCAGGGCGGACTGGATAGCAATATCGGCGGTTTCTTTGTCTCTTATTTCACCAATAAGAATAACATCCGGGTCCTGACGAACTATCGATCTTAATCCAGATGCAAAATTCAAACCAGCTTTGGGATTGACATGGATTTGATTGATGCCGTCAAGTTCATATTCTACCGGATCCTCAATGGTAATAATTTTCTTTTCAATTGAGTGGATGGTATTCAAGGCAGAATAAAGGGTGGTGGTTTTGCCGCTACCGGTGGGACCGGTAACCAGTAACATGCCATAAGGTGAATAAATCAGTTTGTGGAAAATTTTGTATTCACGTTCGGGAAAACCGAGTTTTTCCAATGAAAATGAAGCGCTGGTCCGGTCAAGAATACGCATGACCACACTTTCTCCATAAACAGTGGGCAGACAGGAAACACGGATATCAATATCTTTACCCGCGATCTTTGTCTTGATACGTCCATCCTGAGGCACACGCCTTTCAGCTATGTCCAGCCTGGCCATAATTTTCAGCCTGGTGCTGACTGCCTGCTGCATATATGTAGGAAGAACCATATGCTCTTGTAGCAAACCGTCCTGGCGAAACCTCACCACAAGCCTGTCTTCAAAAGGTTCGATATGAATGTCGCTGGCTCTGTCTTCAACAGCGCTGGTAAGAAGCTGGTTGACTTTTTTTATAACCGGAGCTTCAGACGCCAAATCTCTTAGATGCTCCAGGTCCTCAAAGGCATAAGCAGACTCTGAAATTTCATCATCAGAATCATCCTCCTGAACACTTCTTTCTTCCTGATAAAAATATTCGTTTATCCACTGTTTTATTTTTTCTTTTCTTGAAAGATAAACAATTATTTTTTTCGCCGGATAGAGTTTTTTAATCGTATCCAGAATCAGGTAATCAAAAGGATCATTGACCGCAATTCTGATTTCCCGGTCAGTGGTGTCTAAAGGCAACAGACAGTGCTCATCCATAAAGGCCGGTGATATGTGAGCGAAAGCATCAGGCCGGTAGCCGTCGGGAATATGCTCCATAATAACATAACCATAGGCATCTTTTAAAAGATTCAGGTAATCATCTTCGGAAACCATCCCTGAACGAATAGCCAGTTTATGAAACGGCTCATCGTGCATTCCGGCCCCGGCCACCTTTTCATAGTCTTTTCGGGTAATAAGATTGTTTCGGATCATTAGATCCACTAGAGCGGACATGATAAATTCCTTTGTTTCCTCATCTCATTTCCGCCTTGACCTCATCGAGCCGGTTCAGGAAATTTCTGGTCAGGTAGTTGGAGTCTTCACGGCTTAAAATCACATGGGGAGTGATAAAAATTAACAGTTCGGTATTGTCAAAACTGTCTTCCGTTGTTCCGAACAGGTGCCTTAAAACCGGAACACGATTGATTCCCGGAACACCGGAGCGCAGCATGGACCTTTCCTGCCTCATGAGCCCGGCAATAACAATAGTCTGCTGGTCATCCACAGCCAGGGTGGTTTCGGTATGCCGGGTATTGATTATCGGTGCGGTTATTCCTTCAACACGCTCGGGTGACAGGCTGCTTACTTCCTGGGAAATTTCCATCCTGACCATACCATCCTTATTAATTTTGGGAACAACATCCAAAATAATGCCGGTATCCCTGTATTGGATAGTGGTATCTATAGTTTCGGCGGTAGCGGTTTCATCGATTCTTCTTCGTGTGGAGGTTGGAAATGGAACCTGATCCCCAATATTTATCCTGGCCAGTTTATTGTCTGATGCCAGAATGGTTGGGGTGGACAGAATCTGGAGGTTCCTGTCATCCACAGCAGCCCGCAGGGCAGCCTGCAGCCGATGGCTACTGGCCACGGAAAACACAAGGCCGCTTGCGGGCAAGGCTCCTTCCCCCGGCACAAAGGCGATGTCACCGGTAACCCCTCCACCGAGGCTTAAAATATATTTCCAGTCCACCCCCAGTTTGGTTCTGTCACTTAATCGCACTTCGGCGATAACCACTTCTATGAGTACTTGTTTTGGATAAAGGTCGAGTTTTTCGATCACCGACAATATTTGAGGATAATCAACAGAGTAACACCTGGTAATAATGGAATTGGTGGCCTGATCAATCATAAACCGAACCGGTCCGGAAAGCTCTCCCAATACAACCCCTGCCTGCGGATCTGATATTTCTGCTGTTTCAGGCCTTTCGCCGGAAACTTCGGAAGGCAAACGGCGCTCGTCTTTTTCAATCCTTTCATCGAACACGCCACGGATAGATTCGACTATGGCATCGGCATCCCCATATTGGACATAATAAACAAAAATATTTTCACGGTCGCGGCCAACGATGGTTTCGGGCAATTGACGGTCGAGTCCATCCACCCATGCCTCAACAAAATCGAGAACATGATCATTTCGGGTGACCGCCAGAACCATGTTCAACCTTTCCAGGGCCAGAAATGAAATCCGGCTGCGCGCACTAATCTCACTTCTGTCCAAACCGAATTGTTCAGCAATATTTTTCAGTTGCTCCACAGCATCTACGGCATTGATATATTGCAGAGGAAAGACCCTGGCTTTGACGTCGGCAAAAACACTTTCATCGAAAAGAGCTATAAGGTCCGAAACCCTCTCCAAAGAGTGGGGAAAATCACAAACCAAAAGCACACCCTTGGATTCATGGGCGTAAACCTGCGCACTCTGGGAAAGGTAAGGTTTGAGGATGTTAATCATTTCTGAAGCAGCGATAAATTTTAACCTGAAGCCTTTTATAACCTGCCCTCTGGTGGGAAGCTCAGAAGAATCGGGAAACAAAATTTTGTCACTGGAAATATGCCTGGGAACATTTGCCTGCGGAAGTATTTCCCATATCTTGTTCGGATTGATCATGGCCATGTTATTCATGTTTAAAACTCCGGCCAAAAGATCAAAAAGCTGCTCGGAATTGAAATTGTCATTCACAGACAGACTGACCCGCCCTGAGACATCAGGGTGGATGATATAATCTTCCTCCATAAGGTTCATAAAAACCCTGATTACCTCCACCAGGTCGGCATCATAAAAATTAAACGAAATCTGCTGGGTTCCGTCCAAATCCCTGGGCTTATCAGCAAAAACATCACCCCTTGATCTTATTGGAGAATCCGCTATTATCTCCTGAAGCCTGAGGTTAAGTTCCGAAGCTTTTACATCAATTTTTGGCGTGGCGGGATCGACAATTGGCTCATAATCAACCTCAGGTGCGACCGGACGCATTTTTTCCGGAAGATCAACCGGATCATGGGCTCTGCTCTTGATTGGAGGCTCCATGGTAGCGCAGGAGGTGCAAAAGATAAAAAAAAGCAGTACAACAATCTTTTTCATGAATATTCCTTAATCCTACCTAACAGCATTGATTATTATATCATTATTCATTATTCATTATTCATTATTCATTATTCATTATTCCACCGGTCTGTAAATAGGGCCGAAAGGGGTATCCACCCGACGCATGGTACCTTCCTGGACCTGCCTTTCCATATCTTCCCCGGAGGACCTTTCCCTTCTGTTACCGGCAGCCTCCATAGCTTTCTGTAAAGCTTCCAAAGGATTGGAAACCCGAGAGTCTGCTTGCGGGGTTTGACCTGATTGCTCGTCTGCTTTTTCAGCCGCCGCTGTCCTCGGGTCACCCTCTGCCTCGCTAATTTGTCCATTATCCGCGGGAGTCGGGGATTTTGTATCGTCAGAAATGGAAGTGGAAGGATCTTTTTGAGCAACTTTTTGAGAATCCGAATCAACTGCAGTCGGGCTCAAGGATTCGTCTCCGCCAATAACAATAGCCACCTGCCCCTGGGAGCCTGTTGAAACCACCTGTCTCTCATGAGCGTACAAGCCGATTTCAAAAGATTCCCCATTGGGGGTCTCCAGAGTCACCGAATCTCTGTCTATTTTAGCAATTCTGAACAGCTCGCTTTCTTTATCCTCACCCTGGTAAATGCTTTCATTCTCACCAACCAGGCGATGTTTGTTTTTATCCGGCAGATGCTGGTAATAAATCAAGGCCTGTTTTTGATCCTGAGCAAACGTTATCCCGTAAAGCTTAACAGCCCGTGGGTCGATCCTTGGGTTTCTCCCGGACCTTGATTGCTTTTGCTGCTCGTCTTCTGCGGCCGGAGACGCTTCCCAGGCCTGTCGTTCCGGAGAAAAAAGATTTTTTCGGGCAACCACCTCATAATCGCCGGAAGATATTTTAGAAGATGCAAAGATAGCTTGAAACTCATCAAATGACAATCCATCATCCACAAAATCGCTACGGGTTGATTCTTCAATGGTCTGCTGGGAATATTCCTTGTATTCTCGCATACTAAAGAGAATTATCAGAAGTCCCAAACCCAGAAAAAACAGACAGGAAAACAATTGAGGGCCTTTTATCCCCAAAAAAAACCGTTTAATCATAGCTTTGTCCATGCCACCAGTTGAGCATTAAAATTAAAGAAACGTCTTTCTCTGTGATTGAGAATTCGAACCTCCATTTGATCCACGAAGATAAACTTCTCGTGTACCGACGCTTTGTATAAAAAATTCTGTATGGCTTCGATCTCACCACGGCCGGTTATCCCGATTTTCAGGTGGGTCACGCCGTTGGCCTGAGTCCGCGGAAGCATGTTCATGGTAAGGAGATTCAGATTGGATTCTTCCGCCATGGTGTTGATTATATTTTGCAACTGGGCTTCCGCCAGAGCCGGTGTGGCACCCTGGATCAGCTTTGCGTTCAAAAAATCATTCCTAAACCGGTTCAGGGCCAAATGTTCATTTTTATATTTTTCCGCCTCGGACACAAGGCGGACCAGGCTGTTATATTTCAGGGTGTTGATTTCAATATCGTTTTGAAGGTTATCGGCATAATCGCCATAGGCATTCACCAAAAAACGACCTGCAACAAGAATCGCCAGTATGATCATAAATGAAATCAACAGCATTCTGGTCCGGTTTTTTCTTTGGTCCGGAGTCAAGTTTGCGCCATTAAAGACATTTAAAATTTTATATCTCATAGAACCACCTCGGCTACCACAGTAAATCTGTCTTTAGCACCGGACTTGGAAATCGGCCTGCTGAATCTGACTTCCCGGAAAAAAGGTGAGTTTTCCACAGCTTCAATCACCGCTGTTGCTGAATCAGCCTCCCCCTGTATGGTCAATTGTTTGTTGGAGTAATTCATGGACGTGAGCCAGGCAGTTTCCGGCATGACATCGGTTAATTCCCTGAAAATGTTAATGGCTGACGGGTATTCCTTTTTCATCTCTGCCATGGTTTCAATGCTGGTCATCAGGGCGCTGCTCTCCTCACGCAAGCCTCTAAGTTGCTCCGCTTGAGCACCGAAAGCCTCTATGCGGTGCTCAAGTTTGGTCAGATATCTTTTCTGTCCGGCCAATTTGGAAAGAGGGAAAATGGAAAGGCTTAGAATAAAAAAAATCAACCCGCCTAAAACCATGTAATTCAGAATTTTTTGTTGTTTTAAAATGGCTTCGGGCAAAAGGTTGATGGCGTATCCCTCCATTTGTTTTTTTTCGACCAGAAATTCACCGTTTCCCAACTTTAGCTTTTCACTGGTTTTAAACTCCAGCCCAAGTTTTGCTTCGACATGTTCATCTTCCTGGTTAAGCTGCCATAAATAGAGGCTGGAAGGCAACGTGGGAACATTGGCCAAAAGCCGCCCGGTTTCTTCCAAAAAAGAGGTTTCATCTTCATGCTGAACTTTACCCCAATTTTGCATAACAAATCTGTTATCACTTTGAACAAGGGATTCACCATAGTTCGAATCCTGGGAGATAAAAACGCCGTCACCCATAAGCCTGGCCCAGTATACTATAGAGGGGAAAACCGTATATAGGGTTATCCCGGCCGATTCAGCAGCCTGTAAATATGAACCGATGGCCTCTTTAGGAGCAACCATGGCCGAAATGTCCAAAAAGTTATCTCGCTGCGAACTGTGATAACTGATATAGGCCAGGTCGAGGTCATAGGAAACATGACGCATTAAAGCATATTTTACGGCCTCGTGAAGACTGTCCGCAGCTGCCGCCGGCAGGGTAAAACCGACCAGCGTGAAATACTTAAGTGGAAGCCCCAGATACCAGCGGTCGGATGTTTTTGGTTTGAAAGCTTTGCCTATCTTCTTGAACAGGCCGGCAGGATCACTTTGAGGTTTCCCTGCATATTCAGTCACCCTTTCCCGGAAAAAACAACTTAATAAGCCTGTATATCCCTGCCTGACGATGGCTTTATCCGAGAGCAGGAACACGTGAAAATCTGCGGTAAAAAAACTGTTAATTAACTTTTTATACAATGTAACCTTACCCTTTACTAAGCATTATCTTGACCGAACAATTCTCTCCATGGATCGCCCAAGGCGACCATCCTTTAAGACAATGTACGCTTCAATTGCAATCATCTGTTCTGTGCCTCCCACCTGGAAGTATTTTAGCAACTGATCCATATATCCGTGAGGAATGATGTCAGCCAATTGTGAAAGATCGGATATTTTTTCGCCAGTCCTCTTATCGATAATATCCTGTACCACTTCCTGGGGCAAGTCACCCAGAACAGAAAAAGTCTCGGGCGCAGCACTGTTGATATCCATCTTTTCATTGCTTCCCTGGGTGGAAAAAAAATGAACCAGCCCAGGATGTTCTTCAGTTCCGAAAAAAATATCCCGGGTTATCCCTTTGATCAGTAAAAGTTCACCCATATTTTCAATATCACTGTTCTTTGGAAGATAAGGATCCTGCAGGGACAAGTAATGATCTTTTTCCGCTCCTTCAGGTCTTGTTAAATCATCCTGGTCAATCCAGTCCAAAATTGAATTTGTGACGGATGTCGTTTCAACTCCCGGAGACGCTCCGCACAAACTAACCACCTCCTGGAGCAGATGCACATCCACTTGATTGACGTTGAGCCTGCCCTGAGTATTTTTAATTCGGACCGCCACTTTAACATCCCCAACCTCAATCATGTAAGGTTCATACCGAGGATGCCATAAATCGAGGGTATTACCTGTCAGACTTTCCCACTCTTCCCTTTTGTCCAAAAGGGTCCGGTTTTCCCTGTATTTAAGATACTCATGGTAACCCCTTGACAAGCCTGAATGCAAAGCTTCATTGTTATAAAGCCTGCTTTCAATATTTAAAACCTGAACGCCCTTAAGCCTTGATTTGGTACTCAGATTCAAGGCAAATATGGACAGCAGAAGAGATATCCATAAAACAGCGATCAGAATGAAACCGTTTTCAGTCTTCAATGCCATATGCCAACGCAGATTAGTCCATTAAAATCAGCGGCTTTATTTAAATAATTCTAAAGGTAAATGGACAATCCATTTTCTGTCTTGCACCACAAAATCAAATCTTATCTGCGCAGGAAGCTCTCTTGTGGTCCAGTGGTCTTCTTCTAATTGATCGTCTCTGATCCGGTGATCGTCAGGCAGATCATGGGGTGTTCCACCAAAGGGAATGTATTGCCGGGATGAAAAAGAAAATCGGGCTTCACTGAGCCCTTCCACCAGTAAAATTTTATCCTCGGTTATCTGAGTCCCAGGAATATAATCTCTTCTTTGAAATTGCCCCAAGCCTTTAAAAAAATTGACCTGATCCACAAACGCCATGGAAGGGTAAGGCTTTTTTGTTAAAAAAAGACATTTACCGGGGTCATCCGGGCATTGGTCCAGATACAGACATGCAAAATAAAGGCCTGCTCCGGCTCCGGAAGCAGATCCCAGGCCGTTTTCAGTAACATAAAAAACAGATTGTCTTCCTCCGGCGAATAAAGATATTTCACCCTTTTCCCAGAACATATTATAGGGAACAATTTGCCTGAAATCCTCTTCCAACAACCTGACCACAGCTTCCAGCCTCATAACCTCCTGTTCCGGATCATCCTGGGAATCCCATGTCCGGACCCCTATGGAAAAGGCAGAGTATAAGACCAGGACCACCATGGAAACAATGGTCATGGAAATAATCAGTTCCAGCAAAGTAAAACCGGGAATACGAACAGGAGTGTGATTCTTTGAACGATCAAGGAAAGTGGGTACTTTTAAAATCTTCGCTGAAAAAATCGGGATCATGCTGAACATAGCGGACTATAGTCCACTGTCTTTTATCTTCGGTTGCATATTCAAATACATATCTGTAAAGTTCGCTGGAAAGTTTTATGGGTTGCTCCGACTCCATGTGTGTCTTTAAAGTCTCCACGGGTTCAATCCTCAAGGTCCGTACTGTCCCCTTGTCTTCTTTACGCCACTCAAAATCGGGTTCCCGGACATCCCGGGATAAAACCTCCGTAAAAGCCTGCCCCACATTTAAAACATCCTTTGTTCTCTGAATCGATCTGTATTCCAGACGAATTCCTGCCGATAAAAGCTGAAAAAAAACAGTCACCACCAGGCCGGTGATAACCATTGCCACAAGCACTTCAATGAGAGTAAAACCCTTTGGATTCATACATTATATACATATTCATCTTTATTATAAGTGCCCCTTCACCACCCGGGATTTTACTGTTTCCTTTGAAATTGAACCTTCCCCATGAAAGGCTCGACCTCCGGAAAGTATTTGTGCCTGGATGATTCTATAAAAAAATCTTCTACAATAACGGAACCATCGGGATAAAAGGACACCAAATCAAATTTATTTGCATTGACAGCATCCCCAAGTATCAGTTCCACCTCTTGAGGAATTTGAACTGACCTTCCCCGGAGCGTCTCAACAACCTTTTTATCATCATGATGATAAATACAAATATTTTCCAGACCATCTAAAAGGGCATGGCTTCGGGCGGTTCTCAAAAAATGGGAAAATTCGGTAACAAAAGAACGGATAACCACTGTTTCCTTCTGGCGAAAATTCATGCCAAAAACAAGCCCAACGGTCACCGACATTATCAGAAGCACCACCAGGAGTTCAAGAAGGCTGAATCCTGAAGGTGTCGATGTTCGATGTTCAATGTTCAATGTTCAATGTTCAATGTTCAATGTTCA
>SL_3KL_010_SEDDRAFT_10004470_pt1 | contig 12629 bp, 10 predicted proteins | sample SodLakKL_010_SED_2_FD_10381 | JGI IMG/M metagenome (IMG submission 10381)
CGCTCACGACAATCCGAAAGCCAGGCTCGACAATCAGCGTGAATGGTCTGATGAGTCGAGTCGTCACATTCATTCAAGGCCAGGTTGCGCCTCAACCAGCCCAGGTAGGTCTTCGACAGATCCACGCTGGTCGTGGCCCTGGCCCCGCCCAGTGCTGCATGCACGGTCGCAGCACCGGTATAGCAGAACAGGTTGAGCACTTTCCGGTTGGCTGAGTGCTCGCCAATCCATTGGCGCACCGGCCGATGATCCAGGAACAAGCCGGTATCAAGATAGTCGGTCAGGTTGACCAGTAGCCGGCTGCGTCCTTCGCGCACGACAAGCTCACGTCCGTGCTCACCTTGACGACGATACTGCTCATCTCCGCGCTGACGCTGACGGACCTTGAACACCAGTCGTTCCGGGCTGACCTCCAGCGCATCGGGCACGGCGCTCAGGGCTGCACGCAAGCGAGTCTGCGCCTTGACCGGGTCGATGCTTGAAGGCGGCTGGTATTCCTGAATATGCAGCCAGTCGCCATCCTCGGCGCCATACACATCGACAGCCAGCGCGTACTCGGGAATATCGGCATCGTAGATGCGGTAGCAGGTAATGTCCTCGCGCGTCAGCCAACGCTTGAGCTGACGCTGGTTCTTGTGCAGTCGATTGACCAGATCTTCGGCTTGCAGACGCTGCTCATCCTGCGGGCTGTCGCTGATCTCGAAACGCTCCAGTCGGCATTCGATCGGGCCGTTGAACATTTGCCAGCTTTTGTCCGGTTTGAGTCCCACCTGGCAGCCCGAGCCATTGAGAATGACGGACCGCCAACCCGGAAAGTGCTGGCGCAGGCTCTGTCCCAGCCGCAGATACAGAGGCACCAGTTCATGCTGCTCGGCCAGTCGTTCGCCATAGGGCGGGTTAGTGGCGACCAGTCCGCGCGCGCAATTCTTGGGCGGTCGTGCCTGGCTTAGCTCGCGACGCTCGAAATGAATCTTCCCACCAAAGCCGGCATGGGCGGCATTATCCAGCGCCAGCCGAATGGCCGAGCCGTCCCGGTCATATCCGACCAGGATGGGCAGCGACTGCATGCCCGCTTCCTGGCGCTCCAGGGCCTCATCGACCAGCTGCTTCCAGGCTTCATCGTCATGCCCGCGCCAGTTCTGAAACCCGTAATAGGTGCGCAACAGCCCGGGCGCGGAATCGCTGGCCATCAATGCCGCCTCGATGACCAGCGTGCCGGACCCGCACATGGGGTCGACAAAACCTCCACCCTCGCCGGCAATCTCGGGCCAATCGGCACGCATCAGCATGGCCGCCGCCAGATTCTCCTTCAAAGGCGCCACACTGCCGGTGATGCGGTAGCCGCGCCGGTGCAGACTGTCGCCGGATAAATCCATGGCCACCGTGACCTGCTCGCGAAACATGTGGACATTGATGCGCACATCGGGCTGATGGGTATCCACTGACGGTCGCTGGCCATACTGCTCGCGCAACTGATCGACAACGGCGTCCTTGACCCGCTGTTCTGCAAAGCGGCTGTGTTCAACGGCGGCACGGATGCCGGTAAAGTCGACCGCCATGGTCTGTTCCGGTCCGAGGTGATCGGACCAGTGCACCTGACTGGCGCCGTCATACAGCGCTGTGTCATTACTGGCGCTGAACTCGACAATCGGCATAAGTACACGATTGGCCAGGCGCGACCACAAGCAGGCCCGGTAAGCACCGGTGAGGGATGCGACAAACCGCACACCACCGCGCCGGACTTCGCACCCTTCAAGGCCCATGGCGGCCAGTTCGGAAGCCAGGAGTTCTTCAAGGCCGCGAGGAGCGGTGGCAAAGTATGTGCGCTTTTTGGACATGCCTGATGTCTGGATCTTTCAAGCGGCCAGTATCTCATCAAGTTTGCCAATCGGCACAAAATTTCCTACATTGCAAGGCATTCGATATGTGTCGAGACATTGTGCCGTGAACCTGCGTTTCGTGATCGTGTTGCTGGCCGCCCTGCTGGGCTGGTATCTGTGGACGATACAACTTGGATCCGAGGCGCCCGGTGCGCTGGCCGGCGTCGTCAAAGCCCCGGCCACCATCAGCTCGGCTGCATCGATTGATCGCAATCCCATCCAGATCGATGTCGCCGGCACACCGCCGGTGGTGTCGGTCAATCGTTTCAACTTGAGCCTGGTCGCTGACTTCGAACTGGAAGCGCGCGTGCTGGGTCGTCGCGATTACCGCTTCGGAACCGAGGCTGCCTTGTCGCCCATGGACCTGGCCTTGGGATGGGGGCCGATGGCCCGGGATGAGGTCCTGGACTCGATCCACATTCGCCAGCGCAACCGCTTCTATTACTGGTCCACCCGCGAGTTCCCGATTCCGCGCCAGGACATCATTGCCCACAGCTCGAACATGCACCTGATTCCGGCCAATGACGAGGCCTGGCGACAACTCAAGCAGGTGCGCCAGGATTCCATCGTGCGGCTGAGCGGCTACCTGGTCAATGTCGACCGTGACGATGGCTGGCGCTGGCGGACCTCGCTCAGGCGTGATGATTCCGGTCATGGCGCCTGCGAGATCGTGCTGGTGACTCTGGCCGAGGTGCTGTAACCCCCGCGGCAATGCCGTATCATCATCGGCCTTGTCGGTTCGATGACCCCATTGAAGTCTCCCGGAGGAACGAAGTGAACTTCGTCTACCTGTTCTTTTTTGCCAACCTGCTGTTTTGTCTGGCCTACCTGGTGCGCGACATGGCCTGGTTGCGCGCCATCACCATCCTGGCCGCCAGTTGCACCCTGCCGTACTTCTACTATCAGGCCGAACCACTGTATTCGGCCATGGGCTGGCAAATCGCTTTTATCGTCATCAACGGCATCAACCTGACCATCCTGTTGCTGGAGCGCCGTCCGGTGAAATTGAATGATGAACAGCGCTGGTTGCACGAACGAACATTTCGCACAATGAGTGCGCGCGAGATGCTCAAGGTGCTCGACAAGGGGCAACGTCGACAGCTCGAATCCGGTGATGTCCTCGTTCGCGAAAAGGCACACATTGACCAACTGATTCTTTTGCTCGAAGGTCAGGCCGAGGCCCGGGTGGGTGGTCAATTCAAGGCCGAGCTGGAAGCCGGGGACTTTGTCGGCGAAATGAGCCTGGTCACCGGCGAGCCGACCAGTGCCGAGGTCGTCGCCCGCACAGCCATTCGATACATGGTCTGGGATCGTGAAGACATCCAGCGCATTTACCATCGCCAACCCGAACTCAAGGATGCCATCCAGGCCATGCTTGGTATGGACATGGCCCGCAAGCTGGCGCGCCGTGCTCCGCCGGTGCCGTCAGTGGTTGGCTAATTTCAGCAATCGATCGACCAATGCTGCAACGCTGCCCTGTGGGTCATGATCAGCGTGTTGGTTGGCGAAATCCCGGGCGGCTTCATGGTATTTCGGGTTACCGAGCATCTCAGCCAGCGCAGCCCGAAATCCATCGCTGTCGCCCAGGGGGATCTTGCAACCGGCGCCTTGTTGCTCGGTTCTGAGCGCATTGTGATATTGCTCAACATGGATGGGGATCTGCAGGATTGGCTTGCCGGCCAGCATCAGGCTTGCCGTGGCGCCATGTCCGGCATGCAGGATGGCCAGGTCACATTCCCGGCCTACCTCCGTCATGTTCAGGGGGTGATCTGAGAAGTTGATCCGACAGCCCTTCCAGCGCCGGTTGTTAAAGGTGCCCCCGATATAGACCAGCGTCCTAACCGGCAGGCTGGCCAGGTGATCCAGAATGGCCACCAGTCCACGATGCGGTTTGAGGTAGGCAAAAATTCGTGGACCGTCGCCGTCTGGCCAGACGGGCTTGGCGCCGGCCAAATCCGACCAAGTGCCCAGGTATTCGCCGCTACTTCGATTCGGATAGTGGTCCAGTTCGGGGAAGGTGGTCAGCAGGTTGTCATCAACCCGTTCGAACAGACGTCCGACACAATCCAGCGTTGGTTGCTGCTGGTTTTCGAGTTGCGTGTTGAGCGCCTCCAATACCGCCTGTTCGGTGGCCTTGATGCGATCAGGGTAATGGTTCTGCCAGGCGCGCAGATCCGGCAATGGGGATATTGCCGGTGGACAGGCGAAACCGGTGCCCAGCAGGACTTTTTTCCATGGTTGGCCTTGCAGGGACAGCAGGGCGATGGGACTGTGGTCCATTACCACGACATCAGGCTTGACCAGTTCGAACAGGCCGTGCCAGGCGCGAACCTGACCGGCCAACATCCGAGGATCGCTGGTCGCCTGGTTATAAAGGATATCGGCCATACTGACCGGTTGCCGGATGCACTCTCGGGCGACTTGTCCGGGCGGTGCCGGCACCACTCGAAGCTCGGCAGGCAGCTCTGCGGCATGTGCACTGGGACGCAGTGCCATGGTCACCTCATGTCCAAGCTTTGCAAGCTTGAGCGCCACCGGCCGCAACCGAGCCAGGTGGCCCAGGGCGTCTCCATATTCCCAGGTCAGGAGAAAACGATTCATTTTCAGGATTTGGCAGGACGAATCAGGCGAGCCATGGATATTGATTCAAAAGGATTAAGCGGATATATTAGCAGCGCACAAAGCATCCCGGGCTTAGCCGTCCAATCCTAAATCAAGGGAGATAGTGATCGTGATCAAGACGTCAGCAGATTTCAGCCTCAAGCACCGCCTGTCATTGTATTCAGTTGCCGCCGGCGCAAGCGCCCTGGCTGGTGGAGCCGCATTTGCTGCGCCGGCTGACGCCGATATTTTCATCGAACTCAGCCCCGGATTTGGTCAATCCGGCTCGGTAGGTTTCGACGTCACCGGTGATGGCATCGACAACTTCAACCTGTCGATCAGCAATAACAGCTTTGACTACTGCGGTTCTGTCAGATTCACCTCGAACTTTGACAGTGATAACCGTGGTGTTCAGGATATATCCGTGGGAGCAGGCTATGCCGCCTTGCTGGCCGAGGGAGACACCATCGATTCATCCTCCGACATCACTTCGAGTACCACGCTCACTCTGTTCGGAAATTGCTATACACCGGATGGTAATTTTCCGCCCACCACTCGAGGATTTGTCGGTTTCCAGGTTGAACCGCCGCAGCAAACGATTGCTCAGGGTGCCGGTGATGGGCAGACCCGGGGTATTTCGGCAGGCGTTCATTATGGCTACGCGGACGTCGAGGTCAGCGGTGACCCGGGAGGCGATTTGTCCGCCACCATTCACAGCGTCTGGTTCGAGTCTGAACCCAACACGCCGATCACCATTCCAGGCGGCGAACCGGAGCCCGATCCACGGCCCGCGCCGCTAGCTGTCCCGGTGGGTGGTGCAGTGCCGCTTGGCCTGTTGCTGTTCGCCGCCGGCGCCATGGCCTTGCGTCGCCGAAGTCGCGCCAACGCCTGATCGCTGAACTGCGTTCATGAACCCCGCCCGACGGGCCCTGCTGGTCGGGCTTTTGGCCCATGGCGCGCACAGACTTCTTCGCAACCCGGGCAGGGTCGAATGGGCCATGGCCACAGGTCGTGAATGGGTGCCTCGGTTGATTCCTTGGCGGGTGCGAGATATATTAGCAGCAGAAAAAATTCTGACCCTAAGCCCACTCCATCTCAAGGGAGACCGTTGTTGTGTCCAAGATCACCCAGCATACAGACATCAGGAAAAGACTTTCACTGTATTCCGTGGCTGCCGGAGCCGGCGCGCTGGCCAGCGGAGCCGCCTTTGGTCAGGTTGTTGAAACCGGGATTTCCGTGGAAGCCTCGGTGAATACTCTGTTCGACAGCGACAGTGTGATGATTGATGTCAACAACGATGGCATCGATAATTTTGAATTAAGGGTGAGCACCACCTTCGCCGCAGATTATTGCGGAAGAGCCGCATTCGAAGGTCAAGGCGCTTTTGATCGAGGCGTGGAGGACATGGCGCTCGCCAACCCCGATTCGGCATACGCTGGCCTGTTGGCCCCAGGCACCACAATTGATTCCCAATCCGATTTTGCTAGTTTTTCCAATGTGTTTCTGTACGCAAGTTGCGAGTCACCCGACGGCAATTTCCCGCCCACGACCCGCGGTTTTATCGGTTTCCAGTTCGAAGCGGACGTTATGATTGGCCAGGGTGCCGATGACAGCCAACCTCAAGGCATCGTGGGTCCCATTCATTATGGTTATGCCGATGTCGAAGTCAGCAGTGGTGGCATTAACAGCTACACCGCGACCATCCACAACATGTGGTTTGAGTCCACCCCGGAAACTCCGATCACCATCCCGACCGGCGAGCCGGAGCCGGAGCAGCCCGCACCGCTTGCCGTCCCGGTCGGCGGTGCAGTGCCGCTGGGACTGCTGCTGTTCGCCGCCGGCGCCATGGCGTTGCGTCGCCGGAGTCGCGCCGGCGCCTGATCGCGAACCAGGATCATGAACCTTGCCCGACGGGCCCTGCTGGTCGGGCTTGAAAGCTTTGATTGGACCTTTCTGCGCCCGCTGCTCGACAGCGGGCGTTTGCCGTCTCTGGCCGGGTTATTGGCCCGTGGCGTGCACGGCCCTCTTCGGACCTTGCAACCTCAATTCGAACCCCTGTTGTGGACTTCGATCGCGAGCGGGCGGCGCGCCAATGCACATCGCGTGCTCGGCAGTCGTGAGCATGCCGATGGCAACGACTTGCTGCCGCTTTCCGCACTGACTCGCCGCAGCCACTGCCTGTGGCATCACCTGACCGGTCATGCAGCCAACAGTTTAGTGGTCAACTGGCCGGTGACTTATCCGGCCGAGCCGCTGCGTGGGGAGATGGTCAGTGACCTCTTCTTTCGTTTGGCCGGCACGCCCGATGGCCTGGAGCCGGTGCCCGAAAGTGCCGTCAGTCCGGCTGCCCTGGCTGCCGACATCGCCGATCTGCGCCTGTCCCCGGCCCGCCTGAAGCGCGAGGAGCTGGAGTTTTTCGCCGAAGATCTCGTCAATGATGACCCCATGCTGCCCCAACTGGCGGTCTGCCTGGCCGAGCAAATCTCGGTCCATGCCGTGGCCATGGAATTGCTGGAGCGGGAAAACTGGCGACTGGGCATGCTTCGCTACGATTTCTTCGCGGCGCTGGGTCCACGCTTCATGGCTTGCCACCCACCGCAACTGGGCTGGGTGCCCGATGACGTCTTCGCACGCTATCGCAACACCATGACCCATGCCGCGACCTACCTGGATCACCAGCTTGGGCACCTGCTCAATCATCTGGACGAAGACGATTTTGTCATGTTGGTCTCCGAGCGGGGGCTGCTCAGCGATCAACAGCGACCGAACCGCGCCGATGTTGCCGGGCGTCAGCACGGCGCACCCTGGTACCGGGAACACGGCGTTTTCATCATGGCCGGCCCGGGGATCGAGCCCGGAGGGCAGGTTCAGGGCGCCGGTCTGCTCGATGTGGCGCCTACCGTGATGCATGCGCTGGGCCTGGATCTGCCGCAGGGCCTGGAGGGGCGGGTGCTGCTTGAGGCATTCACTGAGCCCGAACCGCCCAGCCTGGCAGCCATGCCCGCGCAAGATCTGGAACGCTGCGGGGGACATCGTCCAAATCGGCAGTTGAGCCAGACCGAACAGGAATTGCTGAGCGCACGCTGGACTGAAACCGGCATTGATCCGCATCGCGGTGACCAGCCTGTCGATCCAGGCCGTATCGACCAATCCATCCAGTTCAACCTGGCCGCAGTGCATATCGATGCTGGTCGCCCCGAAAAGGCCTTGCCGATTCTGGAAAGCCTGCATCGGCACCGGCCCGAGGATGACCGCATCATGATTCATCTGTCACGCTGCCTGCAGGCCTGTGGCGACCTGGACCGGGCGCGCGAACTGCTTGAGCGAGTCGTGGCGCACACCGACATCCGTCCCCACGAATTGATGGAGCTGGCCCGGTTGCACCTGGCCGTGGGCGAGGTCGACCAGGCCCTGGCCAGCCTGTTTCGCGCCGAGCAATCCGAGGGGGACCGTCCCGGGGTGCATTGCCGCATCGGCCAGGTCTACTTGCAGATGGAACGATTCAGCGAGGCCGAGCGTGCCTTCACCAAGGCGCTGGAACGCGGTCCGGACCATGCCGAATCCCACCTGGGCATGGCGCGCACCCGGTTGGGTCAGGGGCAGGTGCAAGGAGCGATTGATTGCGCGCTCAAGGCCGTCGAACTCAACCGTGCCCTGGTTCAGGCCCATTACTGGCTCGGGGTCGCCTTGAGCGAGGCGGACATGCCGGAAGAGGCGGTCACGGCCTTCGAAACCGTGCTGTCCGCACGTCCCACAGACACCGACACCCTCAAGCAATTGATTCAAGTGCTTGAGGGATTGGGTCAGGATGATCGGGCGTCGGGCTATAAGGCCCGATTGCGCAAGATCGAGACCGCTGATCACATGGCCCGTTCGGCCCGCGAGATTCTGAAGCGATAGTGACCCGCCTGAGCATCGGATTACCGGTCTACAACGGCGAGCGCTACCTGGCCAAGGCCATTGGTTCGCTCCAGGACCAGACCTTCCGGGATTTCGAGTTGATCATCTCCGACAACGCCTCGACTGATCGCACGGCTGAAATCTGCCGGGTCTTTGCCAACAGCGACCCACGCATCCGCTACCGGCGCAACGAGTCCAACCTGGGCGCGGCGCAAAACTACAACCAGACCCTGGAGATGGCCAACGGCGAATACTTCAAGTGGGCGGCCCACGACGATCTTTGCCACCCACGCTTTCTGGCTGAATGCGTGGCCGTACTCGATGCCGAATCCGACACCGTGCTGGTCCACAGCAAAAGTTGCGGTATCGACGAGCATGGCACCATCATTGGCCAGTACGCTCAGGAACGCCCCTTCGATCAAGACCGGCCCTCGCAACGCTTTGCCGAGTCCATTCTCAGACCGCATGTGTGTATCGCGGTCTTTGGTCTCATGCGCCGCGAAATCCTGTTACAGACCATCCGCCACGGCGACTGGGTCGGGGCCGATCGCAACCTGCTGGCCGAACTGGCCTTGCATGGGCGCATCCGGTTGATACCCGAAGTGCTGTTCAAGCGTCGCGCCCATGAAGAGTCGTCCATCCACCGCTTCGAGGACGAACACCAACGCCTGTCCTGGTTCAACCCGCAACACCGCGGCAAGCTGAGCTTCCCCACCTGGCGCCGCCTGGCCGAATACCGCGCTGCCATACACCGAGTGCCATTGCCGCTCAGCGAACGCCTGGCCTGCTATCGCCAACTCACCCGCTGGCTGCTCGGCCACCACCACACCGGCCCCCGCAACGCCCGCCTGCTGGCCAGCGAACTGTTCCGCCCGCGCCGCGCATAACTCCATTCACATTCGGCCTCGACATCCGTAGGTCGGGGCTACGTCCCCGACGGACGATATCGATTTCGCTTCCACTGGTCCGTCGGCCACGTAGGGCCGACCTACAAAATCGTCGTAGTAAGACACCCGTCAATTGCGATGAAATCCCGCACGGTCTAGGTTACAGATAATGCGGTTCGGGCAAGGGCACGATGAATCGTCCGCCGCCATCGGTCCATGACTTCTGTTGCCTTGCAATCTCCTCGGCCCAGTTCCACGGCAACAATAGAATCCGATCCGGACGATCCTGTTCAACGCGCTGTGGTGAAACCACTTCCAGGTCCGTGCCCGGTATGAACCGACCTTGCTTGTGCGGGTTGGCATCGGCCACCCAGGCCAGGGTGGTTGAATCCAGGCCGGCCCAGTTGAGCAGCATGGCGCCCTTGGCCGCGGCCCCGTAGGCGGCCAGTTGCTGCCCGCGTTTTTTCTCGTCTTCAAGAAATTCAATCAGCTCCTGACGAAGCCCATCCAGTGAATCGGCCAGGGTTTTCCAGGCCACGGTATGAAAAAGGCCTTCCCGATGTTCACGCTCGATCAGCGCTTCGGTGGGCTCATCCATGCCGGCCTCATGGCGGGCCCGAATGCGTAACGAGCCGCCATGCACCCGCAGTGGTTGGATCGCCTCGATCGCCAGCCCGGCGCGCTTGAACAATTCACACAGTGAGTTGGCGGTGAAGTAACTGTGATGTTCATGATAGATCGTATCGAAGGCGCGCCCGACCAGCAGCGACCGGCCCCAGGCGACTTCCATGACCACCAGCCCACCGGGCTTGAGCAGGGTACGCACCCCTTCCAGAAAATTCACCGGATCGGGCACATGGGCCAGCACATTATTGGCGACGACCACATCGGCCTGCCGGCCTGACTCGGCCAGTTCTTCGCCCAGCGACCGATCGAAAAACCGCTCGAGCGTTTCGATACCGGCCTCTCTCGCCGCATTCGCCGGCCCGCCGGCCGGATCAATCCCCAGCACCCCAATGCCGTGCTTGCGAACATGCTGTAAAAGATACCCATCATTGCTGGCCAGTTCCACGACCAGGCTGTCAGCGGACAGGGGTTGACGCTTGATGATGTCTTCGACCAGCTCGCCGGCGTGCCGGACCAGGTCGGCCGTCACCGAGGAAAAGTAGGGGAAACCCCTACCGAAAAGAATCTCCGGATCGGGTACTTCCAGCAACTGGAGCAGATGACACGGCCGGCACAGGGCCAGCCTCAACGGGTAGCAGGCCGCATTGCGGGCTTCATCGACACTGGCAACCAGGCCGTCGGCCAGCGGTTGCTCGCCCAGGTCTAGGACCAATTCGAGGTCTTCGGAGCCACACACCCGACAATGCGACAGTGTCTCAAGGCCTGACATTGCGCAATTCCCGATCAATTTCACCGCGTTCCATTCGCTCACGCAGATGCGCCACCCGGGCCAGGTCCGCACCCTCGAACTGCTCCGGGGTCAACGGGCGTTGGACAAACAATTCGGACAGCTCGTCAACCACGTCCTCGGGCTGGGCCGAAGGTCGCCAATCGTCGAGCAAGTTCGCCAGTTTGGTGCAATCGACCCGGTAGGAGCGCTGGTCGCTGTCGGCCATGCCCTCGACCTGCAGGCGCGCTTTCGGCATGGCCGTGGCCAGGCGTTCGGCCAGGTCAATGACGCGCAAATTCAGGGTGTTGAAGCCGATATTGAAGACTTGTCCGGACACCTGATCCGATGGCGCTTCAAGCAGGCCGGAAATGGCGCGCGCCAGATCTCTGACATGCAGCAACGGCCGCCAGGCCTGGCCATCGCTTTTCAGGCGTATGCAGCCGGTGCTCAGTGCCCAGGCCACCAGGTTATTGGTGACCAGGTCAAAGCGCAGCCGGGGAGAGGCGCCGAAAACGGTCCCGGGGCGCATGATCACAACCTCGAAATCACATTCACAAAGGGTGAAAAGTGATTGTTCCATATCAAGCTTGGCCTGGGCGTAGGGTGTCAGCGGGTTTGTCGCAGAAGATTCGTCCAGCCACTGCTCACCACCGCCGCCATAGACCGAGCAGCTCGAGGCGACCACAAAACGTCGCACGCCCCCCTCGCGGGCGCGCCGGGCCAGTTCAACTGCGGCCTGGTGATTGATGGCATGTGTCAGACCCGGATCCAGGGAGCCCAGTGGATCATTGGATAGCCCGGCCAGGTGAACAATGGCATCGAACTGGCCCAGCGCCTCGACCGGCCAGTCGCGGAAATCGGCGATCGGGCAGGGCGGGCGATTCGGAAGCATGGCCACCGAGCAGTCCGAGTACAAGTCGATATCGGCGCCGGTGACCTGCCAGCCCGATTGTTCCAGCACCGGGGTCAGGACGGTGCCGACATACCCAAGGTGGCCGGTGACCAGGACCTTGCCATTCACGACGCCAACCATGGACAACGCCCCTGTTGAAGCTCCAACTCGAGTCGGTCGCGGTCAGCCAGGCTGTCCACCGCTTGCCAATTGCCTTCATGGCAAAAGGCGCGGACCTGGTCATCGGCAATCAGGCCGGGCAGGGTCTGACGTTCCCAGGACTCGGATGAATCCTGGATTCGATCGAGTACTGTCGATTCCAGCATCGCATACCCGGCATTGATCCAGCGCCGATCGCTTGAATCCTTTTCACAAAAATCCTGGATACGATCCCCTTCGAGTTGCAGGTAGCCAAAGCGTGCCGGTTCGGGCACGGCGGCCAGGGTCGCCAGGCGCCCGTGTTCGCGGTGTGCCTCCACCATGGCGCCCAGGTCCAGATCGCTGACGACATCGCACCAGCACATCAGAAAACGAGGTTCAGTCAAGGTTTTGCGCAGGTGCAGCAGCCGCCCGGCATTGCCGGTGTCCTTGCCGGTATCCACACACTCAAGCTCCAGTCCCCGGTCCTGCGCGTTGATCAGCTCCACCCCACGCATGACCGTCGCCGCCCGCTCACCGACCGCCACCACGATTCGCGAAAAGTCATGTCGCTGAAGGTGGGCGGCGATATGGGCAATCAACGGCTGGCCGGCCAGCGCAACCAGCGGCTTGGGCACCGATGCGCCGGACTCGCGCATGCGCCGGCCCCGGCCGCCGGCCACGATCACGGCCTGCATGATCGAACTCGACAATTCATTCGCTTCATCTCATATGGCATCGCGCGGCTACTGTACCCCAATCCCGCCACGCGAATGCGCTCAAACGCAGGCGATGTCCGGACTCAGACCCAGATCATCGAGCATGGCCGAGATTTCTGCCCGGTAGATCGGGTTCATGATGATGACCAGGGCCGGTTGCAGGGACTTGAGGTTTTCAGGGGCAATGATCGGTTGACCGGTACCCGGCATGAAACG
>SL_3KL_010_SEDDRAFT_10004471_pt1 | contig 12628 bp, 8 predicted proteins | sample SodLakKL_010_SED_2_FD_10381 | JGI IMG/M metagenome (IMG submission 10381)
GGCGAGGTGAGCGCCTCAAGATCGGCGGGGCCGTGGAGTCGCTCCAGGGCGAGGGGCCCCCGCTCAAAGTACCGAACAAGCCGCTTGAGACCCGCTCGGTCCTCGCGCACGATTCCGAACCGATGCGTCGACGGAAAACCCGCCGGTCCCCTGCCACGTGCGCATGTCCGCCACCGTGGAGGGATCCAGCAGGCCACGCCGGCGGAGCCAGCGCAGGACGGGAAGCTGCACCGTGCGGGCCAGGGCCTCCGCGTCCCGAGCCTTGAGGCCGGTGGCCTCGTGGAAGCGGACTCCCCGCTCGACGTCGCCGGAGGTCACGCCATCGAGGGCCAGCACATAGTAGTGGTAGTGGGGATTTAGCGAACTCCCGAAACGCTGCGCGAAGGCGATGGCTCCGAGCTGCGCGTCGCGAACCGAAGTCGGCGCTCCCGGATTCGCGTCACGAAGCGCGGACCGGAGCGCCCGGAGGAAGATGCCGAGCACCGCACTCGCCACCTCGGGCGTCTGGTGCAGGAAGGGCCGAATCCGCTTCGGCACAGACAGCACCCACTGCCGCACGGGAAGGTGCGGGATCACCTCGTCGGTTGTAGGCGGCGACTAGGCTTTCGTGCTCGGCCCGTTCGCCGTAGCTCTTGCCTACGAGGCGTACACGAAGGCGTTCGATGCGGTGCTCGGACACTTCGGTGCCGAATACGACGGTTGAGTCCGGAGGCTTCACCGCTGGGGCCCATCCTGAGAGCGGGTCATGGTTGCCGTGGCAGACGAAGGCAGGGATACCCGCCTCGTCCAGGCGTCTCAGACCGTCGACGAAGGCGAATTGGGCGACGAGCGCCCGCTGTGCCCCGTCGAAGACATCTCCGGCGACGACCAGGAAGTCCGCCTGCTCGTCCAGGCAAAGTTCGACGAGGTTCTTCCACGCCAGGAACCCTGCCTGGCTCAGGGCCCTGGCCACAGCCGGCTCGCGCTCGGCGGAAGCGCTGATCCCCTTGAGTGGCGAATCCAAATGTAGATCTGCAGCGTGGACAAATTTCATGGGTTCTTCCTATTATACCCGATGGCGAGTGGTCTACTCTTGCCTAAAACATGGTGATCAAACTGGTTCTTTAGCGGAGAACCAGGAGGGTCATCCCCCTGGAGTGCCAGTCGGTCAGGGTCTTCAGCACATTGCATTCGCCCCAGCGCCTGTGACCTACGCGACGCAGGGGTTGGCAGGTGATATAATACAAAACAAGGAGTGAGCTGTGAGCCAGACTATGGGTCGTGCGGCGAGACATCTCCATCTGGATGTGATCGGTGAGGAGCGCTGCCTTTCGAATTCTTCCCCCGTTGATCTCCGCCGTGTGTTGATTTCCAGTTACACCACCTTTTTCGACCTGCCAGAGGAGGGCGATATCCTCATGTCAAACCGCCCCTACTATGAGATACTCGACCTACCTTCTGGCGCGTCCGTGGCAATTGAACGGACGGACCCGATGGAAGATGGGCCTGTGAGATTCACTCTTCACGAGATCGAATGGGCTGACGGGCTAAAGGAGAACGAGTCTTCGCCTCAGTCCATGCGCCGCCTCCTCAATTATCTGGCCACCCGTGGGCTCCATGCTGAGCGCCTCGCCATCAAGGAACAAGCTGTCCCGGTCACGAGGCGGGTCGAGAGAGAACCGAAGCTGATCCGCACCGAAAAAGGAAGGGTGAAGAGCTTTGGGACCGAGGGGTGAATCGGACGGCTTCGGGGGGCATCGGCGGTCGCATGGGCTGGCCGGTCGCCGAGGTCCGTTTATCGATTCCCGAACCACGGGATCCCCTCAGAAGATAGACGGAGAGCTATCCGAATAGAACCCAATCGTCATTGGACATCAAGAATCGACGCACCTGGGCAAGGTCACTGGGATTGACACCCGCGCTCTTCAGTTGCGACAGAAGTCCGCCTAACGACATGTCATCCATAACTCCAAACACCCCTTTCCCGTTGTTAAAATAAATGTCCGTAGAAATACCGCTGTCGAAGGTTACTTCATCGTCATCCCCCTCCTCCAGGCCGAGCTCAATCCTGTCCCGGCCGGTGTCGTACTGGAAGCCGCTCACCAACCCAAGGCTGGGGCTCAGGTCGAGCTGAATGCGTTCAGGGTCAAACGTACCTTCTTCCAGCATCAGGGAAAAATGCGGACCGTCCTCGAAGTGTTCTGCTCCTTCAAACATTTCTTCCGTCGTGACAATAATGAAATCGCCTGCCGCTGTCGCAGAAAATAGCTGCTGATCCAGGGCGGGTTGTTTTGTTCTGGCTGATTCGAATTTGCGATTCAAATCCAGCAGACACGTCATACCGTTCGGGTATGTCAGAACATCCGGGCATCCGGTCAGGCCCCACTCACTGATGATCGTACTGTAGCGATGGCCAAATTGATCAATTGCGTCCAGGTCACCCTCCTCAAGTATGCGTCGGACCAAATCGTCTGGCACGACGCCCGCAAAGATCTCTTCATGGCTCATCCCGTTCTGGAAGCACATCTTGAAGGTACAGGGTCCATTGACCTCAAATGGCGGTGCGCTCCTGCGTCGCCTCCGGCCTGGGTTCAGGGGCTGATTGAGATAATGGCGGGAGACAGGGCTGACCGTTCTGACGGGCTTACCGCCTTCTGGTAGCGGGGGGAGCCCCAGCAATGGACGAAGCCAGGCATACCCCTTCTCATCCGAGAGCTTGACGATACCCTGTTGTAGTTCGAGCATGGCCCTGACCATGTGATTCAGGATCGACCCGGGTACCTCCTGGCCAGGCAACTCGGGTTCCTCGATCAGCACCATGAATCGGACAGTCGGGCACTGCCGAAGGTGGTCAAAGGACCAGTGGTTGATGTGATCGAACCGGGTGCTGATTTCTGGTCGATGCTCCTCGGGAATGTCGATGGGCCAATAGAGAAAGGCTTCCAGGTGCTCCTGGTGTTCGTAGGTCCGAACCCGTAATTCGCAAGTGTATCCCCCGCAAGCGACCCGCGCATGCAGTTCCTCGGCATCGCCCTCCGTCAGACGAACATCATCCACAAGAGGTTCCTTCGGGAGCTCCCGGAAGAATGGCTTCATGATGGGGCCAGGGGCAGTGTACATGGGCTGGATTGGCCTCCGAATCATCTGACCGGTGTTTTGGTCCAACCAGATCTCCGTTGGAGGCTCGACGGCCACCTTGATCACGCCTGGAACCCAGCGCGGGTACTCCTCTCGAGGAACCCCCTCTCCCGGCGAATGTCCTAGGGGGACGGCAAGGACCCCGGCGTCAGTGCCGGCAAGCCAACACCGCGAATAGGGCTTTCGGCTCGGGCGGTCCCACTCGATCCAATCACAGTGCTCCGCCAGCCCGAATAGCGAGTCCACGAGAGCAACATCCTCGTACTGGCGGCCTCCGCCCTCACGCTCAGCAACAAAGATCAGACCTGACTGCTGGAGCATCTCGAGAACCGGGGTCAACTCATCGGGCCAGAAGCTGGCAGCCACGAGATTGCCATCACTGACCACCCAGCGGGCTCCCATTGATTCGTCCGAGAGTCGGGTGATCATGGCCTCAGCCCCGCCCGGATATGAGGCATTGAGCGTCGAATGGCGGATAACGACCGTGTAGGCCTCGATCAAGACACTCATGGCCATGTCCTCTCTGTCTAGAAGGTCTTAGGGGTTCGTGGAGTCCCGACGAAGGGTGTAGGGTCCCACTTGGTCAGTGTCGGCGAAGGACGATTTCGAAAGCTTACACCCCGTAATGATTACGATGTCTTCAAGAGGGATGTCCTCCTCCATATGGAGCCGGTGGAGGGTTTTCCGGACCATCTCTCGTAGCTTACGGGGAGTCGGCGCTTCGATGTATTCGATGTCCCGACCTTCCGGCCCCAGACACTCCGCTGGGGTCTCAGGGCGGAACCGCCTCGCCAGATCATGGATCTTCCGAGTTTTCCGGATCGATGGTTCGATCAGGAAGCCTGGGTGGGGTCATACGGGCCACGGTCAACTCCTTTGGTCGCATCTGAACTGATCCAGAGAGTCATGTGCCGCTGGCTTCCGGCTCAAGCCTTCCGGCTTCGTGGATCCCCTTCGTCCGGACCCTTATGACCTCGCCGACCAGCGGTAAGTGAATCAGCGTTTCGAGCACAGGCCGACCCGTCGCCATCTCCACCGCCTGACGATAGAGGGCGAGCTGGGCCGCCGCATCCTGGGCACGTCTGAGCCCTTCCTCCCCTGGATAGCTCTTGTGATCGATGATCACGAAGCCCTTTGGAAGCTCGAGAAGCAGGTCAATCCATCCATGCATCAACTGCCTCTGCGGGGTCCTCAACGTCACCGGCCATTCCCGGAGAATCCGAGCACCGGGAAATCGCTGCGAGAGGAAGTGCTCCAGACGGTGCCGGATGCGGATCAGGTCCTCGGGAGTGAGCACCCGTTCTAGGCCCCACTTGGAGAGAGTGGATCTGGCATGAACCTCTTCCGCCCCCTCTTGTTCAGCCGAGCAGTTTGCCTCTACTCCAAGGAAGCCGTGGACGGCTCCCCCCAAGTGACTGGGATCAGGGGATCCGGCGAGGGGAATCCTGGGCCCCAGCGCGGCCAACCTGGAAACGGAGGCGTGCGACGCCCCCTCATCGCCCTGGCCTCCCGCCCCGCTGGCGGTGAAGCCTGCGGGCACACCGACGAATCGGGACCGCTCCGGTAGGATCCAGACATTCGACTCCGGACCAGAATGAGCCGGGGGTACGTCGCTCAGACTCTGGTCTGACCCGAACTGCCGAACCGTAACCTGGACGACCTCGCTTCCCGCCCTGAGCGTCCCAGGGCCGATCTCCTTGGGTACACGGATGACTGGCTCTCCGGAGCGATCCATGAGCTCATCGAGCCATCTTGTGGACAATCCCGCGCCACTCTTTGGCCCCGTCTTTCGAAGGGCCAGGACCATGCCGTCCCGCGCACGGGTCATCCCCACGTAGAGGAGCCGCCGGGCCTCTCGGAGTTCCCGGTTGAGGAGGGTGCTCGCCTCATCTCCATCCTCGAGACGGTTCGCCATGGCGGCTACCTTCCGCTGCCGTCCAAAGCCCCAGGGCCAGAACCGGATCCAGCGGTTCGCCAAGGGGTCCGCGGGATCGAAGGTCTCGGACGGGACCACGTGGGGCTGGTAGATCCGAACTTTAGCGCTGGTCCCCAGGCTCGAAAGAATGACCACGGGCCACTCGAGGCCCTTGGCCTTGTGATAGGTGAGAACCTGCACCGTCTGTTCACCGGTGCCTCGCACCTGTCCGGCCTCCGAGGCCTCGATGTACTCTACGAGTCCGACCAGTTCGGCCGGCTCCCGTCGGGTCCGGCAGCGGTCTTGATATTCGGCCGCCAAGCCCCGGAGGAGATCCAGATTCCCCCTGCGAAGGCGTGTTCGGCCCCACCGAAGCACGGTCCAGGGCAGTTCGACCCCGTCCATGGCCTCCTCCAATGCCTGAAGGGGGGTGAGGTGGACCAGCCGTGATCGAGTCTCATCGAGGCTCTGGATCCGTGGATCCCGCCTCCACTCGCCCAAGGCACCGTTCCGGTCGGTGAGAAGCTGCGGGAGCCAGTCCGAACCTCCATTCCGGGCGGGCATCAGGCGGATCATCGTGGCCAGGGCCACCGTGTCCTCTGCGTCGCTTAGGTACTGAAGCGCGGCCAGAGCCAGTCGGCCTTCGGGAGTTTCGATTAGCGATCCGCTGGACGCCGAGGCACGGATCCCCTTGCGACCCAGACTGGCGGCCACGCGCTCGCACTCGGCGTTTGTGCGACACAGGATCGCCACGTCCCCACCCGACAGCTCGGTCCTCTTCTGGAGCATATCCTGAACACCGGCGGCGAGGGCGTCTGCCTCATCCCAGTCATTCTTTGCCACAAGCTGCCAGCAATCGATCCATCCACCGTGCGCGGATGCCTGACGTTCTTCCGGGAGCGAAAGGCTGACGGGGTTTTCGTCCGACTCTTGGAAGACCTCGGAGAAAACCGCATTGGAGAAGGAGACCAATCGCTGCCGCGACCGCCAGGAATAGGCCAGATTCTCCCGATTGGGAATTTGAGCTGCCACCATGTTCATCAGCTCCGGGTCTGTCCCCCGGAAGCCGTAGATGGCTTGCTTGGGGTCCCCGACCCAGACCGTCCGACCAACGATGCGGGAAAGTTCGAGGAAGAGGGCAAGCTGGATCGGACTGGTATCCTGGAACTCGTCGACCATCAGAAGCTTGAGTCGGTCCGACAGTGCCGCCCGGAAAGGCTCGTGTTCACGTGCCAGTTCCAACACCTGTCTCTCCTGGTCCACAAAATCCATCAGCCCCTGCTCCCGCTTGAACCTCCCATACGAGGAGAGTGCGTCGGCGGCACACTCGAACACGCCCTCAGCAAGGGTTCGAAGGTCTGCACGGAAGAGTGGGTGGTCCATGAAACGCTCTGCCACGGAACGGACCGGCGCGAGGCAGTGGTCGGCCGCGACGTTTGCCCTCAGCTTGGAGAGGCGCGCCCAATCGGACCATGGAAAGGTGTCCGGGGAACGGAGCCCGAGCTCAGCCTGCATCAGGGTCTGAAGCGCTGACCGACTGGCCTTCCCCGTATCCCCCACTCCTTGCATGCCCAACATCGCTTCCTGCACCTCTGCACGGAGGAGGCTCGTCAGGTCCTCGCCCCCCAGCGCCGGCTCCATCGGTTCGAAAAAGGCGTCCATAGAGCGTGGGCCGAAAGACCTGAGTGCCTCCGGACCCATGAGGTTCGCTCGGCCTAGCGCGACGATGGTACGGACGTCATCTCGCCAGTCCAGATTCTTGTTGAAATTACTCCCCATCCCGTCGTACGAGAGCCGGCGAGCAGCGGGCTCGATCTGTGCCGCCCAGGTGCGGAGCTCGTCTGAGATGGCCCGGTTGAACAGCTCCTCGGAATCCTCCTCCGGAAGAACCTGCAGGGCAGGGGAGAGTCCGGCCTCCAAGGCGTATTCGGTCAGGAGCTTTCCGCAGACGCTGTTCACGGTTCCGATGAGGCCTTCATAGATCTGTCTGGCCTCGGCCCGACAGCCGCGCGCAAGGAGTCCGAGTCGGATTCTCTCCCGGAGTTCGGAGGCGGCTCGAATCGTGAAGGTTGTGGCCACGAGGCCTGACGGGGGTACGCCACTCTCCACAGCGTCCACAACCTTCTCGGTTAGACGGAACGTCTTCCCGGAGCCGGCCCCGGCATTGATGAGTTCGAGATTCTTCATCGATCGGTTCCCGCCATCCCGCAGAGTCCGGGGAAGTCACAGAATCTGCATGGTGGATCGACGGGGAGTCGGCCCTCCCCCTCCGCCGCTTCCCTTCGTCTGCGTCTGCGCTGAGCCGAGGTAAGCTCTTCTCTCTCCCCGAGGAGGCGATCCGTGATGCCCGTCGCTTCCACAACACCCTGCTGCGAGAGTTCACGCCAACGCCAGTTCCAACCGGCGAGGCCCTTTCGCCATGCCGCGTCCAGGGATGATTCGGCCTGGGGGGGCGCTTCGGCTGGGAGGAGCAGTTCGCACTGGGCCAGCATGTAGTAGCCTGCGCGAATCTCCTCCTCTTCCTGCGAGCGGTTGCGGAGGATCCAGGCGTAGGTGGCCAGCTGTAGTGCCTCTGCGTTGATGATCTCCTCCGCTTTGAACCGGGATGATGTGGTCCACTTCAGGTCGAGGATGTAGAGGGTTCCCGCTGGATCCCGGAACAATAAATCGGCGAAACCCGTCATGGTGGAACATCCGTCGGGGAGCTCGTCGGCGTCGTCACCGGAGGCCTGGATCGCTTCCTCGGTGCCCTCCATTACCAGCCCCCGCTCGGTGACCTCCCGAACCAGCCCATCCACGGCACCCATGATCCGAGCGCGGATCCGCTGGTTCTCGAGCTCACGGCCCTCCATCAGGAGCTCGGCGCCCATGGACTGAATGCACTCGTCGTAGACTTCGCCTGTGAGTGCATGCACCTCGGCGGGCCGCCAGCCCCGACGGGCAGGTGAGTACAGCGTCTCGACGATGTGGTGACAGAGGTTGCCGATGAGCCGGGGTCCGGAGGGGACCTGGCGGGTCCTGGAGGTACGGAGCCCCGCCTTGGAGAGCGTCCACTTCATGGGGCAGCCGATGAGGGAGACCATGCTCGAAAAGGAGAGGCGATCCGCCTTTGGAATGGACGCCGGTGGTACGGCATGACGGGCCCTCGCCGGCTCCGGGTCGGCAACGACATCCGGTTCGAGGGATACGGAGCGCCCGGCAAGGCGCCAGCGACCGGTTGCCGGATTGGTCAGCTCTGCCGCGTCCCGGAGGAGGGCACTTAGAACCGCGTCCCACGGCCCACCCGGAGCCATCCCGGCGGCGTGTCGGATCTCGTCCCACAGCGGGTGGGGCATCAGGGGCTCGCCGTATCGGGCTCGCGATGTGAAGAGGAGCGCTCGGTCCCGAGCGGCGAGGATTGCCTGACGCCACCCCCGGCTCTCTCGCTCGCGCCGGGTCCGGGCGGGCTCAAGGCGGGCGCCCCCAGCAACGAGGGCTTCTCGTTCCCGCTCGCCCCACCAGGTGCATGAACGGTTGGACTCTTCCGTGAAATCCCACCAGATAACCGATCCCGTGGCCTCCACCTGCGCAGGCGACCGTACCACGCGCCACGGTGCGGCCTGGCCGACCCGCCCCGGGTCAGTACTTCCGGGTGTCAACACGGTGTCCAGCATCCGTTCCACCATGACCCGGGTAAGGAAGCCCTTCCCCCGGGCCAGCCTGGTTAGCTCCTGCGCCTGCGCCAGGGCGGCACGGGCCATGGGGTCGTGCTCGACCCTTGGGGCCAGCGTCTGGATTACCCACTCACAGCGATCCAGAAAGTCGGTTTCAGGGATCCCGGGTTGGGCTCGGGAACGGGAGCCGAGACGGACCTCGAGCGCTTCACGGTGACGTGAGGCCTCGTTGGCGGGGTCTCCGGCGCCACACTCCGTCAGGTGGATGGTCTCCGATTCCTCGAAGCCGTCGAGGGCCTTTGTCCAGGCCGCGCCTCCGATCCCCGGTTCCTTGGTCAATGCCTTTAGAAGCGCACGGGCCGCACGTGCGGGAACCGGTCCGTACGGGAGGGAGAGCAGCTGGATGAGCGCCGTGACGCTCGCTGGAGCCCAAACGTTGGCGAGCACCAGCGGGAGAATCTGGAGGAGTCCTCTGGGAGCGGCCCGTCGCGACCGCCCGATCACGGGGAGGCCGTGCCGCGCGAGAACCTGATCGAGAATGAAGCTGTCGCGCTCGCAGATAATGGTTACGTCTTCCAGAGATCCAACCCCACCCGGCTCGCTGCCGGCCTCGTCGTGCCCCTCGGACCGAAACCCCGCTCCAAGCCAGAGCGCGAGCTGTTCCGCTGCCTCCCACTCGTCGCTTGCTTCGACCAAGGCGAAGGAGTCATCCCTCGTGGAGCAGGTGTCGGTAGGGCTGGGCGGGCTCGGGCCTCGGCCCTCCCGGAGAGAAGACTGGATCCGCTGGAGGTTCGTGAGCGGGTTTCCCGGGGAGGGGGGGGACGATGGGGTCGTGCTTACATACCGGATGTCGATTCCCATGGACCCCAGCCGCTCCAGCAGTTCGGCCCACACTGGCGGCAGGAGGTCCGGCGGGTCGTGAACCTGTATGCTCTGGATCCCCAGACCGGGCCGGCGGCCGAGCTCGTCGAGAACCTCTCTCAGTCGGTCGGCACGGCCTGGACTCAGAATCGGTCCTGGCAGGCTCTCCAGGTCTTCGAGGGTCTGCAGGCGGGAGGAGGTCGGCTCAGCCTGGCCCTGCTGCCACCCTGCCTCAACGAGTTCGTCTCTCCAACGTAGAAGTTGCCGTGCAGTGGACCATGGGTCGGCCTTGAAGGAGCGGTGGAGCCACGCCTGGTCGTGATCGTAGTCCTCTATGCGGGCCATATACTGATCGACACGGCGGGCGGGTGGGATCTCGGGTCCGGTAAGGCCCATTCGGGTTTCGAGCACGCTGAGGAGGCCAAGAGGTCCCACCGTCAGAACCCCAACAGTGGCCGGGGCCTGACTCCAGTCAGTCCCGTCCAGCGCCATGCCAAAGGTGATCTTCAATAGGTTTCTCCAATTGCGATCCAGCCCGGCAGCACTCGACTCAGGGGCCTTCCGGAGAAGGATGGGCGGCTGCGAACAGGATCACTCTGTCCCCCCACGGACTCATGACCAGGGGATAACCGGGTGGGCTCATGCCCCGAAGGTGCGTATAGGAGGTGCTGTTCCCCTCTCCTTCCATCTTCCTGGTCCCCCTCGGCAAAGAGTGGTAGCGGGCACGCGACCATTCCCTCCATTGCCCGTTCCCTATTTCGGCTCATCCGGACATTTCTTGACCTTCCTGGACCTCTATTCAGAAGCCACCGACCTTCGACTGAGTTCCAGGCCCCCCAGGCTGCGAAATCGGTCAGCATGGTGTGGGCCAAGCCCCCGCTAGATCATGGGTCGTTTCGGTCGCTCCCCCATCCGTCCAGCGTGGGGGTCAAAGGGGGGCCGGAATGGGGACACCGGCCCTACGATACCGATCGGGAAGGTCTTGAATCGTGTGGGCCAGGATCTGGAAGTAGAAGGCCTTCTGTTTCGGGACTGGCCAGGCCCGAACCTGTTCCGTTATGCGCCTTACAGCCTGGGCCTTATCGGAACGGCCAGCGTTGGGAAACATTTGCCAGTCCAAATGCTCATCCTCCGGCATCAGTAGCCCCGCTAGCCGACTGACGTGGAAGAACCCGTGTCCCACAGCGGCGGATTTCCGGAGATTGGCGCCTTTCGGGAGTGGTACGACGTTTTCGGCGTAGATTCCTGGGCCACCGAGCGACTTCGGGATCCAGTGGTCATAGTGAATCGGCTCTTGGCCCAGGGGTGGAATAGGAGTGGATACACCCCAGATTTGAAAGACAATATTCCTGACCTTGTTGGTTATGCTTGTATAGTCCTTCAGGTCGGCAGCATCTCCCGTGTTCTGGGGGCGACCACGGTGTGCCAGGATCCCCGACTCTTCATCGGGGTCAAAGGTGATCCAACTGCTCTGGGCTCCGCGCGCTCTGTTCAGTGGAAAGATCTCAGAGGGCGGAAGTCGCCGGCGACAGCGGTAACTGATTTCGTTGAAATACAACACTTTCCGAAACTCTGGATGTCCCTTCATGATGCGGCCCCGAAGGTCATCCCAGTATTCGCTCGCGAGGTCAAACCTGCGGTCCTGGCGAAGGAGCTCAATGTCCTCCAAGGTCCGAATGCGGACCGTCGGCTGGAGTTCTTCGATCTCACATTCCGCGATCACGCCACGCCCGGCTTGCGCCACCCAGAGGGTTTCACCGGGAAGGATTCCAGTCGGTCGGTCATCCGGCCCCAGCTTTCGAAAGGGCCCACCCATTCTTGTTTGAGTGAAGGAGCCGGAGTCGGCGACCTCGATCAGGGGAACCGCGTTAATGTCGGAATTGCGAATCACCACGTGTGATTTGGACATGTGATTATCGAAGCCAGGGTGGGGGTGCTTGGATAGATCGGGGGGCGAAGAGCCTGTATGCGCACGTAGGCCACGAACACATTCCCAGTGGTCGCTAGCGCCCAGCAAAGGGGCCATGTCAGCCCCCGTGGCCTGAGTATCGCCAGAAGGCCCTCAAACCTGTCGGAAATTCGGATGGCCCTCGCATTACGGTCGCTTTTCGGTTTTTACATCAATCCTCAGAGGGCGATTCCCGGCCCGCCAGACCGGGGTGACCGAGTCATCCCCTGAGCATTGCGGTTCCCATAGGTGAAGATCTCGTTGCGTGCGTCTTCCTGCCCCACAAAGGGGTTGTCCGCCGTCACGGACCCATCATCGCTGAGCCGGACGGTGGTGCCGATGTGGTTGGGTAGGTCCTGCGCCGGAGCCTGAAGTCCCCTCTCGCCCACGGTCACGTACCGGTAGCCCTCCTCATCGAAGACGATGCGCGAACCGAAGTGCTGCCCGCCCGAGGCCGCCGCATCCGAAACGAACACCTCTTCCGGGTCTGGACGGAGACGGGATCGGGGGGAGTCTTCGCCTTGCGGCTCCCTCCCGGTGTCCGCATCCTGCCTCGAAGGATCCTGCCGGAGCCTCTGAACTTGGCCTCGTTTCGCCGGAGTTACTGGTGGAGATCGAAGCGGACGCCTACGTGGGCGAGTGAAGCTGTTGGGTTGCCCCCACGTCTGGTTTAGGCGCCAGGCCCGCGCCGACTCTCCCTGAGGATGCGCTCCCGGGGCCGATGGGTTGAGGCGTTGGCCCGCCCCCGCCTCTGGGTGGCGGGAGTCGCGATCCTGGTTCTGGTGGCCCTCCCGCCGGCTGGTCTCTGGAGCCGTTGGGAAGGGGGCGCGTTTCTCGTGCTCCTGGCCTGGGGATTGGCGGTGGCCACGGCCTTCACCCGCCGGCCCACCTCCCGACCCCTGGCGACCGCGCCGGCGCTTCTTCTCGTGGGCGTCTGGGGTGTCCTCCTCACGCTCCTCTTCTGGACCCGGGCGAGCCTGGGTGTCCCTCGGGTCGCGCTCGGTGACCTGGGGCTGAAGGTCGGTGCCCTTCTGGGGGGTTGGGCCTGGCCGGCCCTCCTTCTCGCCGGTCTGGCTGGTCTGCCCGGACTGGCCCGCCGTCGCCCGGCGGCCGGCGAGGCCGCGGGTCCCGACG
>SL_3KL_010_SEDDRAFT_10004472_pt1 | contig 12628 bp, 11 predicted proteins | sample SodLakKL_010_SED_2_FD_10381 | JGI IMG/M metagenome (IMG submission 10381)
CTTTTTCAACCCCGAGTTTAAGCAGCCCGTAACTNATATAGTTGCTGTTGTCGAGCCACTCACGGGTTGAATAGGTTTTCCAGTCACCGTTGTCTTTGCCTGCCACGGCATCTTGCTTGTCAGGACAAAGTTCGGCGTAATGGTCCAGCAAGTCAAAAATTCTCGTTACTGCCATAAATACGTTTTTTGCGTTTAATACAAATGTTTAAAGCCTGAGGCACGAAAATAAGACATTTTTTTATTATGCCGTTATTTCGGTTATTTTTTCAATTCCACAAAGAATTTGTAGAAATGGGGGATGGTTTCCATGCCTTTGATAAACTGTGACAAAGGATAGTTTTCATTGGGGGAATGGATGGCGTCAGACTCAAGGCCGAATCCCATTAGAATCGATTTGATGCCCAGGATTTGCTCAAACATCGAAATGATGGGAATGCTGCCGCCGCTCCTGTATGGTACCGGGTTGATGCCGTATGTTTTTTCATATGCTTTACTGGCCGCCTGGTATTCCGGGGTGTCCACCGGGCTGACATATCCTTCGCCGCCATGCAAAAAGTCCACTTCAACCTTTACGCAATCGGGTGCAATGGAAAGAAAATGATCCTTAAATAATTTTGTGATCTTATCGGAATTCTGGTGTGGTACCAGGCGCATGGAAATTTTTGCGTGGGCTTCGGAAGGCAATACGGTTTTGGCACCTGTCTTGGTATAACCACCCCAGATCCCATTCACATCAAGCGAAGGTCTGATACCGGTTCTTTCAAGGGTGGAAAAACCCTGTTCCCCGGCCAGCTCCTTCACACCTATGGATTTTTTATAGGCCTGTTCATCAAAGGGGGCGCGTGCCATTTCTTCCCTTTCATTTTCGGAAAGTGTTTCCACATCGTCATAAAAACCTTTCACAGTAATTCTGCCTTTGTCGTCAATCAGGCTGCTGATCATATCGCACAGGATGTTTATAGGATTGGCCACGGCACCTCCGTAAAGACCTGAATGTAAATCGCGGTTGGGTCCGGTTACGTGCACTTCGCAGTAGGAAAGTCCCCTTAGGCCTGTTGTGATGGATGGCGAATCGGCACCCAGCATGGCGGTGTCTGAAACAAGGATCACGTCTCCGGCAAGCTTTTGGCGGTTGTCTTCAAGGAATTTTCCCAGGCTGGGAGACCCGATCTCTTCTTCCCCTTCAATCATGAATTTTATATTGCATGGAAGCTGGTTTGTGCTCACCAGGTATTCGAAGGCAGCAAAATGCATAAACATTTGCCCCTTGTCGTCGTCGGCACCACGGGCAAATATTTTCCCATCTCTGACCTCCGGGCTAAAGGGCTGGCTTTTCCACAAATCGAGCGGTTCAACGGGTTGCACGTCGTAATGCCCGTAGATAATTACGGTCGGAAGCTCCGGATCTATTATTTTTTCACCATAAACCACCGGGTGGCCTTCGGTTTCGCAAACTTCTGCCATGTCGGCCCCTTTTTTAAGCAAACTATCCTTTACCCAGCCGGCGGCCTTATACATGTCTTCTTTATGCTCTTCTTTTGAGCTGATGGAAGGAATCCGGATCAAGTCAAACAATTCCTCCAGGAAACGGTCTTTGTTGTCTTGAATATACTTTTTCAGGTCTTGCATAGAATCTTTGTATATGGATTTGATTAAAAATGAAAAATGCAAATATATGGGAAAATCTTGAGTTTTTTGTTAAAATCCCCAAGCGGTAATCTCAATGTAAACACAGTAGCATTGACACGACACTAGTAAGCCATAGGTACAAAATATCGCTTACTCCCAACCAAACCATTCATCCAGGTCTCTCCGCTCCTTTTTGGTCGGACGCCCTTTTCTCAGGAGGCCAAATCCGGCACGGCTTTTTATCATTTTGAGTTTCTGGTATTCTTCTTCCGGGGTCAGATCTTCCATGTATTGCTCAACGAGTTTTGCCCCAACCCGTTTATCCAACAATGCCAGAACCCTGAACTTGCGTTGCACAGGCCCGGATTGCACAGTAATTTCCATTCCGGGGTGCACATTGCGCGATGGCTTAACCGTTTGTTCCTCAACTTTTATTTTACCTGCGCGGCATGCCTGTGTGGCCATGGAACGTGTTTTGAACACCCTTACGGCCCACAACCATTTGTCTATTCTGGGGGGATCATCCTGCGGCATGGTTTATTTATTTTTTTCTGAAGTAGACCTTTATGGGAACCCCTGAAAAATTCCATTGTTTCCTGATCTGGTTTTCCAAAAAACGCATATAGGGTTCTTTGATATACTGAGGTAAATTACAGAAAAAGGCAAATGACGGATAATGGGTTGGAAGCTGGGTGATATACTTTATTTTAATATACTTGCCTTTGAGGGCAGGAGGTGGGTGCTTTTCGATAATGGGCAGGAGCACCTGGTTAAGTTTGCTTGTTGAAATTTTTTGCTGCCTGTTCCGGTATACTTCCAGGGCGGTTTCCATGGCTTTGAAAACACGTTGCTTTGTCGTGACAGAGGTAAATATTATTGGTATGTCTGTCAGCGGGGCAATGCGTTCGCGTATCTGTTGCTCCAGTAGTTTTACCGAATCCTTGTCTTTGTTATCCACAAGATCCCACTTATTTACCAGGATCACAATGCCTTTATTGTTCCTGGCAGCCAAACCGAATATATTCAGATCCTGAGACTCAAAAGGCATGGTAGCATCAACCATTAAAAGGCATACATCAGCCAGTTCAATGGCTCTTACCGAACGCATTACAGAATAAAACTCAATATTTTCCCTGACTTTGCCTTTCTTTCTGAGTCCGGCCGTATCCACCAGGTAAAAGTCAAAGCCATAGCGATTATAGTGCGAATAGATTGTGTCGCGCGTAGTGCCGGGAATATCGGTTACAATATTCCGTTCAGTTCCCAGCAATGTGTTGATCAGGGAAGATTTCCCCACGTTGGGCCTGCCAATGACAGCAAAACGGGGGATGTCGGCCCCGGTGTCTTCTGCGGGTGCTATTTTAAGCACTTTAACCACTTCGTCAAGCAAGTCGCCGGTGCCGCTGCCGTTGATGGAAGATACCGGATACACTGCATCCACCCCAAGCTCATAAAAGACATTCGCCTGGGCGATCAGCATATGGTTGTCGGCTTTATTTACCACAAGAAAGTAATTCTTTCCGCTGCGCCGGAGCATATTGGCGACTTCTTCATCCAAAGGGGTGATCCCTTCCATGACATCCACCATGAACAGCACCACACTTGCTTCTTCCAGGGCTATTTCAACCTGTTCCCGGATTTGTTGCTCAAACACATCTTCTGATCCGGCCACGTATCCACCTGTATCGATCAGGGAGAACTCCAGACCATTCCAGTCGGACTTGCCGTAATGACGGTCGCGTGTAACTCCGGCAGTGGGATCCACAATGGCCATACGCCTTTTGGTGAGCCGGTTGAAAAGGGTCGACTTGCCTACATTCGGGCGTCCTACCAATGCAACAATATTGGACATTTCTGTGATTGATTACGTGATCATTTATATCCGAAACGCCTCAGCTGCGTTTCATCTTCGCGCCAGTTCTTGCTGACTTTTACATGCAATTCGAGAAATACTTTTTTACCTATGAATTGTTCCAGGCTTTTTCGTGCTTCTGTCCCCACTTTTTTCAGGGCTTTCCCCTGGTGTCCGATGATGATCCCCTTTTGGCTTTCGCGGGCCACATGAATCACGCAGCGGATGCGGATCAGATGATCTTCCTCCTTGTAGGAGTCCACAGCTACTTCAACTGAATAGGGGATTTCCCTGTGATAATTCATCAGCACCTTTTCCCTGACTGTTTCCGCCACAAAAAAGCGCATGGGTTTGTCGGTCAGTTCATCCTTCGGATAAAAAGGCGGGGATTCCGGCAAAAGATCCAGGATCTTGTTCAGGACAGCGTCGATATTATATCCCATCAACGCGGAAACAGGGAGCACATGCCAATGTGGGTAGGCCTTTTGCCATTGTTCAGCGATCCGGGTCACCTCGTTTCCTTTTGCCAGGTCTGACTTATTGACCAGCAGCATAACGGGGATGCCGGTTTTGTTTATTTTCTCAAGGATGTTTGTGTGGATGAACTCATCGTAAATATCAGTAAGCACAATGTAAAGGTCGGCGTCTTCCAGGGCGGATCTTACAAATCGCATCATGTGTTCCTGCAACTTATAATTGGGCGAAAGTATGCCTGGTGTATCAGAAAATACAATCTGATAATCCGTCCCGTTGGCAATGCCAAGGATCCTGTGCCGGGTGGTTTGTGCCTTGGGGGTAATGATGGAAAGCTTTTCCCCCAGCAGGGTATTCATAAGCGTTGATTTGCCTACGTTCGGATTGCCAATGATATTTACAAATCCTGCTTTATGCATGGGGTTAAAATGGGCCGGACTTACTATAATGCGTTAAATTACTGCAAAGTTAGGGCTTTTGGGGTAAAATTCTTTAAAAAGATTTGGACAGGTGGCGCAGAATCACTATTTTTGCACCCTGATTAACATACTGCGGGGTGGAGCAGAGGTAGCTCGTCGGGCTCATAACCCGAAGGTCGCAAGTTCGAATCTTGCCCCCGCTACTAAAAACAACCAAACCCGTTTTCCTTTTGAAGACGGGTTTTTTTATTTTTGCAAAAACGTCATGGCTTATGCGATCGCAACTTTTGTTATTCAGTAATCTTTTGATTGTTCTTTTTCTGCTTGTTTCGGTTTCCGGATGCCGTTTGCATGATGACTTGCCGGTCAGGCATGGCAAACAACAAATTGTCAACCATTTCAAACATGAAAAATACCAGGGGCTGGTTAAATTGGTCAATGTGCGTTTTATCGATCACCAGCTGGACAGTCTTTATGGAAGCGAATTTCTTGACATGCTGTATAAGGTCACCATAGATGTAAAGGAAAGTCATGTGGTATCGAGACTATATATTCCCGGTGGTTTTGAAGTGAATTTATCCTGGCAGGAAGTCAGGCGTGCCAGGCTGGAAGAGGCATCCGACAATGAAACGAGGCAGCATATCATTGATCTGTATGATCAAAACACATTTACAGCAGGACAACACCAGTTCAGGTCGCTGGTAACCTATGGAAGGGTGCATGACCAGTGGACCTTTGTTGAAATGAGCATGGATGCTTCCCCCTGACCTGGTATCCAGTCAAGGGTATCTTTAACCAACCATCTTCCTGAACAACATCTCTCGAACATTTGTTATGCATGTTATAATTGTAAAAACAAATGCCTATATTTGAGGCATGAGGCAGTTCGCTAAACATACCATGATTTTTCTATTGTCTTTGATATTCCTGGTATCTTTTTCAGGAATACGGATGCTGGTTCATCATTGTTTGTCTTGTGAAACAACCGATATTGCAATCCTTGCTTTCTCCTCTGAGAATACCAGATCTTTGCATCAGAAACATATGGAGGAATCGTCGTGCCATCTTCCATCTCCCGGTGAAGAGATCCACACATGCTGCGATGCCAATGATCATCAACATGAAGAATGCCATGATTGCTGTAAATCGGAAGAACATTACCTGAAAACAGATTATAAAATCTCGCATGATAAACCAGAGGTCAGGGTTGTTCCCACGGAACTGGTTTTGCTGACTTCTTTGGTTTTGCCGGCAGAACATAACAAACCCTTAACAACGAACGAATGCCTGTTTTATCCTGACAGGGCGCCACCACGACCGGCGGGTCGCGATTTTGTGATCTATTCTCACCAGCTTAAAATTGCTTAGGTTTTTCTATCTGAATCTGGCTTGTTGCCGTATTGCGGCATCAGACAAAGTATTGTTTAACCATTCAGACAGAAAATACCATGTTACAAAGAACAATTTGCATATTTAGCCTGTTTTTTTTCTTGCTTGGAAATGATGCTGTTCAGGCTCAGCACCATCATCACCACAATCAGATTCATGGCCATGTGTATGAACAGGAAGCCCATGGCGACCACTTTCACCTCTATCCCCTTGTGGGTGCCAATGTGATGTGGCTTGGAACCACCAGAGGCACTGCTACAGACGAAAGCGGACACTTCCACCTGGATATTACCGTGGAATTGCCACATGAAATTGTCGTTAGTTATATCGGTTACAAGAGCGATACGCTGATGGTGCATTCCGCCGATGAGCCGCTTTCCATTGTACTTGAATGGGTGCAGGATCTTGATGAGGTGGTGGTTACCGGGCGCCGTCCCGGGGCACATGTGTCCTCGCTCGAACCCATTTTGACCAATGTGATCACAACAAGTGAAATGCAGCGTGCTGCCTGCTGCAACCTGGCAGAAGCTTTTGAGACCAATGTATCTGTAGACGTCTCATACAGTGATGCGGTGTCTGGTGCAAAACAAATCCAGATGCTTGGCCTGGCAGGGATCTACAGCCAGCTGATGCTGGAGAATACCCCCGGGATCCGGGGTCTTGGCCAGCCGTTTGGACTGAGCTATATTCCCGGTCCCTGGATGGAATCCATCAGCATCTCCAAGGGGGCTGCCAGCGTGATCAACGGTTATGAATCCATTACGGGGCAAATCAATGTGGATTTAAAAAAGCCGGAGGGTCCTGAACAATTTTATTTCAACGCGTTCCTTGGCGAAGATGGCCGGATGGAAAGTTCTGTAAATGCAGCCATTGACCTGAATCATGCCTGGTCTGCCATGGTGATGGCCCACGGGGAATTGTTCAACAACAAGATCGACCATAACCACAACTCCTTTCTGGACCAACCACTGGTAAAGAAGTACAATGTTATTAACCGTTATCGTTTCGAAAGGCCTGGTGTGATGGACTCTCAATTCGGGTTTAACCTGATGCAGGAAGACCGTGAGGGTGGACAGGAGGCGTTTTTCACAAATGGTACGCCCGTTGGATCGGATGAATATTATGGATATGGCACAAACACCACCCGGTTTCAGGCTTTTGCCAGAACCGGTTTCTATTTCCACAATATGCCGGATGCCAGCCTGGGCACACAGCTGCATTTTTCCCACCATAACCACGATTCGTATTACGGACAGCGCAGGTATGACGGGGAGCAAAATACTTTTTATGCCAATGTTCTGTTTACCAATACCATCGGCAATCCCGACCATCGTTTCGTTGCCGGGGCAAGTTTTTTGTTCGACGATTACACAGAGCAACTCAGTGATTCTTTATTTGACAGGAGGGAAGCCGTGCCGGGGGCTTTTATTGAATACACCTTTCATAGCCATGAGCGCATAACCCTTGTGCTGGCTGCCAGGGCCGATTATCATAATCTGTTTGGTGTGTTTTTTACCCCGCGTTCCCATTTCCATTTTAACTTGAATGAACAGACCACCATCCGTGCTTCGGCCGGAAAAGGATACAGGGTTCCCAATCCTATTGCTGAGAATACCGGATTGCTTGTCAGCAACCGCAGCATCGAATTCAGGGGCGAAGTTGAACTGGAAGAGGCCTGGAATTATGGCGCCAGCATTACCCGGCGATTTCATTTGTTTGGCAACGATGCTTCCATAGCCGGCGAATTTTACCGTACCAGTTTTATAAACCAGCTGATTGTGGATGTGGACACTGACCCGGACAAAGCCCTGTTTTACAATCTTGAGGGAGATTCTTATGCGAACAATTTTCAACTGGAGCTTAATATAGAACCCATTCGTTTGCTGGAGGTCACTGCTGCCATCAGGTACACAGATGTTAAACAACAGATTGGGGAAACACTGCGAGCGAAGCCTTTTGTAAATCGTTACCGTGGAATGGTCACCGGTTCCTATGCAACCAGAAACAATAACTGGCAATTTGACCTAACGGCACAGTTCAACGGGCCGTCGCGTATACCCGAGGTCCGCGAATCCGCACTACATATGCCGGAAACTTTTAACATGCTCACCGAGTCGCCGTTCTATACCATCCTGAATGCCCAGGTAACCTATCGTTGGCGCAACCTGGATGTTTATGCCGGTGGAGAAAACTTAGGGAATTATATCCAGAAAAACCCCATCCTGAATCCACATTCACCTTTTGATGAAGGGTTTGACGGCAGCATGATCTGGGGTCCCTTGATGGGACGGAAGTTTTACATGGGAATACGATATATTATTGAACGGTAGAAAAAAAACCGTATATTCATTAAGTCCGGTTTGATTAGAATCTAATCAAGGTATTGGCTTAATGAAGGCAAAAGTATTAAAGAAACTCAATATCCTGGCCGATGCGGCCAAATATGACGTGTCCTGTTCTTCTTCCGGAAGCAGCAGGGCCGCAGCAGCTGGCGAGGGTACGACAAAAAGCGCCGGGATTTGTCATTCCTTTACCGAGGACGGACGCTGTATTTCGTTGTTGAAGATCCTTTATACCAATCATTGTATATATGATTGTGCTTATTGTGTAAATCGTCGCAGCAACGACAAACCGCGGGCTTCTTTTACCGTGGAAGAACTGGCGGATCTTACCATTCATTTTTACCGGCGCAATTACATTGAAGGCCTTTTTCTGAGTTCCGGGGTGCTCCGCAATCCGGATTATACCATGGAGCAGCTGAATGCGGTGGCTCGCAAACTCCGCAATGGCTACCGGTTCAATGGGTATATTCATATGAAAGCCATTCCGGGGGCTGATCCCCTGCTTGTCCATGAGGCCGGACTGCTGGCAGATCGCCTCAGTGTTAACATTGAGATCCCTACTGAGAAGCAATTGATCAGATTGGCACCGGAAAAGGATTTTGCCAGTGTGTACCGGCCAATGAACCAGATTAGTCAGCAAATGCTAATAAGCAAAGAAGAACGAAAGAAATACAGGCACTCTCCCCGTTTTACCCCGGCCGGGCAAAGCACCCAACTCATTGTTGGCGCCACGCCCGAAACCGATTATACTATTCTAAAACTGGCATCGGGACTTTATTCGCAACAAAAACTGAAACGTGTATATTATTCGGGATTTGTCCCTGTGAATGCACACGACAAGCGGTTGCCTGTTCTGAAACAACCGCCTCTGGTACGCGAGAACCGCCTTTACCAGGCCGATTGGCTGATGCGCTTTTATCATTTTCGTCACAATGAGATCCTGGATGAAAATCATACCCAGCTTGATCAACAGGTAGACCCAAAACTGGCATATGCCTTGCGTAATCCACATCTGTATCCGGTAGACCTCGACAAAGCCACTTATGAGGAAATACTCAGGGTCCCGGGCATTGGTGTCCGGTCGGCAAAGATCATTGTGGCAAACCGCCGGTACGGGCGCATCACCGTTGCATATTTAAAAAAGATGGGGGTGGCGGTAAAACGTGCCCGGTATTTTATCCTTTGCAGAGAATTGCCGCAAACCTCAGGCATGATCTACCCGGAGCAAATCAGAAAGCGTCTGGTCAGACAGAATGCGTCAGCCGGAGAGCAGCTGACATTGTTTTAATGCCTAAACATGCATCAAATGAAGGTATTGACTCCCGAATGTGTTTTTACGTATGATGGAAGCCTGGATGGTTTTTTTACGGTAGTGTTCCATGCTTTCCATGACCGGACGGAGCCTTCGGCCATTATCCCCCGGGGTGCCAATACGCAAATACCCTTAGGGAGTATCATTGATGTGGATACATCAGTTTCTAAAGCCACCAGGGTTAGAAAGGGTGTTGTTGACCGCTCGGATAATCGCAATGTCCGTCTGCTCCATGTGGCATTTTTGACAGGGATGCCTGAAACCAATATGTTGCTGTGGCGCTATCTCAAAAAGCTGTTTCAACATCCTCCCGGTTATTTTTTTAGGAATATGCTCGACGAAGATGTATATGCGCTTGTTCAAACCGCCAGGCGGGTGAGAAAAGAAGTTCACCGCTTCCAGGGATTTGTTCGTTTCCAGAAAACAAAAGACCAAATCTACGCTGCAGCCATTGATCCCGACAACGATGTGGTAAAGCTGCTTGCACCCCATTTCCGGGCACGATTTCCTGACCGGAAATGGTTGATTTATGATACCAGGAGAAAATACGGTATTTATTTTGATGCTGAAAAGCTAAGCCAGGTGGAACTGAAAGGAGAGGCTTTTGACCTGACCACGGGTCATATTCAACAAAATGCCCGGGCCATGGATGAAGATTATTACCGGACCCTTTGGCAACATTACTATGAGGCCATCAACATTATGGAAAGAAAAAATCACCGGCAAATGCGGGCTTCCATGCCCAAACGTTACTGGAAGTATTTGCCCGAGAAAGGAGCAAACTGGCAGACCGGATAATTGATTAACTTGCAGGCTCAAAAAAAATAATCATTTTTGCCGCGTTGATCATTTTCGGCATCTTATGGGCAACAAACAAACACATAAGTACTGGGAAAAACTTGACCCCATTGTCCGGGCAATACCCGGAAAGCCCGGGGTATACCAGTTTTTTGATCATCATGGCAAGGTTATTTATGTGGGTAAGGCAAAAAGTCTGAGCAAAAGGGTGGCCTCCTATTTCGGGCGCGACAGTCACGACAGCCACCGGGTAAATCTCATGGTGCGCAAAATAGCTGATATCCGTTATATTGTGGTGGATACTGAACTGGACGCCCTCTTGCTTGAGAACAACCTCATAAAAAAATATCAGCCACGCTACAATGTGTTGCTGAAAGATGACAAGACCTTCCCCTGGATATGTATTAAAAATGAAGCCTTTCCGCGGATTTTTCCGACCAGGAACCTCGTCAGGGACGGCAGCAGGTATTTTGGTCCCTATGCTTCGGTACGTATGATGAATGCACTGCTTGACCTGATCAGGCAATTGTTTCAGTATCGTACATGCCGCCTTAACCTGAGCCCTGAAAATATTGCTGCCGGAAAATTTAAAGTTTGTCTTGAATATCATCTGGGCCATTGCATGGGTCCTTGTGAAGGGCTGCAGAAAGAAACGGACTACCTGCATACCATGCAGCAGATAGAACAGATCCTTAAAGGAAACCTGAAGTCTGTGACCGGCGAATTGAAGCGGCTAATGGGTCAATATGCGGGGTCCTATGAATTTGAAAAAGCCAACCTCGTTAAGGAAAGGATACAATTGCTGGAGAGGTTTCAAAGCAAATCAACCGTGGTAAACCCGTCGCTCAGCAATGTGGAAGTGTATTCAATTCTCAGCGATTCCGATTATGGTTATGTAAATTATCTGCGTGTGGTGCATGGTGCCATTGTGCAGTCGCATACCCTGGAGATGAGAAAACGACTGGATGAAGAGGATAACGAACTGTTGGAAATGGCCATTGCGGAATTGCGCCAGCGATTTGAGAGTGATGTCCGTGAAGTGATTGTGCCGGTCAGACCGGGAACCAGTATTCCCGGTGTCCGTTATGTGGTACCGCAGCGAGGGGATAAAAAAAAGCTGCTGGAATTATCTGAGCGCAATGCCAAATATTACCGCCTGGAAAAGAAAAAACGCCAGGAGCTTGTAGATCCATCGAGGCACGGCCGCAGGCTTATGGAACAGATCCGGCATGATCTGCGTCTGAAACAATTGCCTGAACACATGGAATGTTTTGACGTAAGTAACACCCAGGGCAATCATATGGTGGCTGCCATGGTGGTGTTCCGGGAGGCCAGGCCCAGCAAAAAAGACTACCGGCACTTTAATATCCGGACCGTCCATGGCCCCAATGATTATGCAGCCATGGAGGAGGCGGTATTCCGCCGCTATAAACGATTAACGCAAGAAGGGGGTGATTTGCCGCAACTGGTGGTAGTCGATGGGGGAAAAGGCCAGTTGAGTGCCGCCACAAAGGCTCTGGAAAAGCTGGAATTAAGTAATGCATTGGCTGTTATAGGTATTGCAAAACGTTTGGAAGAGATTTACTTTCCTGGTGATGGCATCCCGCTTTATATTGACAAGAAATCGGAAACCCTGAAAGTGATCCAGCGTATGCGTGATGAGGCCCATCGCTTCGGGATCAAACATCACCGCGTACGCAGGGAAAAAGGCAGCTTGCAGTCTGAACTTTCGGAAATCAAAGGAATTGGCCCGGTTACTGTCCGGATATTATTGCAGAAGTTTCGTTCGGTGGCAGGCATCAAAAAAGCAGGTAAGGAGGCGTTGGAAAAGGTTGCAGGGCCGGCCAAAGCAAAAATCCTGCTGGAGCATTTCGATCGGGAGTGATGATTGCCAGGACTTAACAAAAAAAAGTAAATTTGCCTGTGTATGAAAAAAAATACAAGGCTTGAGCGGTTTTTAATCTGGCGGATAAAGCACATAAGCGAAAAACAGCTGTTGGTGCTGCTGGCTGTGCTTATTGGTATTCTGGCGGCCATTGCTGCGGTGCTGCTCAAGACCCTGGTGCATTCCCTGGAGGGTTGGATGCGAAGCGTGCCGGGGGCACATCTCGGGAACTATCTGTTCTTGATCTTTCCTGTGATAGGCATTCTGATCACCGTGTTTTATATACGCCGTTTTGTCAAGGATGACATCAGTCACGGAGTTTCCAGGATTTTGTACGCCATTTCGCGAAACAAAGGGGTGATGAAACTGCACAACACCTATTCGTCCATCATAGCCTGTACCTTTACCGGGGGCTTTGGCGGATCAGTGGGAATGGAGGCGCCGATTGTTTCGACCGGCGCAGCCATTGGATCGAATATTGCACAAGCCGCCCGCCTGGGCTTCCAACGCACAAACCTGTTAATCGGT
>SL_3KL_010_SEDDRAFT_10004473_pt1 | contig 12625 bp, 10 predicted proteins | sample SodLakKL_010_SED_2_FD_10381 | JGI IMG/M metagenome (IMG submission 10381)
AGTAAGGAGTAAGCAGTAGAAAGTAAGTAGGGACAGGGCTTGACCTGTCCATGATAAAAATGCGGTTTTATATGAATATTTCCAATTTTTAATGAGACCTTTCGACTGTTTGACCTTTTGACATTTATACATCCAACAACAAACCGTTATACCAAATAAACATATATGAAGAAATTTTCTCACATTGATGAAAGCGGGAAAGCCAGGATGGTTGATGTGGGGCATAAACCCTTACAGCAGCGCATGGCTTCGGCAAGGGGGATGATATACCTGGAGGCCGGCACTATTCAGCTGATCAGAGACAATCAGATCAAAAAAGGTGACGTGCTGACGGTGGCTGAAATAGCCGGGATTCAGGCTGCAAAACGTACTTCGGACCTCATCCCTTTGTGTCATCCTTTGCAAATCACAAAAGCCTCGGTAAATACGGAACTGATTGAGGATGGTGAGAGGCAGGGAGTGCTGGTTACGGCCGTGGTAAAATGTATCGGCCAGACAGGAATCGAAATGGAAGCACTCTCTGCGGTGAGTGTTGCCTTGCTGACCATTTATGATATGTGCAAAGCGGTGGATAAGAATATGCTCATTGGTGATATCCGCCTGATTGACAAGCAAAAGCAATAAGTATAGATTTAACTGTGAAACAAAATCCCATGGAACTGAAGATATTATCTGTTAACATCAGCAAAGAAAAGGGTACGGTAAAGCACCCTGTTGATGAGATCACCCTGAATCACCTTGGCGTGATGGATGACGCTCACGCCGGGCCCTGGCACCGTCAGGTCAGTATGCTTGGCAAAGAAAGCGTTGATCGCTTTTCCCGGGAGGCAGGGCGGCCGATTGCTTTTGGTGAATTTGCCGAAAATCTGACCACAGAGGGTATTGAGCTTGTGAAGACCTCTCCGCTTGACCGTTTCTCCGGTGAGAATGTGGAGCTTGAGGTTACACAGATTGGCAAAGCCTGCCATGGTTCACAATGCGCCATTTTTCGTGAAGTGGGCAATTGTGTCATGCCAAAAGAAGGCATATTTGCCCGTGTAATCAGGCAAGGATCAGTGAAAGCCGGTGATGTGCTGCAATATAAACCCCGAATCTTGCGGATTCATGTTGTGACACTGAGCGACAGGGCGAGCAAAGGTATTTACCAGGATCGCAGCGGGCCGGCGATCATTCACAAACTCAACGGCCACTTTGATCCGAAACCAAGAAATATTGATATCAAGCATAGCATCATCCCGGATGACGCATCCAGCCTAAGCGTTTTGATTGAAAAATCAATCTATGATGATGCGGATGTGATCATAACCACGGGAGGTACCGGTATTGGTCCCCGCGATATAACCGTAGAAACCATAAAGCCGATGCTCGACAAGGAAATTCCTGGCATTATGGAGATGATAAGGATGAAATACGGAGCGGAAAAACCCAATGCCTTGCTAAGCCGCGGTGTTGCCGGACTGATTGGCGAAAGCCTTGTTTATACCTTACCTGGTGGTGTGAAAGCCGTAAATGAATATATGGAAGAAATCCTGAAAACCATGGAGCATCTGATATATATGCGCCATGGTTTGGATGTGCATTAAAAAAACTGCCGCAACCTTTTGGCTGCGGCAGGGTGTTTATTATTCACGTTGTTTTGGATGGTAGTATTCCGGAAAAAGCTTACCTTGGGCGGATATTGCCATCTTGGTATATCACAACAAATGCATCCCTGATGCCTTGTCCCCAAAGCCGTTGCATGTGAAGAAGGGCATCTTCCAGGTTGTCAAAATTGCCGGAAAGGTATTTAAACCATCCATCAATATAAAACTGCTGAAGAGGATGGGTAGTACCCAGGAACTTTTGTGCTTCGGCAATGGTGGCTTCCTTCCTGAGGGCCATCACCTGAACCGAATAAAAAGTCTCCGGCTTGTCATCTTCCAGGTAAACAATGATTTCATGAAACCGCCTTTCCAGGTCTGTAACGGCATCTTCAAGATCTGATGTTCGTTTGTCAAGATCTTCCTGCTTGCTGGCCTGGTCAGAAAAAGTAAAACGAACACTCTCCATATCACTTTCATGTTTGTCTTTTTGTGCGTCCAATCCCTGGCGGAGATTGTTCACATCGTCGGCAAGCCTGTTGACCCGTCTCACATCACCGGGATACATTACCTGTCTGACAGGGGCCCAATCCATGGATTGGGCAACTCTTCCCAGGCGGAATGTAAAACCAACGCTGGTATAATTGTACATGTCCTTTCTGCTACCAGTCACGGGCCATGCATCCAAACGGTCGGATGTTGTATATCTGAAGCCGGTCTCAAATCCAAGATCAACCCTTTCAGACAGTCTGAAGTTTACGCCTATACCAAAAGGGATCACAAGCTCAGGTTTGAGATCATGCTTGTCAAGACCATTGTTGTTATATCCATAATATCTGATGGGCGTAGTGGATCCATCAGGAAATACCCTTGATCGGTAAGCCAGCAACCCGGCACCAGCAAAACCATAGAAATTGATTCTTTCGTTTATGCTGCTATTCGGTATTACCAAACTATTGATGCTCAATCTGCCATGCAGTGTTGCCTCGAAAAACTGGTTTTCAAAGTTGAGTTGTTCTGCAGAGTCGAAACCTTTCAGCTCACCATACAAAAAGTTACCCTGGAGGGTAAACACCGGCGACATGTGATAGTTGAGTTTCAATCCTCCGCCGAAAGTGAGTTCGTCTGCATGGTGAAAAAAGGGCTTTTCCTTGATATCGGTAAACCCGGTAAATACGCCACCGTTGAGGGTAAAAGAGAACTTGTTATAGTCAGTCCCCTGCTCTTCATGGTGGTTATTGGCTGTCACATTCATGGATATGAGCAAAAGGATCGCAGAAAGTGCAACCAGATATAAATGTGTTTTCTCTGTTTTCACTTTAATATAGATTTAGTGTTGTGAATACTTATCGTATAAAACAATGTATTCATTTATACTGAAAATGGAAACAAAGGTTACAACACACCGGTTTTATTTTAGAACAATCCGCTGATGTTGCCTTCATTGTCGATATCAATATTTTCGGCAGAGGGCAGCGATGGAAGTCCGGGCATACGCATGATCGTTCCTGCGATGGGGATCAGGAAACCCGCCCCGGCTGCGATCTCGAACTCACGAATCTTCACGGTAAAGTCTTTTGGACGTCCTAGTTTATACTGGTCATCGGAGAGCGACTTCTGTGTTTTGGCCACACATACCGGAAGCTTATCCAACCCGATTTTTTGAAACTGTGCGATTTGTGATTTCGCCTTTACCGAGTATTCCACATGATCGGCGCCGTATAATTTGGTGGCGATGGTGTGCAGTTTCTTTTCCACATCCCATTCAAAATCATAAAGGGGTTCAAAACAGGTAGTGCAACTTTCGGCAGCTTCATGTACCAGTTTGGCCAGTTCAATGGCTCCTTCTCCTCCTTTTTCCCATCCTTCATAAACGGCAACACGTACGCCAAGTTCTTCACAGCGTTTTCTGACGATTTCGACTTCTTCGTCGGTATCCGTATAAAATTTGTTGATGGCGACAACGGGCTTCAGGTTGAAGTGCTTGACATTCTCGATGTGTTTCTCCAGGTTTTCCAGGCCTTTGGCAACAGCTTCGGGGTTCGGTTCTTTGAGTTTGGCCAGTTTGGCGCCCCCATGGTATTTCAGTGCACGGATGGTGGCAACCACAACAGATGCATTTGGAGACAAACCACCATACTGGCATTTGATATCCAGAAATTTTTCTGCTCCAAGTTCGGAAGCAAAACCTGCTTCTGTGACAACATAATCAGATAGAGAAAGTCCCATCTTCGTGGCTATCAGTGTATTTGTGCCTTGGGCGATGTTCGCAAAAGGTCCTCCGTGAACGATGGCCGGATTGCCTTCCAGTGTTTGCACGAGGTTGGGCATGATGGCGTATTTCATGAGCGCAGCCATTGCGCCTTGTGCTTTAAAATCTTTTGCGTAAACGGGTTGGTCGTCGTAAGTAAAGCCAACCAGAATGTTACCGAACTTTTCTTTCAGGTCTTCCAGGTCTTTAGCTAAGCATAATGCAGCCATAATTTCGGAAGCGGCGGTAATATCGAATCCGGTTTCGCGCGGGATACCCTGTTTTGGTCCACCAAGGCCGAGAACGATATGTCGCAGGGCACGTTCGTTCATGTCGATCACGCGTTTCCAGATGATTTTCCTGGGGTCCAGGTTAAGGCTGTTGTTTTTGCTTTGCAAAAAAAAACTGAGCAGGTTGTGTGCCTTTTCTACAGCAGCAAGATCACCGGTAAAATGCAGGTTGATGTCTTCCATGGGTAATACCTGTGCGTGGCCACCTCCGGCAGCTCCTCCCTTGATACCAAACACCGGACCCAGTGAAGGCTCGCGGATAACAACTGTCGTTTTTACACCCAACTTGTTCAAACCTTCGGCCAGGCCAATGGAGGTTGTGGTTTTCCCTTCTCCGGCAGGCGTCGGTGTGATCGCCGTAACCAAAACGAGCTTCTTTTTGTTGATCACTTTGTTATCGATCAAACGCAATGGAAGCTTGGCCATGTACTTACCATATTGATAGAGATCAGCCTCTTCAACGCCCAGCTTGGCAGCAATTTCAGTAATTGGGCGCATGGTGGCAGCCCTGGCAATTTCAAGATCAGTTTTCATTGTTTTCTTGTTTTTTTGTATGTATTGTTGAAAAATTCGAAAGTCACACTTGATTAAACCAATATGTACTTCATTTGTTTATGTACTCTTTACAATCAGTTATCGTATTGATTGGTCACAAAAAAATATCCACCCCCACCCGGAAAAAGGGATTGTCCAGGTAAGCCTGGCTGTTCTGGTTAAAGTTGTATAACAACAAAATATTTATCGTTGCACGTTGTGATAAGGGTAACCCATAGCCCGCGCCGAGGAAATAGTTATCTTCGGTGATAGAACTTCTTTCATCAGGGTCAAAATCAGGATTTAAAGTGGGCAGGCGTGATTGTAAGCGAATACGTTCATATTCTCCATGGAGAAAAAACCCTGCGATGAGCTGAAACCTGGAAAACACATTGGCTCCGTAGAAGTGGGTAGTATAGTCGGTACCAAACCAGACTTCGCGGGTGTATTGATAATTTCCCCCCACACCGGCTGAAAAACGGTTTGTGATTAGGTAGCCGCCGTGAAGGTGCAGGCTGACGGCGGTAAATGTGCCGGCCTGAAGTCCCAGGAACCCTCCTACAAATATCCTTTCCCGTGTGGGCAGATCCCTCACGTCAACGTCTTCGGCACGTATCTGGCCGGGACTGACCATACAGGATAACATTGTGAGGATGGTGCCAACAATGATTATTTTTTTCATTACCGGATCTTTTGAATTGATTTGTTTTCAGGTCATTTCTCAAATATTCAACTCCTTATCCCCGGGAGCGCTATGGTTCTTCCGGATTGCTGGCAGGGGCTTATTTTTCCTGGTAGCAGATCTCTTCATGCATGAACGGATAGCGGAAGTCGGTGGGTGGATTAAAGGTTTCCTTCACCGTCCGCGGGTTGATCCAGCGCAGCAGGTTGAGATAGCTACCGGCTTTGTCGTTGGTTCCTGACATGCGGGAACCTCCAAATGGCTGCTGACCTACAACGGCACCTGTGGGTTTGTCGTTCATGTAAAAGTTTCCGGCCGCATAACGCAATACCTGGCAGGCTTTTACTGTTGCATATCTGTCTTTTGAGAAGATAGCACCGGTTAGCGCATATGGCGATGTTTCGTTACACAGGTGCAGGGTTTTTTCAAAATCCTCATCTTCATAAAGATACACGGTAAGCACCGGGCCGAAGATCTCCTCCTCCATGGTTACAAAGTGGGGATTCGTAGTCAGAATCACGGTAGGATCAATAAAATATCCGGTTGATTTATCTCCTTTGCCCCCAAAGATGATTTCCGCTTCTTGCGAATCCTTTGCTTTCTCTATGTAAGCCATGATTTTGTCAAAAGCTTTTTCATCAATAACGGCATTCACAAAATTGCAGAAGTTGCGCACATCGCCTTTCTTGATCAGGTCGATGTTTTTGCCAATTTGGGTTTTGATGTCAGTCCAGAGTGACTTTGGAATATAGGCCCTGGACGCAGCCGAGCATTTTTGCCCCTGGTATTCAAAAGCTCCCCTAACCAGTGCGGTGGCCACTTCGTCAACATTTGCGGATGAATGCACAACAACAAAGTCTTTACCGCCTGTTTCTCCAACGATACGGGGGTAAGAGCGGTATTTTCCAAGGTTATTGCCGATGCTTTGCCATATCTGGTTGAATGTTGTGTTTGAGCCGGTAAAATGGACGCCGCCGAGGTTCTCATCCGCCATTACGATGTCTCCGATGAGGCTACCCTGTCCGGGGATGAAATTGATCACACCGTCCGGTAATCCTGCTTCTTTAAAAATCTTCATGAGATAGTAATTGGAAAGCAGTGCGGTTGTCGCTGGTTTCCAGACAACGGTATTTCCAAGCACGACGGGTGCCAGGGAAAGGTTGGATGCGATGGCGGTAAAGTTGAACGGGCTCACGGCGAAGACAAAACCTTCCAGCGGGCGGTATTCCACACGGTTCAGGTTGCCTCTTTCAGAATGGGGTTGGTCGTTATATATTTCCGACACGTAGTGGGCATTAAAACGGATAAAATCAGTGGTTTCACATGCAGCCTCAATTTCAGCCTGGTATGCGTTTTTTCCCTGGCCAAGCATGGTGGCAGCGTTCATCAGGGCGCGGTATTTGGTCGAAATAAGTTCAGCCACTTTGAGGGTGATGGAAACCCTTTCCACCCATGAAATTTCGGCCCATTGGCGGTGAGCTTTCATGGCAGCAGCATCAATGGCCATTTTTACTTCCTTCTCACCTGCTTTGTGATAGGTGGCCAATACGTGCTTGTGGTCGTGCGGCATTACAACCTTGCCGGTGTTACCTGTTTTCACCTCTTTGCCGCCAATGATAAGCGGAATGTCTGCCACGATCTCACTTTGCCGTTTCAGTTCTGCCTCCAGCTCCCTGCGCTCCGGAGTTCCTTTGGAATATGAAAAAACAGGCTCGTTTTGTGGCCGTGCATAATAAAACTGTGCGTTGTTCATGTATGTTGGATTTTTTGTGGTTTATTTTTTTTGAATTTGTTCTATGATGGTAACAAAAACAGGGTAGAAAGGTTTGAACAACCTGACAAATTGATGATAAGCGACGGAATTGTGGTTTGTTTATGTATGTTGTGCAGGGCGGAACAGATAATACACCGTATCCGGGAGGCAGCAAAAGCGCTTGATGGATTAATCCTGTTCGGCTTGTGCAATCGCTCGTCCGGAAATGCGGATGCTTATTTCGTAAAGCAGGAACAGGGGTAATCCAACCATAATCTGGCTGAAAATATCAGGAGGTGTGATGAGTGCTGCCAGCGCGATAATGAGGACAAAGGCCAGTTTTCTTTGCTTGCGCATGATTTCCGGGGTAAGCATCCCCACTTTACTGAGGAAGTAAACCACCACGGGAAGCTCAAACAATATGCCGGCTGCAAAAGTGATGGTTGTTACTGTGGTGATAAAGGAGCGCAGGGCAATTTGGTTTTCAACCAGACCGCTCACCTGGTATGAACCCAAAAAGTTGATGGAAAGTGGTACGATCAAAAAGTAAGCAAACAGGATCCCGATTATAAACAGGCCGGAGATGACGAAAACAGCACCCCTGGAATGGGCTCTTTCCCTGGCTTGCAGTCCCGGACTGATAAAACGCCAAAGCTCCCAGACAATATAGGGTACTGAAATGATGATACCCACGATCAGCGACACCACGACATGAGTGGTGAATTGCCCTGCCAGGTCAATATTGATCAGTTTAACAGGGTTGGTGTTGATGCACAGTGCGGGAATGGACAGCTTTGCTGACAACCAGCAAAATACCCGGTTGGTTAGGAAGTAGGGTTCTTTGGGTGCAAGAATGATGTTGTTGAACAGGAAGTCTTTAGCCAGGAAGGCTGCTATGGCAAATACGAGCACCGCGACAGATGCACGGATAAGATGTCCGCGCAGCTCTTCAAGATGTCCCCAGAAAGTCATGGTGCCATCTGGGGATGAGTTATGTGTTTGTCTGTTGCCGGTCACAATTTTGCTTTTGGCAGATGCTTTTTTGACAGTGTTTTTTCTGAGAAATGCAAAGATAATTGAAATATGGCAGAAGTGACCGGGCTGTATTGCGGATTATTTCGCAGCTGTTAAGCGGTTTGTTTTTAAGTTGCAAAGTTTGTTGCCGGGTGCAAAAAAAACCCGTATTTGGGGAATACGGGTTTTTGTATTCTGACTCGGGATAACCGGTCAGACAGGTCTTATTCGGGATGAATTGCTTCAACCGGGCAAACATCTGCACAGGCGCCGCAATCGGTGCATACATCGGGGTCAATTTTATAAATATCACCTTCAGAAATAGCATCAACCGGGCATTCATCAATGCAGCTACCGCAAGCAGTGCAATCTTCATTAATAATATAAGCCATCTCTTTGTTTTTTTGGGGTTTCTAAAAAAGATTAATTACGCTACAAATATAATGGCTTTCACCCAAATTAAGCACCTTTTTTTGCCGGGAGCGATAATTTGAATTCGGTATAAATAAAACATTGCTTTATGGAAGTTTCATTCCGGCTGTTTTTGATGCCCCATTCCCTTGATAATCAAAAAAAGTGTGATTTTTTCTGGCAGATATGGTTTAATCATTTAACTTCGCAACTTTAATACTTTTTACACCTTGTATCCTCAATTTATTAAAGGTCTTAATTAATATAAACAGCTACTGAGTTATGGCAAAAAAACAACAAGTCCGGGAGTTGGAAGATGTGGTTGTCAAGTTTGTGGGCGACTCCGGTGATGGAATGCAGCTGACAGGTACATTGTTTTCAGATGTTGCAGCCCTTTCCGGTAATGACCTGGCAACATTTCCGGATTTCCCGGCAGAAATCCGTGCACCACATAACACCATTGCCGGTGTAAGCGGTTTCCAGATGCACATAGGGAGGCGAAAAATTTACACTTCGGGCGACATGTGTGATGTGCTGGTTGCTATGAATCCCGCCTCGCTGAAAGCAAACCTGAAATGGGCTAAGCCCGGGGCAACGCTGGTGATTGACAGTTCCACATTTGAAGAAAAAGCCATCGGGAAAGCCGGCTACATCGAGAACCCCCTGGAAGACGGTTCCCTGGAGGGATATCATGTAATAAAGGCACCCATCACAGAACTTACCACTGAGAGCCTGGCAGACCTTGGTGTAGATAAACGTTTGGCTGAGCGTACAAAAAACATGTTTGTGCTTGGTTTGATGTTTTACCTGTTTGACCGTGATATTGAAAAACCGCTGGAGTTTATCAAACAGAAATTCAAAGACAAGCCAAAGGTTGTGCAGGCAAACCAAACGGCATTGAAAGCCGGTTATAATTTTGCTGAAACAACCGAAGCTATCAAAATTACTTTCAAGGTTGGTGCTGCACCGCTTGAAAAAGGGTTATACCGTAACATCACCGGCAACGTGGCAACAGCATGGGGTTTGCTTGCTGCAGCCGAACGAAGTGGAAGGCCGCTGTTTCTGGGTTCATATCCCATCACACCGGCAACGGAGATATTGATGGAACTTGCCAGGCATAAATCCCTTGGCGCAAAAGTATTCCAGGCTGAAGATGAGATTGCGGGGATATGCTCCGCCATAGGTGCCAGTTTCGGTGGTTCAATGGGAGTTACCACCACCTCGGGTCCGGGTTTGTCCTTGAAAAGCGAAGCGCTTGGATTGGCTGTGATCACAGAGCTCCCCCTGGTAATTGTAAATGTGCAGAGAGCCGGACCATCCACAGGGATGCCCACGAAAAGTGAACAATCAGACCTTATGCAGGCATTGTTTGGCAGAAACGGTGAAAGCCCATTGATGGTGATGGCAGCATCAAGTTCTGCAAACTGCTTTCACTATGCCTATTTGGCCAGCAAATATGCCATGGAGCATATGACGCCGGTTATCCTTTTAACAGATGGTTACCTGGGATTTGGCTCGGAGCTTTTCAAAATACCGGATGTCAATGATTTGCCTTCCATTACCCCACCAATGGCCGACCCTGATGATCCCAACTTCAAGCCTTACCGCAGGGATGAAAAGACGCTGGTGCGGAAGTGGGCTGTTCCCGGAGTAGCAGGTCTGAGACACCGCGTTGGAGGTCTGGAAAAAACCAATATTGACGGCAATGTTTCTACCGATCCGCTGAACCACCAGTTGATGGTAAACATTCGTGAAGAAAAGATCAACCGCATAGCCGATTATATCCCTTTGCTTGAGGTTAACGGCGAACCGGAAGGGGAACTTCTGGTGGTGGGCTGGGGAGGCACAGATGGTGCACTTGCCTCAGCCGTAACCCGCATGCAGGAAGAAGGCCACAGTATCAGTCATGTACAATTCAATTATATTAAACCTCTGCCGAAAAACACGCTGGATGTATTGTCCCGGTTTAAGAAAATTGTGGTATGTGAGCTCAATGCCGGTCAGTTTGTCAATTATCTGCGCATGTTGTTTCCGGCAATTCCTTATCACCAGTTTAACAAAGTACAGGGCTTGCCTTTCCATGTTCAGGAGCTCACCGATATATTTATCAAATTATTGGAGGACTAAATCATGATCAGTTATAAAAGGATTGAAAAATCTCCCGTAGAGTTAACAAAACAGGATTTTGTCAGTGACCAGATGGTGAAATGGTGCCCGGGTTGCGGTGCACATGCCATTTTGGCCGCAGTTGGCAATGTGTTTCCCAAAATCGGTTACCGGAAAGAAAACTTTGCCATGGTATCGGGTATCGGTTGCTCCTCACGATTCCCTTACTACGTTGACACTTTTGGTTTTCATGGCATACACGGACGGGCATCGGCCATTGCCAGTGGTCTGAAGATTGCCAATCCGGGGCTCAGCGTATGGGTGGCAACCGGAGACGGAGACTCCATGGCCATTGGTGGAAACCACTTTATCCATGTCATTCGCCGCAATATCGACATCAATATTCTCCTTTTCAACAACCAGATATATGGTCTGACCAAAGGACAGTTTTCTCCCACAACGCCCCTGGGATCTGTTACAAAAACGTCGCCACACGGCACCATAGAGCATCCGTTTACGGTGTCAGGACTGGTGATGGGTTCACAGGGAACATTCTTTGCCCGTGTGCCCGATAACAACATCAAACTGATGACGGAAGTACTCTATGAGGCAGCAAAACATGATGGCACCTCGGTTGTGGAAATCCTGCAAAATTGCATCATTTTTGCCGACAAAGTACATGAACAAGTTACCAACCGCGATACACGTGAAGAAAGGCAACTGTTTCTGAAGCACGGAGAACCCATGATTTTTGGCAAAGACCTGGACAAGGGTATTATTCTGAATGGGACCCGCCTGGAAGTGGTGGAGCTGGGCAAAAACGGTATCAATGAAGGTGACCTGCTTGTTCACGACATGTATACCCGTGACCCCGGTATCCACAGGATGCTTGGCTGGATGAAACCGCCTCACTTCCCCGTTGCCATGGGCGTTATTCGTGCTGCACCTGCCGACACTTACGATGATTTGACCGAACGGCAAATTGAAACAGCAAAGAAAAACTCTAAAATACAGACGGTTAACGATTTGCTTCGCAGCGGCGACACCTGGGAAATTTGACCGTCCGGCAATACAGGGATCCCAAAACCATTAGATCCCTTTGCCGTCTGATTTATGCAAAAAATTGATGCACATCTGCATGTTGATCTGCAAGGTCTTGATGCCGATCAGGTTATTGAATATCTGGACAACCACAATATCGACAAATGCTGGTTGTTAACCTGGGAGGAAATCGATGCACCCATAGACAATATATACCAAAATCTGCCGCCTGAAGAGGTATTTGAGGCTTATGACAAATACCCCGACAGGATTGTGCCGTTTTACGCTCCTGATCCCAAAACAAAGAATCTGAAAAATACAATCAGACATCACAAGGAAAAAGGACTGAAAGGTTGCGGGGAGCTCAAGGTTACACACAAATGGGAGGATAAGATCATTGGCCAGTACCTGGAAGTTGTGGATGCATTTGATTTGCCATTGCTGTTTCATATGGAAGAACCCCGGATGCATTATGTTCCGGAAAAACCCTCCCATTTTCAGAAGATTCTGGATAAGTTGCTAAATGGTGCCCTCAATGGGATCACCAAACATTACCTCACGCTGTTTTCAAAAAAAACGAATATCCTGAAAGACCATATTGAAGATCATTTAACCTATTTTCCAGGCTATTTGTATGATTTTGCCAACCTGGAAAAACGACTGAAACAGTTTCCTGATCTGGATTTTATCGGTCATGGGCCACACTTCTGGAACAACATATCGGCTACTCCGCCGGAAATACTGTTTCATGACAAAGGACCGATTGATCAGTTTGGTATCATCGACCGGCTGTTGAGCACATACCCCAATTTTTATTGCGACATTTCCGGAAAGAGCGGCTTTAATGCCTTAAGCCGCGACCGGGAAAAGGCCAGGCTGTTCCTTGAAAAGCATTATCAAAAAATTCTGTTTGGTACAGACAACACAGGACTGGATTATGAAAGCCTGATCCTGTCGTTTAAA
>SL_3KL_010_SEDDRAFT_10004474_pt1 | contig 12624 bp, 10 predicted proteins | sample SodLakKL_010_SED_2_FD_10381 | JGI IMG/M metagenome (IMG submission 10381)
GCAAGGGCGGCCGGATAGTGGCGGTCGGCGATGTTGGGGATCTGCTGCGCCGTGAAGGCCACCACCTCGGTCCCCGGATCCTCCCGGAAGAGGACATTGAAGGTGTGGAAGTCCCGCCCGGCGGCGCCGAGGATCAGGGTTGGGATGCGATGGGCCATGGGGTCTCCGGGGTGAGATGGGCAGGAGGGAGGACCAGGGGTCTCAGGCTTCCCGAAAGGTCGACGGGTAGTGACACCCGGCGCAATGCGCAGGAGCCACAGTCCTGCCCTCCCGGGGCCGGCCTCGTCCAAGTCTTCCGGCCCACACAATCCGAAAAGTTGTTATGCTTTTCCGCCAATGATTTCGCCGTCACCTTGGAGCCCGGGGCCGCGGCCCCGCCGGTGCGGCGCTTGCTTACCACACGCCCGGAGACCATGCCTTCCATTCGCTTCATCCTCGTCCTCGTCCTCTCCTTCTTCTCCTTCGTACCGTTGATCCCCGGGACGGTGCAGCCCCTGGAGGCCCAGAGTTCCCCGGAACCCGGAACAGTGGTCACTGTGAACGACGATGTCGTCTTCCGGTTCGGAGGGGTGGTGCAGCCGCGACTCAGTTGGACCCGGGACCACCGGGCCGACGAAGAGTCCCTCGGGTTCGGTGTCCGTCGCTACCGCCTCTACACGCTGGTGGATGTAGGAGATCGAATCGGGATCTTCGCCCAGTTGGAGGGTGGCGCCGCGGCAGGGTCCACGGCCTTCATCGACCTCGAGGCTTCGCTGCAACTGGACGAAACGTGGGACGTGTTCGCCGGTCGGATCATAGGGCCCCAACCCCGGGCCTACGCCCTGACCCTGCTGCCCAACCTGGACGGGATCGACCGGCCGGTCATCTCCGTGGCCTGGGCCAATCGGACTCTCGGGGCGGATGGACGGACATACGGAGCCGGTCTCCGGGGACGGGGTGCGGACTGGGAGGCCCGAGCCGTGGTGCACAGCGGTACGAACCAACGCAATGTCCGGGGAGAAATCGCGGACGGGCGCCCCGCTCGGCCCCAGGGCACGGGCATGGCCACCGCAGGCTACCTGACCTGGCGACCTTCCGGTTTCGAAGGGCTGGAATTCGGCGGGCATGTGGGCTACAACCGTTCACGGAATGCCCTGACCCAGGCCGGTGGCCAGGGGCGTGCCTATACGGATGGGAGCCTCCACCTCTACTGGGGCGCCGATCCCGGGAGTCAGCCCGTGAGGGTCAAGGCCGAAGCCATGGGAATCGCCTGGGAATCGGTGGAAGGGGTATCCGACCGATCCTTCGCCGGCGTGTCGGTGCTGGGCGCCCTTGGTGTCCGCGAATGGGCGGAGTTCATCGCACGCGTCGAGCGGATGCAGGACTCGGCTCCGGGCCCTACCGCCATGCAGACCATTCTCATGGGTGGCGTCAACCTGAGCCGGAGCGCGGCCACAAGCGGCTTCAATCGCGAAAAGCTGACCATCGGCTGGTCGGTGCGTCAGGGGGAGGGCGGGAGCGACGCTCGCCGTCATCAACTCGCCGTCCAGGGCCAGGTGGTCTTCTGATCCCCGTTCGGGGTCAGGCGGTGTCCTGAGATCCCAGGCGGGTCGAGACCTTCACGCCGCTCTCCAGGGAGCGGTGGACGGGGCAGCGGTCGGCGATCTGGAGGAGTCGTTCCCGCTGTTCTCCGTCCAGGGGGCCGTGGAGGACCAACTCCCGCTCCAGGTGGTCGGTGCGGGGATCGGCATCGGGGTCACGGGGACGCCGCTTCTCCTTGGTGTGGGCCAGGCGGACCTCCACGTCTTCCAGGGGCCACCCCTTCCGGTCAGCGTACATGCGCAGGGTGATGGTGGTGCAGCTCCCGAGGGCCGCTGCCAGGAGCTCGTAGGGAGTGGGGCCGGTGTCGTCACCTCCCAACGATACCGGCTCGTCGGCCCGGAGCGCGTGGCTTCGGGCGGCGATGCGGGTCCGGTACCCTGCCGGCCCGGTCTGAACCCGAACCCGGCCGTCCTCGTCTTCCCCCTCCGGGGCGGGCTCCGTCACGGGACCCTCCGCGAGGTAACGGCCGGCCCAGGCGGCCAACACGGACCCCACGTAGAGCGAATCCTCCTCCCGTAGCAGAAGGTGGTCGGCGTCGTCCAGCGAGATGAAGCTCTTGGGGTGACGGGCCGCTTGGTAGATCCTGGCGGCATTGTCGATTCCCACCACCTGGTCCACGGGAGAGTGGAAGATGAGCAGCGGGCGCCGGAGCCCACCCAGAATCGCCTCCATGTTCTGGGTTTCCAGGTCGGCCAGGAAGTCCTGCCGGATGGTGAAGGTGCGTCCGGCAATACTGACCTGGGCATCGCCCTCCTCCCGGATCACCTCCAGCGACCCTTCAAACAGACCTTTCACGTGCTCCGGGTCGAAGGGCGAGCCGATGGTGGCTACGGCCTGGACCGCTGGCAGACGAGCGGCGGCCTGGATGACGGCGGCTCCGCCCAGGGAATGGCCCACCAGGATCGACGGAGCATGCCACTCCTCTTCCATGTAGCGGGCGGCGGCCAGGAGGTCCTCCACATTGGACGAGAAGTCGGTGTCCGCGAAGTCACCGTCGCTCTCTCCGAGTCCGGTGAAGTCGAAGCGGAGCACGGCGAAGCCTCGCTCGGTGAGGGCCCGGCTGATGTTCACCGCCGGCTTCAGGTCCTTGGAGCAGGTGAAGCAGTGGGCGAAGAGGGCGCAGGCCCGGGGCTCGCCGGATTCGGGAAGGCTGAGTCGTGCGGTGAGTTGGTGACCGAGGGCGCCGAGGAAGGTGACCGCGAGGTTCTTCATGGAATCGGAGGTGGAGGCTTCGGGGAAGGCGGGGAAGGCGCCGGGGAGAGGCCACTGGCCCCGAACGCCTGAGTCGGAAGATGGCCAGGGCTCTTCTTCACTTCCAGTGCAGCATGCTCCGGAGCCAGTACAGGATGCTCCGCAGCCGATTTCCCGTTACTCTTGGGCCGGTCCGGAGACGGACACGCTGCGAGGCACGGGGCTGTGCCCTGGAGCAGGTGTCCGTCTCCGGCAGGACCCCAGACGATGACCCGTGGTCGCACTCCGGCCTTCCTTCAACATTCCCGTCGCGCTGCGGCACCTCTATGCCCGTCTTCCTCCACGGCCTCACCACTGCGGTGCCGGACCCCCGGTACGAGCAGGACTGGACCTGTGATCTGGTGCAGGAGCACGCCACCCGGCGGCGGGGGGTGCGTCGGATCATCCGAAGCATCTACCGGAATTCGGGGATCCGGAAGCGCCACAGCGTCATCGATGACTGGAGCGACGAGGTGCGGGACCCCCTCTTCTTCGATTCGGACGGGGGGCTGCTCCCCACGCCCGGCACCGGCCGCCGCAATGAGGTCTACACCCGCGAGGCTCGGCGCCTCTTCGTGGACCTGGCCCAGGCTCTGGTCCGGGAGACCCCCGGGATCGCGGCGTCCGACATCACCCACGTCGTCACCATATCGTGCACGGGATTCTTCGCACCGGGTCCCGACTACCACGTGGTCCGTGCGCTGGGTCTACCGGGAACCACACAGCGCTATCATGTGGGGTTCATGGGGTGCTATGCCGCGTTCCAGGGGCTACGCATGGCCCACGCCTTCTGTCGCAGCGATCCGGATGCGGTGGTCCTGGTGCTGAGCGTCGAGCTCTGCACCCTGCACCTCAAGTTCACCGAAGACACGGACGAACTCATTGCCGGAGCGGTCTTCGCAGATGGCGGAGCCGGGGTCNTGGTGAGCGCCCGGGAGCCGCGTCCGGACGCCGGGATTCCCGCCCTGGAGTTGGAGTCATTCCACACCGAACTCACCGACGAGGGGGAGGAGGACATGGCCTGGACCATCGGCGACCAGGGGTTCCGCATGCGACTCTCCACCTATGTTCCCGAGATCATCCGGACCAATCTGTCTCCGGTCCTGGCGAACCTCCTCGAACGGAGCGGGGTGGAGCGGTCCCAGGTGGATCACCTGGCCATTCATCCAGGCGGTCGAGCCATCCTCGACAAGGTTGAAGCGACCCTTGGGATGGCCGAAGGAGGACTGGCGGCCTCTCGACGCGTTCTACAGGAGTTCGGCAACATGAGTAGCGCCACCATCCTCTTCGTCCTGGATGAGCTCCTCCGGGGAGGGCAGGTCCGATCGGGAGATCGTGTCCTGGCCATGGCCTTCGGGCCCGGGCTCACCATCGAATCGGGCCTCCTCCGGGTCCACTGAACGAACGCCCTATCGACGAAATATGGCCGAGATCCTCGCCACGAATCTCCTCTCGCCGGTGGTGCTGGCCTTTGCCCTCGGGGCTCTGGCTACACTCATCAAGAGTGACCTGGAGTTCCCTGAGCCCCTCTATCAGGCGCTGTCCATCTACCTCCTCCTGGCCATCGGGCTGAAAGGGGGAGCGGCGCTGGCGGTCACCCCCATGTCCGTCGTCTGGGCACCGGCGGCCATGACCCTCTTCCTGGGAGCGCTGACGCCCGTCACCGCCTTCGTCATTCTCCGGTTCGTGGGGAAGATGGATCAGGTCAACGCCGGAGCCCTGGCCGCCCACTACGGCTCGGTCTCAGCGGTGACGTTCCTGGCGGCCATCGCCTTCGCCGAAGCCACGGGGGCGCCGGCGGAGGGGTTCATGCCGGCCCTGGTGGCACTCCTGGAAGTCCCCGCCATCGGCGTCGGTCTCCTTCTGGCCCGCATGGGTACCCGAAGCTCCGACGACGCACCGAGCCAGGATCCCCAGGGCACACCCACCTGGATGCTGGCGGTCCACGAGGTCCTGACCGGCCGGAGTATCGTGCTCCTGGTGGGCGGACTCGTCATCGGATGGATCTCGGGCCCGGTGCGGATGTCGGAGGTGGAGCCCTTCTTCACCGCCATCTTCCCCGGGGTCCTGAGCCTCTTTCTCCTGGAGATGGGGCTCGTGGCGGCACGTCGCCTTCGCGATCTGAAGAAGACAGGGCTGTTCCTCGTGCTCTTTGGCACCCTGGTTCCGGTACTCCACGGTGCCCTGGGGGTCTGGGGGGGCACATTGGCCGGGCTTTCGGTGAGCGGTGCGGCCGTCTTCGGAACGCTGGTGGCATCCGCCTCCTACATCGCCGCTCCCGCCGCGGTGCGGGTGGCGCTGCCGGAGGCCAAGCCCAGCCTCTACCTTACGGCTTCCCTGGGAATCACCTTCCCATTCAATCTGGTGGTGGGAATTCCCATCTTCTTCGCCATGGCTCGTTTCATCGGAGGGTGACGTGGAGACTCGGGAAATGACGTTGGTCACCATCGTGGCCGAACGCCTCCTCAAGAAGCGCGTCCTGGAGGGGATCCGTTCGGTGGGCGCCAGGGGCTGGACCCTCACCGACGTCACGGGGGAAGGGGACCACCGGATCTCCGCCCACGAGTGGGAGGGGCCCAGCGTGAAGGTGGAGACCCTGGTGACCGAAAAGGTGGCCCGGAAGATCCTGGAGTTGGTGTCGGGCCGCTACTTCGAACACCATGCCGTCATCGTATTCACCAGCCCCGTCCAGGTGATCCGGGGGGAGAAATTCAGGGACCGACCATGACACAGGATCGCAGTGGGGGAACGGCCGAGGTCGGAGGCTTCCGGGCTCCTCACTCCTCCATGTGGGGGTAGCGCCAGTCTACCGGCGGTACGAAGGTCTCCTTGATGGCCCGGGGGCTCGTCCAGCGCAGGAGGTTGAAGATGGATCCGGCCTTGTCGTTGGTGCCTGAGGCCCTGGCTCCGCCGAAGGGCTGCTGTCCAACCACCGCTCCGGTGGGTTTGTCGTTGATATAGAAGTTCCCGGCAGCGTTCCGGAGAAGATCTTCCGCCTCCTGGATCGCCCTGCGATCCCGAGCCCACACTGCGCCGGTGAGGCCGTAGGGGCTGGTGCTGTCCACCAGTTCCAGGGTCGAGCGCCAGTTGGCGTCGGCCGCCGAAGAATCGTCGTAGACGTACACGGTGAGGATGGGGCCGAAGAGCTCCCGGACCATGGTGTCCGAGGCCGGGGTCTCGGTGCGGAGGATGGTGGGCTCCACGAACCATCCCTCCGTGTCGTCGGTGCCTCCACCCACCACCACCTCCGCTCCATCCGATTGAGCCTGGGCGATGGCCTCCTTGTGGGTCTGGAAGGCCGATCCGTCGATGACCGCTCCCATGAATGTGGAGAGGTCACCCACATCGCCCATGGTGAGCTCTTCGGTCATGGCCACCACCCGCTCCCGCACCTTGGGCCAGAGCGACCGGGGAATGTAGGCGCGGGAGGCGGCTGAGCACTTCTGTCCCTGGTACTCGAAGGCTCCCCTGACCATGGCCACCGCCAGTGGCTCGAGCTCCGCCGAGGGGTGGGCCACGATGAAGTCCTTCCCCCCGGTCTCACCGACGATGCGGGGGAAGTTGCGGTATCGATGGAGGTTCTCTCCGGTGGTCCGCCACATGGATCGCAAAACGTCGGACGAGCCGGTGAAGTGGAGGCCGGAAAACGACTCGTGGGCCAGGCAGACCTCAGCCGTGAGGGGGCCCGGTCCATTCACCAGGTTGATCACCCCGTCGGGCAGACCCGCCTTCCGGAAGATCTCCATGGTGTAATGGGCGGCCAGCGCCTGCTTCTGCGACGGTTTCCAGACCACCACGTTCCCCATCAGCGCCGGCGCCGACGGCAGATTTCCGGCGATGGCCGTGAAGTTGAAGGGCGTGATGGCCAGCACGAAGCCTTCCAGGGGCCGATAATCCAGGCGGTTCCAGACACCCTCAGGGGAGTCGGGCTGCTCCTCCAGGATCCGACGGGCGAAGTGGACGTTGAACCGGAGGAAATCGGCCAACTCGCAGACCGCGTCGATCTCGCTCTGATGAACGGACTTGGATTGCCCTAGGATGGTGGCGGCATTGAGGGTGTGCCGGTAGGGGCCGCTGATGAGGTCCGCCGCCTTGAGAAAGATGGTGGCCCGTTCCTGGAACGGGGTTGCCGCCCACTCCCGCGCCGCCTCCTGGGTCGCCTCGATGGCCGAACCGACGTGGGCCCGACCGGCGGTGTGGACCCGCGCCAACTCCCGGCTGCGGCTGTGGGGCGAAACCTGGGTGAAGGTGCTCTCGCCCTTCAACTCCCGGCCCCCGATGAGGAGCGGGATCTCCAGGGTCTCCTTCTCCATCTCCCGGATCCGGCTTCGAAGGCCGCTACGCTCAGGCGATCCGGGCGAGTAGGCCAGGATGGGTTCGTTCCGGGGGGCAGGGGGCGGAGGGAAGCCGTCGCTCATCCAGGACACTCCTTGCGGGGGTAGCTTTCCAGGTGCGGGGTGCTTCCGACGGGGCGACCGACGGAAACCACCTGGAATATGGTGCGAGACCGGTGGAAGGAGGGAGGGGGGCGCGGGTTGGTCACTCCCCTCCCAGGGTCTTCGGGGGTAGGGGGTTTACCCCTCCATTGGCCCGGACGGGGAGATGGCTGGACGACGGTCAGTCCCGAATGGTCACCGTGACCCGGTCGGCCAGCGAGTCACCGGCAAAGGTGAAGATCCAGGCTTCGGCCTCGTAGGTGCCCGCCTCCTGGTAGATGTGTTCCGCCGTTCGACCCACCGATGTCGCCCCGAAGGCCGCCGTGGTGTCCGCAGAGCCGTCTCCATACCGGGTGACCAGCCGTTCCAGGCCGCCACCGCGGGCATTCACCTCGAACACGACGGTGGCATCGACCCGAAGTTCTCCCGTCGTCTGCTCGATGGACACGGTGAGTGGGCCGGGATCGGTGAGGATCCCCTGCTCGCATCCGGTCAGTGCGACGAGGAGGATGGAAAGGGTGAGGGCTGTCCGGCGCCGGTTCATCGGCCCCCCCCCACCGGCTCCGCCATCTGCCGTCCGCTTCGCTCCAGGATCATCTGACCCTCCCGGTCCGCCAGCGTCACGAAGTGGAGGATACTGCGCGCCGATTCCACGAAGAAGGCGGGGGTGATGTTCTCGAAGGTGTCCGAGGGGTCATGGTATCCCGGGTGGTCCTCGACGCCGAAATAGATGAACGGAATTCCCTGCTGATGGAACGGCGCGTGGTCCGAGGCCATGGTCCAGTCCTGGCCGGGGGGCAGGTCCGGAGAGTCGTGACCCGTGAGGACGGCGATGCGTGAAGCCTCGGCCACCTCCTCCACCAGGGCCAGGAGGAAGGGATAATGGTGGGTGCCGGCGGCGTAGATCTCCCCGGCTTCACTTCGGCTCACCATGTCCAGATTCACATTCATGACGATGCTCTCCAGTGGGATGGGGGCGTCGTCCACGAAGGCCCGCGCCCCTTGCAGGCCCATCTCTTCGGCGTCCAGGAAGGCCAGGACCACGGAGTGGGACGGCGGATTCGCTGCAAAATGACGGGCTGCGGCGAGGAGAACCACTACCCCGGACGCATTGTCGTCGGCTCCGTTGTAGATCCGATCACCGACCACGCCCAGGTGATCGTAGTGGGCTGTCAGTACGATGTATCGATCGGGGTGCTCGGTGCCCTGGAACCAACCGAGGAGGTTGTGACCCACATAGTCCTGCCCGTCGCGGCGGTTCTGGAAATCGAACGACTGGAAGCGCTGGCCGTGAAGGGGCTGGACCCCCCGCTCGTCCAGCGACGCCAGGATGAAGCTTCGTGCCCGCTCGATCCCGGGAGTGCCCGGGCGCCTCCCTTCCATGGAGTCGTGGGCCAGGATCTCCAGATCCCGGAGGAGCTCCTGGGCGTCGATCTCCGGAAGGTCGGACTGCGGGGCACTGGTCGGTCCGCCGGCCCGGAGCGCAGCTTCGGGGACCACGTTTCCCACTGCCGCCAGGGGCATGGTCAGGACGAGCAGGGAAAGGAGAGGGCGGAGGGAGCGACGAGGGGTCATGGGCCGTGGGGTCACGGGGGCGGGAGAAGCCGTCGCCTGCGGGGCGACGCTCGGATTTGCGGGCCCTCGGACCCTGGGGTCCGAGCAGCGGAAGACCTCGACTGATACACACGCTCCCGGGTCAGGTTCGTGGGGCATGTCGGCACGGCCTGCGCGCCCCGAAGCCATGGGAACCCGTGGCGCGGACCCGGAACGGGGTCGGCCGGTGTAGGAGCGGGTCCGGGAGAGACCGAGGACTCTCCCCAACGGTTCCATCGCCCATTCCACCTTCACCCTCCAGGTCATGATCCCTCGCCGCGCCCTTCTTCCCGTCCTGGCCCTCCTCCTCGCCGTCGTCGCCGCGCCGGCGGTCATGGCGGCGCCCGCCAGCACCGCTCCCGCGAACATGCCGGCGCCGGCGGTTACCGAACCCGAACTGACCACCCAGGTGACCCGGTCTTCCCAGGCGACCCTGTCCTTCATCTCCATCCGGGAGTTCGCGGAACGCCGTGCGAGGCTGGCGGGAGAGGTGGGTGATGGCTGGATCCTGGCCGTGGGGGGGGTGACCGCCCCCCAGCCCTTCATCCCCTTCCACCAGGATCCCGTCTTCCGGTACCTCACCGGCTTCACCCAGCCGGAGGCCGCGCTCCTCATGCGGGCCCAGGGCGGAGAGGTGCTGGACGAGGTCCTCTTCGTCCAGCCCCGGGACCCGGCGGCCGAGACGTGGGACGGATACCGTATGGGGCCGGAGGCTTCCGCCGAGCGGACGGGGATCCAGGGACGGAGCGTCGAGGAACTGGGCGCCGTCCTGGATTCCCTGGCTGCGGCCGGAGAGTTGACCCGACTCCACGTGGCGGCTTCGTACAACCCGGATGCCGGTGTGGCCAATGACGTCACCCAGCGGATCCAGGGGCTCCTGGCCCAGCACGAGGGCGTGGAGGTGCAGGTCGTCACACCGGCGGTGAACCAGATGCGACAGGTGAAGTCCGAGGCCGAGGTGGAGCTCATCCGGCGCAGCGTCGAGATCACCTCCGAGGCTCACCGGGAGGCGGCTCGGGCCCTGCGGCCCGGGATGAACGAGTTCGAGATCCAGGCCCTCATCGAATTCACCTTCCGCCGCTATGGTGCCGAGCGTCCCGCCTTCTCCAGCATCGTGGGGTCGGGTCCCAACTCCACCATCCTCCACTACGAGACCAACGACGATTTCATGGAGGACGGTGAGGTTCTCCTGGTGGACGTGGGGGCGGCGTATGGTGGGTATGCCGCCGACATCACCCGGACCTACCCGGTCAACGGCCGGTTCAGCGAGGCCCAGCGTGAGATCTACCAGTTGGTTCTGGATGCGCTGTTGGCGGCGGAGGAAGTTGCGGGCCCCGGGGTTTCCATGGGTCAACTCTCCCAGGTCGGGATGGTGGTCCTGGCGGAGGGCCTGGCGGAGCTGGGCCTCATCGAAGCTCCTGACGCCGTGTACGAGGACGAGTTCGGGCGCCAGGTGCCGCAGCTCCGCCTGTTCTACATGCACGGTCTGGGGCACGGGATCGGTCTCCACGTCCACGATCCCACCCCTCCGGTGCTGGAACCCGGGGTCGTCTTCACCATCGAGCCCGGAATCTATGTGCGGGAGAACCTCTTCACCGAGGTGGTTCCGGACACGCCGCGGAATCGGGCCATGATGGAGGCCATCGGCCCGGCCTTCGAGCGGTACGTGAACATCGGCGTTCGTATCGAGGACAACTACCTCGTCACAGCCCAGGGGCTGGAACGTCTCTCCACCGCCCCTCGGGAGGTGGATGAGGTGGAGGAGCTCATGGCATCGGGTGAGCCGACCCCCGGCCCCCGTCGTGGCGAATGGGTGGATCGGTTCCGGGAGATGCGCTGACCCCGATGTCGGATCCACGCCGGGTCACCCGTCCACCCACGCGCCGGTTCCTTCGGAGGCTGGCCTGGATGGGGGTGGGGGCCGGCGCCGTCGTCGCCCTTCAGCTCCTTCAGCGCCGACCCTCCCTGGCCGAGACGGTGCTGGGTCAGGGGCCGCTGGGCGAGTTGCCCCGGATGCTCTCCCGGGTGACCGGCACGGTCCCCCTCCCGGTGGCCGAGCTGGTCGTGGCCGGTTTCCTGGTTCGGCAGGGCGTCGGAGTGTGGAGGGACCTGCGGGAGATCGGACCCGGGCCTGGGCAGGGGCGGTGGGTTCTCGCCTCCGCGGGGACACGGCTGGGTCAGGACCTGGGGATCCTCACCGCCCTGTTCGTTCTCCTGTGGGGTGCCCACTACGCCCGGCCGGAGCTCCCCGTCCGAATCGGGCTGGACCAGGCCGGGGCGGTGGATCTGACGGAGCTGGCCCGGTTGAGCGCCCTGGCCGTGGCTGAGGCGAACCAGTGGTACCTGGAACTCCACGGGATGCCCGATGCCGGCGTCCCGACCCCTCCGCCGGCGGCGGCGGAGCTCCGGTGGGAGTTGGAGCAGGGATGGGAGGCTGTGACCCGGCGATGGGCGCTTCCCCGGCGGTCGGCCCGGGACCATGGACCCTCCAAGTCCTTTGTGGCCGGATCGGTACTCCGTCGGTTCGGTGTGGCCGGGATGTACTTCCCCTTCACCGGCGAGTCGCTGGTCCTCCCTGACCTGCCGGGGTCCGATCTCCCCCGTACCAAGGCCCACGAGATGGCCCATCAGCGGGGATGGGCCCGGGAGTCCGACGCCAATGCCCTCGCCTTCCTGGTCACCCGGGAATCGACACACCCCGCTATCCGGTATTCGGCGGCGCTCTTCCTTCAGGGACAACTCCTTGCGGCGCTGGCGGGGAGTGATCTGGAGTTGGCCCGGACAGTGGCTTCCCGGCGTCTCCCCGGGGTTCGTCGAGACCTGGAGGAGCGTGCCCGGTTCTGGGAATCGGCCCACGGGTGGACCGTCCGGGTGGGACGGACACTCAATGACGCCATGCTCCGCGCCCACGGGGTTCCGGACGGGGTGGCCAGCTACCAGGGAAGTGTTGGGATCCTGGTGGCGCTCGCCCGGGCCGAGGGGGCCGGCGTCCTCTTCTCCGCTCCCGCCGCAGCCGAAGTTCCGGCACCGCCCATGGACCTCCCGGGGGCGTCGGGGGGTTCCTAGGCACGTCACTTCCACGGCCCGCCACACAGCCTCCCGCTTGAATCGCAGGCCCACCCCGTCGACATTTCGCCCCATGATCGGAATCATCGGAGCCGGGATCACCGGATTGGCCCTCAGCGCCTTCCTCGAAGAGCGCGGTGTGCCCCATCTGGTGCTTGAGGCCAGCGACCGCCCCGGCGGTGTGATCCGGAGCACCCGGGTGGATGGGCGCATCCTGGACCATGGTCCGCAGCGGACCCGGGTGACGCCGGAGCTCTCGCGCATCCTGACTCACATTGGGTTGGATGAGGAGATCGTGGAGGTCTCGCCCGACCTTCCGCTCTTCGTCTGCCGAGACGGTCGGCTCCGTCGTGTGCCCTTCGCCGCCCAGGGTCTGCTTCGTACCAATCTCATCTCCACCCGCGGGAAGCTCCGTGCCCTCATGGAGCCCCTGACCCGAGGCTGGACCGACGAAGAGACGGTGGGCGCCTTCATATCCCGGAAGTTCGGCCGGGAGGTGTACGACAACCTCATGGGGCCGCTGTTCGGGGGGCTCTACGGGTCGGACCCGGGAAAGATGTACGTGCGCCACTCCCTGGCGACGACCATGGAGCGGATGGGCATCTCCCGCAGCATCCTCTGGCGGTTCCTCCGGGGCTCGTTCAACAGGGCGGCGGCGCCGGCGGCCATCTCCTTCCGCGAAGGGATGGAGGCGCTGCCCCGGGCACTTCACGGATCT
>SL_3KL_010_SEDDRAFT_10004475_pt1 | contig 12619 bp, 10 predicted proteins | sample SodLakKL_010_SED_2_FD_10381 | JGI IMG/M metagenome (IMG submission 10381)
AAAACCAATGCCAAGGTGGGCGGCTGCATTGGCAATGCGGGCGCCATCCATGTGCAGAACAAGGTCATGCTGGTGGGCAAATCTGGCCAGTTCACTGATCTCCTGCGGGGTGTAAACCGTTCCCAGCTCCGTAGCCTGGGTTATTGAAATAACCTTTGGTTGAGAATGGTGCTGAAACCCCACCGAATGAAGAAAAGGCTCAATTTCTTCAGGATGGATCTTGCCGTCATCAGAGGGTATGGTAAGCACCTTGCACCCGGTAAATTTTTCCGGGGCTCCGCATTCATCGTTATGAATGTGGGCGGTTTGTGCACATACAATGGAATGGTATGAATGCGTGAGGTGTGCAATTCCTGAAACGTTTGCTCCTGTTCCATTAAAAACAAAAAATACCTTGATATCCTGCCCAAAAAGATCTTTGAATTTTTGTTCGGCTTCAAAGGTAAAAAGGTCGTCGCCATAAGCAATGGTGTCACCAATGTTGGCATCCTGCATTGCTTTGAAAATGGCTTCATGCACCGGGGCGTTGTTGTCGCTGGCAAAACTTTTAAAATCTGGCATGTTTTTTTTTGGCCATTAACCGGCTCATTTTACAATATACCTTGGGATTTCTGCCGGCAGGCGTGTAAGCAACTGGTAGTTAAGCTGGTCACTCAGCTCACAAAATGAGGCTATACTGATGCTCATGCGCTTTTGCTTGCCGATGATGATCACCACTTCATCACCTTTTTCCACTCCTGGAACATCCGTAACGTTCACCGTCATAGTATTCATGGTTACCGTGCCGATAACGGGCACTCTTTTCCCGCGGATGAGTACCCTGCCCATGTTGGAAAGCGAGCGGCTGAAGCCATTGGCATAACCAACAGGAATAATGGCAATTTTCATTTTTTTGTTGGCAAGGTAGGAAGAGCCGTAACCCACGAATTGTCCGGGTTGCACGTCTTTTACCACCATTACTTTTGATTTCCAGGATATAAGACGTCTCAGGGGATTGCTTTCTTTGGGGTCTTTACGAAACCGGAACATATGGGTTTCGGGGCTGGGCCAGAAGCCGTATTGTGCAATTCCAAAACGCACCATATCCATAATGGTATTGGGATAGGTAAGAGCGGCAGCAGAGCAGGCGGTATGTTTTAAGTTAGGGATCAGCTCATTGCGGGAAAAGTAATTGCTGATCTTGCGGTATAAGGCAATCTGGTTTTTGATCCTTAAATAGTTAGCTATGCTCTCGGCCCCGGCATAATGGGTGCACAACCCCTCAAAAATAAAATGCTCCCGGTTTTTTTTCAGGATGGCAACCAGTTCTTTACGCTGATGGTAATCAAAGCCGGTACGATTAAAGCCGGTTTCCATTTCAATATGAATCCGGGCCTTTTTTCCCAATTTCCTGGCGATTTCCAGGGTTTTTTCAAGGCGGCCCATATCAAAAACAAAAAACTCAATGTCATTTTTTATAACCCACTCTATCTCTTCATCATCCAACAAACCCATGATCATGATCTGGGAATAGGGTGATTTTACCTTTTGGGCATCCAGGGCTTCTTTGGCCGAAAAAACAGAAAAATGATCAATGCCGGCCTCTTCCGCCAGGGGAACAATGTTGTGCACCCCGTGGCCATATGCATTTCCCTTTATTACCGAAGAAAACCTGACTTCCTTACCGATAATTCTTTTCAGGTAACGGATATTGTTTTTATAAGCGGTCCTGCTAATTTCTATATAGGAAGTGTTGAACATCAGCGGGTTATTTTAATATTTGCTGGGTTATATGATAAAACATCCGGATGCCGGTTTTTATTATTTCATCCGGAAAGTCATAGTCATTGTTGTGCAGGCTTGGATGATCCTTACCCGAGCCAAGACCAAAAAGGGCGCCTTTATAATTTGCTGTAAAATGTCCAAAATCTTCCGACCAGCGAAACGGCTCTTTGATAGATAAAAGTTTGGCTTCACTTAATTTGCTGGCTTTTTCAATAATTTCAGTTACCTCTGTATGGTTATTCGTAGCAGGAAATACTTCCGTATAGCTGATCTCTATTTTGATATCATACTCTTTGGAAAGCTCATGGGCAAGTTTTTCCGCCTTTTCCGTTAAAACCTCCATATCTTCATCAAGATAGGTTCGAAGTGTTGCCATAACCACTGCCTTGCCGGGGGTGGTGCCAAAGGCAATTTCTCCTAATTTGGCATGGATTACCGTCAGGAGGGTAAAGTCCTTAAAATTTTTTTTGATTTTTGCAATGGCCATCAACCCGTCTATCAGCTTTGTCATCATGGGAGCAGGGGTATGTCCCTGCTCGGGATGGGCGGCATGAGAGGAAGCTCCCTGCAGGCGGATGATCATCCCTTTTGAAGCCGCGGCAAAAGATCCTTCTTTATATACAATGGCTTTTTTTTCATAGCCTGGCAGGTTATGGAGGGCAAAGGCGTAATCGGGTTTGATCCGGTTAAAGGCTTTATCATTGATTACTTTTTCTGCGCCCTGACCGGTTTCTTCTTCGGGTTGAAACAAAAGTACCAGCCTGCCTTTTTTTGGCTTGATTTTTACAGATCAGGGTGGCTACGCCAGCCAGAATGGCCATGTGACCGTCGTGACCGCATTTATGTCCAACACCTTCATTGCGGCTTTTGTGGGCAAAATCGTTTACCTCTTCAATAGGCAAAGCATCCAGATCGCTGCGCAACAGCAAAGTAGGGCCGTCCTTGCCCGAATCGAAAACTGCTGCGATCCCATGGCCCGCGATATTCTCTATGATCTCATCAGGCTTTTGTTGCTGCAAAAAGGTTTTTATCCGGGCAGCCGTATCTTTTTCCTCTCCGGAGAGTTCAGGATACCGGTGCAGGGTTTGACGAAACTTAATGATTTGGTTCAATAACTTTTCAGATATGATTTCTGGCATGGACCCGGATTTGTGTGCTTGAATAATTCCGTCACAAAATAACAAAAAAATATTGGTGAGACGAAGAAAACCAATGATTGTGCATTGTCTGTTTTTGAGAAATAAACAAATCGGTAGTTTTAAAACATAAGAAGATAAACAAATGCTAAAAAACTTTCCATGAAATCTGAAATTGAGCCGATAAATTTTTAGATTTGTAGATAATTATTGATTTTATTTTTTTTTGAGCATTTAACTTTTTTCGGGGTCCTGAAACCTTTCCCGTGCTAAAAAAGATCCAATTGTTGAGGTTGCCCGGGCCCTGCATCTTCTACTCCGTTTTGCAAACCTGTTGAACTCCCCTCCAATCAGCAGATTTTGGTTTATTCAGTTTAGGTGGTTATTATGTCAAATCGGCCAAATAGGCCAGGTTGTATGTTCGACCTGAAGCAGGTGTTTTTTATAGCTGTTATTGAAGAAGTAGCGCATAAGAGCTTGATCAGCCTGTTTGAAGTTGAATAATTCAGCCTGTTAATCGTTAATAAAAAACTTTAACGTTATGAAAAAACTCCATTTTACCTTGTGTTTATTGCTTATTTGTTTTGGGAGCCTGATAACAGAGGCAGACGGAAACCATTTGTATGAAGTAAACCGTGGTGAACGACCGCCCATAAATTACAGGGAGTTGCCCGCTGAAGCTCTGGAAGAGGGAGTATTTCTGGTTAAGTTTACAGGGCGACATACTGCTCACCTTGATCAGGACCCGCTTGTTGTCAACCATAAGGGAGTTGTTGAGTTTCAGCTGGAGGAAGTGGACCGCCTGAATAACCATTTTGGAGTTTTTGAGGCAACACCCTATTTTTTGAGCCCTGCCCTGGATAACGAATTTTCTGAACGGCACAGGGCATGGGGTTTTCACCTTTGGTACCTGCTCCGGGTGAATACAAAAACCGATATCCGGGAGGCGGTAATTCAGTATGGCAGCCTTAAGGATATTGAAATTGCGGAACCCATTTTAAAAAAAGAATCCGTATTTGGTTCAGACCGGCAGTATCTGACCGATGAAAATGAAACCGACAATAAACAATCAAACGACTGGTTTCCCAACGACCCCCAGTTTGTGAACCAATGGCATTACCACAATACCGGACAGCAGGGCGGCACCCTGGGTTCGGATATCAGCCTTCCTGCCGCATGGGAAATTGAAAAAGGAAACAACAATGTGGTAGTTGCAATCATTGACAGCGGAATCGATCAGAACCATCCTGATCTTTCAGGTAACATGTGGAGCGGTATCGGTTATAACTTTGTTAATAATACTTCCAACATAGAACCCGGTAACCATGGTACGCACGTTGCCGGTACCGTAGCGGCCGTAAGCAACAACAATACCGGCGTGGCCGGCATTGCCGGAGGTTCCGGGACCGGAGACGGGGTAAGGCTTATGTCCTGCCAGGTTTTTACTTCATCCAGCCAGGGAGGCTTTCATCTAGCACCCATATATGCCGCCGATAATAATGCCTCCATCTCTCAAAACAGCTGGAGTTATACCTCTCCAGGATATTATGAACAGAGCGTGCTGGATGCCATTGATTATTTTAATGTGAATGGTGGGGGAGATGCCATGTCAGGGGGTATTACCATTTTTGCTGCCGGCAACAGCAATTCTTCATCTGCCTATTATCCTGCCTATTACTCCGGTACCATGGCCGTGGCTGCCACCAACAACCAGGATGCCAAAGCATGGTATTCAAATTTCGGCACATGGATAGATATTTCTGCTCCCGGAGGAGAAACCAATAATGTAGCCCAGCGGGGAGTTTTAAGCACCATCACCGGAAACAGTTATAATTATTACCAGGGCACATCCATGGCCTGCCCCCATGTGTCGGGGGTTGCAGCTCTTATGCTTTCGCTGGCTTATGGAACCCTTTCTCCTGATGAGGTGGAAGATATTCTTATTTCCACCACAGACAATCATTACGGGGCCAATCCCTCTTATCAGGGGTTATTGGGAAGTGGCAGGCTAAATGCTTACCAGGCATTGCTGCTTACACAGGCTTACCAGATCCTTCCACCCAATCCTGAAAACTTTGAGGCTTTTGCGATCTCCGACACTGAGATTGCGCTCGGATGGCTTTTAAACGACCAGGGGCATGATGTGTTGCTGGCCTGGAGTGCCGACGGAGAGTTTGGCATTCCCGAAGAAGGGAATACCTACCCTTTGGGAAGTACGATTCCCGGTGGAGGAACCGTGATTTATTCCGGCAATGATCAGGACTTTGTGCATAGCGGGTTGAATGCCTCCACAATTTATTATTACCGTATTTGGTCTTTAAGCGGGGAAGGGGTTTATTCATGGGGAACCGGCACAGATGCCACAACTGCCTGTGGAATCCTGACCATGCCGGTATTTGAGGGTTTTAGCGATGACGGATTTCTGGAATGCTGGACTTTTGATCCCTCCCAGGGTAACTGGCAGTTTACCACCGATTATGGAAATCCGGCACCTGCAGTAAGGTTTACCTGGAACCCCACGGTTACCAATTATTCCTTTGCACTGGAGAGTCCTCCTATAAACGGAATGGTTAATACCTCCAGCATTACCCTTGAGTATGATCTCTTTTTAAACAACTTTTCCTCCAACACCCTGGAAAAAATGAGTGTGGAAGTTTTCAGTCAGGGTGCCTGGGCAGAAATAATGGAATTTAACAACAGCGGGGGAGGCATTTCATGGGCCACCCATTCCATGGATATTACCTCCCTGGTTTCCAACCAGGTCTTTAATGTGAGGTTTAGGGCTCATGGTGCAAATTCTTACAACATTAACTGGTGGGTGATTGATAATTTTAAGATTGAATACACAGCGGCTCCCTTCATCATTGTATCGGAAGGTGGTGAAGGTGGAGAAATTGTGCCGGAAGGTAATATTGAAGTAAACCCCGGAGAAAACCAGATCTTTGACATAACTGCAGATCCGGGATTTCTTATAGAGCTTTTGCTGGTGGATGGCAATCCGGTACCGGAAGCCCATGGGCAGGTAACCTATTCCTACACCTTTTCACAGGTAGAAAGCGACCATACTATACAGGTAAGTTTTGCCCAGCAACTGCAGGAGCTGCTTCTTTCTTTCGGACAGGGCTACAATTGGTTTTCAATCAATCTGGATCCTGGTGGATTCAGCGTAAACAACGTTCTGCAAGACCTTGAACCTTGCGAGGGAGATCAGCTCATTGCACAGGGTGCTTTCGCTTCCTACAATGAGAGCCTTGACCTCTGGCTTGGCAGCTTAACCACCCTTGACCCCATGCAGATGTATAAACTTTTCCTTTGCAGCGACCAAAACATGATCCTGCAAGGACAACCTTTGGAAGTTTTGCCACTTGAGGTCAATGCCGGCTTTTCCTGGATGGGTTATCCACTGCAGGAGTGTATGGATATCAATCAGGCGCTTGAAAATATTTCGCCCCTGCCGCAGAATAATGACAGAATCCTTAACCAGTCAGGGTTTTCCGCATACAATGCCGATCTGGGACTTTGGGTGGGATCCATTACCCAGCTTTGTCCTGGTGAAGGTTACATTCTGAATTTCAGCAATTCCGCCACGATCGTATTTCCTGAAAATAAAAACCTGTGTGCTGAACCGTTGTTCCAAACCTTTTCATCTCCGGCAGGGATTTATCCCGAAAGTTTTAAACAATATGGCATGATGCTGCTGGCACAGCTGGAATTACCTGAAGGTATTTTTTCCCTGAACCCTAAAGATGTGGTTTATGCATTTGCAGGGGATGAGTGCCGTGGAATGGCCGCACCCATGCCCGATCACGACGGGAAAATTTTCCTGACCATTGGCTCAGACCAAAAAGAAGGGGAGTCAATACATTTCCGGTTATGGTCTCAGGATGAACAACAACTCCTGGATCTGGAAAAAACCATGACCTTTAGCGCTCTCAAACAAGCCGGAACCCTTGATGAACCTTATATTCTGAATGTTTCAGATCAAACGGCCTTAAATATCTGGGACCCCGGCGGGAATATCTTTGTCGGCACCCCATCTCCCAACCCTTTCAGTGAGGTGACTATCATTCCTTTTGAGCTTTCCCGGGAGGCACAGGTAAGGTTGAGCCTCTACCATACTCACGGGCAGGTGGTTGAAGTCATTACCGACAGGTTTTTTGATGCCGGAATGCATGAGGTTGCTATCAGGAAAGGAAGCCACAACACCGGAATATACTTTTACCGTTTTGAGGTAAGAGGTGACCACCGTCCATTTGTTAAAAGCGGCAAACTGATCCTTAGATAACCTTAAAAACTTTGGTCTCCAAAAATGGATAGTTTTTTTCAAGTTTTAGAGGTATAACCATTAAATCAACGACAATGAGAAAGCAGATTTTTGTGGTATTCCTGGTCCTTTCATTTGCATTGACGGGGTATGCGCAGGAAAGGCAGGATTCTTCCCGCCAAAGGCCCAAAGCGGTCTACCGGGTAGACAATACAAAAGTGGTGGTTTGGGAGAACCGCCGGGATGACGGTACAACCTGGAAAAACTTTCAGGTGGAAAAATTTTACCAGAAAGACGGTGAATGGAAAACAAGCACTAGTTTTAACAAAACGGAACTTATCAAGCTTAAAGCTGCCATTGAAAAAGCCATAAGTGAAGAGTGCGTGGAAATAGAACACCCCGCTGAAAGCAATTAGCTGTAAAAGGGATTTTCCGCGCAATGAGAAAGTTTATGGGTTTTCCTTCAGAACCACCTTAATGGTTTCGGCTATTTCCAGGGCGGTGGTGATGGTACTCAGGTCGGTGAATAATTCTCCGGTTTTTCCTGACCAGTGACTGTGGCCGATTGGTTTCATGGTGTATTCCTCTTTGGGACGGTCGAGGTCAATAACCGCTTCATAAACGATGGCAGGCTGTGAAGAGGTCATGTAGTGCTCATCGCCCGGAAATTTGTTGTTTGTCCAGTATTCATTCCAGTTCCAGGATTGGTTGATTTCGAACATGACCCTGAATTGAGGCGGGGTTTCCTCCGGTGCTCCTGTGTGCAGGAGAAAACTTCCTTTGGGGGTTGGGCCGGTGATTGCATCAGGCATGGGATCCTCCCGTGTGGGGAGGTAATACCCGTCGGGTGCTTTTATGCCACGCTGGTGGCCCCAGTAGGGCAGGGCAGCCGGCCTGCGAATGGGCCCGGGCATCCAGCGGCCGGTGCTGGCATCACCATGACGAAAAACCCCTTCGGCAATGGATTGGGCCACATATAGCGTCTGAATATAATTGCTGTCCAGGTCTTCCAGCCAAACGGCCATCAATGGATGGTTGTGCTCTTTCCCTTTAGTGAAGTTGATCTCCAGAATTGTTTGCGTTCCGTTGATGCGGGTTTTGATTTCGGTTACCGGATCTTCAACCATGGCCTTTCTGCCGAATAAGCTGCGCTGCGGCTCTGCGGCAAAAACGGTTCCTGCCAGCAAAACCAATGCAGTAATAACTACTGCAACAAAGTGTTTCCCGCTTAATAGCCCGGAATATGTTTTCATGATCATTGAAGGTTATAAAAACGAAATTAATCAAAATTCCAGCATGATGCCAATGGTTGGCAAAACGGATCCCAGACGATTTCTTAGCCTTTTTAACTCATAGCGCTCTATCCCGTCATCATCGACAAATGTAATGGGGTTGCCGGATTCATCCTCTTTACGGACAATATTATCCGGGGCATCTGATTTAAAGTTGTAAACGTTTTGCACATCCAGGTAAACCATCAGCGACCATCTCTCCAGGAAAAATTGTCTGTCGATGCGCAGGTCAAGCTGATGAAAAGAGGAAAGCCTCATGGAGTTGAACCTGTTGAAATCCAAATAGGCCATATTCTGGGCATCCCATGCCTGCCTTATGCTTGACAACTCAAGGTCGTAGGGGGTGTAGGGGGCACCCCCTGAAAACCGCCATTTAAAGCCCACTTCCCAGTTACGTGGCAAAGGTCTTAATACGGTGAGGATGGCAATGTGGCGATTATCCCATGCCGAAGGGGCAAACTCCCCCTGAATATCCTCAAATTCGCTGCGAACAAAAGTGTAGGACAGTGTAATGTTGAATTTGCGAAAGTTTTCCTCCCGGTAATAGAGTTCTGTCCCAAAGGCACGTCCTGTTCCGACGGGAACCACTTCCTCGCTTCCAAAAACTCCAAAATCAGCAGACCGGCTGCCTATGACAACCGAATCCTGAACACTGAATGGGTAATTTCCATATTGCTTGAAAAACCCTTCCAGGGAAATTTTGCTGCTTCGGCGAGGCATCCATTCTATGCCGCTGACATAATGGTTTACGGAAATGTATTTCAAGCCGTTGACCCTGTTGACCAACTGTCCCTCATTGTTTCTAAATCCCAGGGTAGTATACGCCGGCAGCTGGAAGTACCGTCCTGTGTTAAAGTTGAGGTAAAGATCCCTTTGCAGCTGATAGGATGCTGAAAACCTTGGGGAGAACTGATCAAGCATATTCGACATCTCCGATGAGTAACTGTTTGCATCGGCCCTGGCACCAAATGACAAGGACAGGCGTTCGTTGAAAAATCTTCGGGTTACCTGACCAAAAGTGCTCCATTTAAAAAGATCCAGAGAAGATTCATAGTCAATAAATGCGGGTTGGTTCATGATAAAAACTTCCTGGTAAGTGCTGCTGTTGAATCTTGCATATTCTACACCAAAGCCGAAGTTGATGCGGTAGTCTCCGAGGCGGGTATTGCGTTCGGCCCTGAACTTGTTTTCGATCTCGTCAGAAAGATAATCCAATGACCGATCCAGGGATTCATCATTGCCAGGATATTTAAAGGCTGTGTTTCGCAGCATATTCCGGCTCAGTACCAGCAAATCGGAACCGTTGCTGCGAAAGCGGCGGTAAACTCCTCCAATGGCATAGTTCCATTGCTCGTTAACAGGGAGGTAATCCAGAATAAATCTTTGTTCTTCAGTTTCATTAGCCGAAAGGTTCAGGTCAAATTGATCGATGGCCCCGATCCCAATGATATTCAACTCGGAATTATCCCCGATTTTGGTGTTGCTTTTGAATTGAAAATCGTTGTAAATGGGCAAAAACGGCAATCCGATGACAGAGAAGATAAATTGCAGATAAGACCTTCTGGCAGAAAAGATCAGGGAGGTATTGGAGGTTACAGGCCCGTCCATGGTAAAGGCAAAGTCACTGGCTCCAAGGGTGGTTCTGAAGTTAAAGCGATCCCGGCTACCGGTAATTTGCCTGAACTCGAAAACCGAACTCAGGGCATTTCCCCGATTGGCAGGGAAGGCCCCGGAATACATTTCCACCTCCCGGATAAAATCCACATTGATAATGCCTACCGGACCACCGCTGGCTCCCTGGGTGGCAAAATGATTCAGGTTCGGAATTTCCATCCCGTCGAGAAAAAAACGGTTTTCGCTTGGACCACCGCCGCGAATGATGACATCATTGCGGAAAGCCGGTGTAAAGGCCACGCCGGGAAGCGACTGTATGACCCTTGAAATATCCCGGTTACTTCCTGGTGAGCGTTCAATCTCTTTCACCCCGATACGGCGCAATGATACCGGGCTTTCATCCCGGCGCTCAAACTGGGAGGCCCGCACATCCACAGCATCCAGTTCAATTTGCTTTTCTCTCAAACCAATATCAATATTGGCGATGCGGGTGTTGGTCACCAGGAATTCATCGGTAATGCGGGTTTCAAAGCCCACGGCTGAAACCTTTAAACGCACAAACCCGGGCTTTACACCCGTGAAAGTAAAATTCCCATCCAGATCGGTAGTACTGCCAATGTTGGTTTCATAAAGGATCAGGTTGGTGAAGGGGAGGGGCTCATTGTTTTCTTCGTTAAAAACACGGCCTTTGATGGTTCCCTGTTGGGATAAAACCAGGAACGGAGCAAGGAGCATGCTAAGCAGTAAGGAAATACGAATGATGGGGTTAATTGCTTTCATTAATGATTATTATTCGGGCGCCATTTGCTTAAAATGTGTAGTGATCATATTTTTTCATACTAACAATCCGGAATACAATATGTTTATTAGATTTTTTTAAATATAAAAAAATCACATTTCGGAATTGTTCATCTCGCTGATAAATGACTTTACCTTTTTCAGGAATGGTTAATCTCAAAAAATATATATTTGCGAAATTCATTTTTTTAAACAAAAATTAACTGTCATGAAAAAAACTTCCATTCTTTTTTTATTGGCTTTACTGCCAATTGCGCTGATTGCCCAGCCTGCAGAAGGTAATTTTTATGTTTCAGGGAATTTGCAGTTCTCTGTTTCCGGCAGTAAAAATATATCCGGAAACACCACAACAGATGGGCCCACCTTCACTTCTTACCGTTTCGGTCCTACTGCCGGGTTTTTCCTTGATGAAAATTTTCTGGTAGGGGCATCGGTTGGTTTTTCCAATTCCATTGCAAAATCAACCGGCAATAATTGGGAGGAGAGACAAAGCCGGCCATTGTATTTCTTTTCACCCTTTGCCAGGTATTATCTTAATGTTGCCGGGGATCTTTATGTTTACGGAGGAGGTTTTGCAGAGATAGGTTTTGGAAAATATAAGGATGAGGAAACAATTGGGGGTACCACGATTACTGATGAGGATAACCGTTTTATTTTAGGCTTCGGGGGCCGCATGGGTCTTGCTTATTATATTTCACCTGTTGTGGCAATGGAACTCAATTTTGCCGGGCTCTCCCTTGATTGGGATACCCGTTATTTTAATGACGACAATAAACGAAGGAATTTTAATTTTGACTTTGTCGCAGCCCCTTCATTTCCTTCAATAGGGTTGTCCATCCTTTTTTAAGCCCGAACCATGGAAAGCCTCACCCTCACTACGCCGGCTTTATTGTTTTCAGCTATTTCCCTGCTGCTGCTGGCTTATACCAACCGTTTCCTTACCATGGCGGGATTGGTCAGAAACCTGCACGACCGACATAAGGAAAATCCCAGCAGGCTGCTCAAGGGACAGATTGCCAATCTGAAGCGCCGCATTAACCTGACGCGGAGCATGCAGATATATGGCCTGGCAAGCTTGCTTTTGTGCGTAGCCTGTATGTTTTTGATTTACATCGGCTATATTTTGGTGGCAGAGATCATTTTTGGAATAGCCCTGATTCTTCTGATCCTGAGCCTTGCCATCAGCATCTGGGAGATCAACATTAGCGTTAAAGCCCTGAACATCCATATCAGTGACCTGGAGGATCATGAAAATATTTAATTAAAAAGGCTTTCACCGACCCAATAGTGTCATTTACCGACAGAGGATTGATGGAATATCCCCTTCATCCTATTTTTGTCACAGTTATTCACTTAAATACTTAAACCATGAAAACAAATAGTTCCCGGCGGGTACTGGCCGGCTTGATCCTGATCACCATTGGAGCCATTCTGCTGATGCGCTGGCTTGGCGTTTTGCCTTTTACCCTCCCTTTTTACGTTTTTTCCTGGCAGATGATCCTGATTATTCTTGGGGTGGTGCTGATGTTGACCGAAAAGAACAAATCCACAGGACTGATCTTGTTTGTGATCGGTGCGGTATTTTTATCCCAGAATATTTTTGGGGTGGGTCTAAGAGAGGTCATTCAGGTTGCCATCCCCATTGTATTTCTGATCGTGGGAATTTATATTCTTATGCCCCGAAAAAAATACCCCAAAAGCCGTTTTAACAAGATTGAATCCGACGACGCCATGGACAGTATTGATGAGGT
>SL_3KL_010_SEDDRAFT_10004476_pt1 | contig 12617 bp, 17 predicted proteins | sample SodLakKL_010_SED_2_FD_10381 | JGI IMG/M metagenome (IMG submission 10381)
CCTGGTGGTGATGGTGGTTCTGGTATTGTTATAATAAGATACAAATATTTATATTAAATAATAAAAAATATGAAGACAATGAAAACAATATATCAAAAATACTCTGAAGATATTTGTTATGCTTACAATGAAATAAAAAAAGCAAAAATTAGAAAAAAACTTAAAATAAAGAGATAAAATGATTGAAAAAAAGACTATTTATACAGTTGAAGTTGAAGGCCAAGATAAAGCTTTATCTGAAATTGGTAAGTTGCGTAAGGCTAATGCAAATTTAAAACGTGAAAACCAAGAATATAATAAAGCTTTAAAGGAAGGTAGACCTTTATCTAAAGAGCAAACAAAGCAATATGAAAGAAACAATGCTCAAATTAAGGCTAATAGTAAGTCTATGAACCAGTTAACCAAAGAAATCACTTCTTCTGGTAAACAAGCTCAAAATATGAGATCTATACTTACTGAAAAAAGAAGAGAACTTCAAAGGATGGCTGTTGCTGGTGATACATCAAGTGAAGCATATATAAATTTAAGAAATGAAGCGGCACAATTACAAGATTCTATTGATAGAGTAAGTACAGAAATTAAATTATTTGCTGATGATGCTTTGGTTATTAATACTGTGGTTGATGCAACAAGAGGTTTAACTGGTGCAATGCAATTGGCTCAAGGTGTAACAACATTACTCGGTGTTGAAAATGAAAAATTAGTTGAAGTTATTGCAAGACTACAAGCACTTCAATCTATATCAAATGGATTGCAACAGGTATCTAATATGCTCCAAAAAGAAAGTAGACTATTACTTTTAAGTAAAATAGGCGCCCAAAAAATAGCTACAGTATCAACATTAGCTTATACAAAAGCTCAAGGAGCAGCAATTATAGCCACCCAAGGTTTAACTACAGCTGTTAGAGGTTTTTCGAAATCAATCTATGGTATACCTGTTATTGGTTGGTTATTAGCGGCTATAACTGGTATAACAGTAGCTATTAGAGCTCTTATAAGAAACTGGGATGCATTAAGATCAACACAAGAAAGAATTTTTAATTGGATCCAAAATAAAATACCAGTTATTGGATTTTTAACACAGGCAGTTAAAGAATTGGCCAATATGATTATATTCTGGACGGATATAAGTGGTGATAATACTGAAGAATTAAAAAGAAATGATGAAGCTTTAAGACGAGTTTTAAATTCAACAAGAAATTTTTTACGTGAAATACAAGATACTGCTTCAGGCCATGAGCGCTATAACAGTAAATTGCAACATCAAATTAACTTAATGAAGGCGCTTGGTGAAGATCAAGATAAAATAATTGAAAAAGAAAATGAGCTTTTAAGAATAAAATTAGAACAAGCACAACAAGCTGAATTTGAATTAGGGCTTATAGATAAAACAAGTGATGCTTATGCAGAGGCCGTTGAAAGAAGAATAAGTTTACAGAGAAGATTAGAAATATTTGAAGCAGAACAATTACGAAGAAGAAGAGAAGCTGAAGAAGAAGCTGAACAAAAAAGATTGGAGCGTATACAAAAAGAAGAAGAAAGAGAAGAAAAAAGAAGGCAAGATGAATTAAAGAATATAGAAGAACAACATCAAAAAGAAGTTGATTTATTAGAAGGCTTTGAATTAGAAGCTGATGAAAAATATGAAGAAGATAGAGAAAAAGAACTTGAAAGAAGAAATGAAGCAAGAGAAGAATATCTTAATTGGTTAGAACAAAGAAGATTAGATGAATTTGATGAATTTGATTTAAGAGAACAACAATTAGAAAATTTCTTAAATCAAAATCTTATTACTGAAGAAAGATATGCTGAATTAATGAAGGAAGTTGATGAAGATAGATTAGAACACTATAAACAGGTGCAACATGAAAGAGCACAAGCTTCATTACAAGCAACACATCAATTAATAGATAATCTTAAAAACCTTGCTGATTCTGAAACAAATGCTGCAAAATGGGCTCAAAGATTAGCTATAGTTGCAACGGCTATTGAGATTAAAAAAGGATTTGCAAAAACTGCATCAGTTGGATTCCCTCAGAATATACCATTGTTAATACAATATGCAGCACAAACAGCTGGATTAATAGGTAGAATGAAATCATTAAGTGTACCTTCAACTCCTGAATTTGCAAAGGGAGGTATAATAGGCGGAAAACCACACTCTCAAGGTGGTACTAAGTTTGTTGGTAGTGATGGAAGCCAATTTGAGGCTGAAAGAGATGAATATTTAGCTGTGGTTAATAAATATGATGCACCAAGAGCTGCAATGTTAGACTCTATAAATCAAAAACATGGTAATCCTTTATTCTCAAACAATTCAGGATATTTTGCAAGAGGTGGTGTTATGTTACCAACACCAAGGGATGACTTTGATAGGCTTGAAACTGAAGAGATTTTAAGAGAAGCAGTACAAATGATTGGTGAAATACCTGTAGTTATTAGTGAAAGAGCTATAACAGGTACTCAAAAAAGAGTTGCAAGGATATTGGAAACCGGAGACTTGTAAATTTTATATCTTTTTAATAAAATTTAATATAATATAAAAAAAGAATAATAAAAAAATTAATTTATAATTATGGGAATATCAAATTACTTAAGAGATTGCAGCAAAACAATTGCTGGTAACTATGATAAATTATTCATAGCAAACTTTGACGATATAAGTGGCGTTACTTTTGACGGTAACGAATTAACTGCAATAACAATGGAAACTGATAAACATTTTGGGATGGTACAAGCTGATATTGATGATCTTCAATTCACATCTAGCGGTACCGCTTCAAGATCATATTTTTCTGAACAACAATTAATTGCTAAATTTAGTAAAAAAACTGAAGAACTTGAAATTTTAGTGGAAGATTTATTAGATGGCGCAACTTGTGGTTTAGTAGCAATAAGAATTGATGGTAATGGAAACGGTTGGATAAGTGGAATTGCACCTTTAAATAAAATGATGCATAACAGACCTTATTTAAGTGTTACTGAGGAATTTGATAGTGGAGCATCAATTGAAGACGATGAAGAAGGAAATAGATACACAATAACTTTAAGTAGATTAAGTGCTACTCGTGAATTTATTATAGATTCTTCAGTGTCTGCAGAACTTATGAGTGGTGATGCTACTTTTGTTGATTGGCCAGCATCAACATAAATAAATTTTATTTATAATGTATAGAATAAAAGATAAATTTAAAGGCAATGTTTTTTTACCTATGAAAGGTGGTGGGATAGTTACTTTAAATGATAATTTAACTCAAGAAGAACTTGAAATGTTATTTAAAAAGTATAAACATCCCGCTGTTATGAAGGAAAAAGCAAAGCCAGTATCTAAACCTAAAAAAGAAAAGAAGATTAAAGAAGTTGAGGATGGCTTAGAGGATGACTTAGCTAAATATGATTTTTATCCTGAAGGTGATCCTAAAAAGCCTTGTAAAGGTTGCCCATAAAAAAATAAAAATTAATGAATTTAACTGAAGCTGAAATATTTGATATTACATGTAACAGGAGATTAGCTCCAGGACTTCTTAAAGATTCTCAAATTAATGCCGCGTATCAAAATTGGATTGTAAGTTGGTTTGATGAAGATTTTTTAGAATTAGTTGAGGGTGATCCAAGTACATATCAAACCCTTGTAGATGATTATATAAAACCAGTATGGGCTTGGGGTTCTATATACAATAACTTTGAATATATATCTACAAGTATAACAGACAAAGGTATTATACAACAGTTAATGGAAGGAACTGCTATAATGATTGGTAGGGATTCCAGAATGGATATAAAATTAGAAATAAAAAGTACTATATATTTCTTATTACGAAGACTTAACAGGTATGCAATAGCACAAAAAAATGGAGGAAGTAATGACTTTGAAAAGTGGAAAGGTTTATTATTAACACCTGAAATTGTAACCTTCAAAGGAAGAACTAAATTTAATAAAATACCTTATTAATGAATTTAATGGAAGTGAAATTTTATAATAAATATAAAAATGAGTTTGTAAAAATAGAAAACTCAGTGAATGGTGATGGTGAAATAGATATAAGTGGCCCTATAGGAGGCGATTCCATGTTTGATTATGGATATAGTTTTGAACATTTTAAATATGATTTATCTCAAATTCAAGGAGATATAACAGTGAACATAAAATCTTATGGAGGTAATTTATTTGAAGCCTTAGCTATTTATGATTGTATAAGATCTTTGAAAAACCATGTAACTACTAAAGTAGTCGGTACCTCTGCAAGTGCAGGTACTTTAATATCTTTAGCAGGAGATAAAAGGCTTATCTCAAAAAACAGTCGTTACTTAATACACAAACCAATGATTGGTGCTATGGGTAATAGTGATGATTTTGAAAAAGTGTTAGAATCCTTAAAGGATCTTGATAAACAACTTATCAAGTTATATGTTGAAAGAACAAACCTTGAAGGTAGTGAAGTTTTAGAATTAATGAGAAAAGAAACATTTATATCTGCTCAAGAAGCTATTGATAAGGGTTTTATTGATGGTTATATCAAGGAAAAGAAAAAAATTGAGAATTCCGATGAAGTTAATAAAGTTAATAAAAAAATAAATAACGATATGGATAATAAAATTTTAGAAGCATTAAATGTTGAGTCTGAAGAAGAACTTTTTAATAAAATACAACATTTAGTTATAAATAAAGATGAGGCTGACGAAAATACAGCTGATGAAACCAATGAAACCGATGAAAATGGTGAAAAAATTATTGTTTCACCAGAAGACATTGTAGATGATATGGATGGAGAGGTGTTTAAACAGGAGAAGAAGGAAGAAGAGGAGGAAGAAGAGAAAATGGAAGAAGAGAAAGAAGAGGAAGAAAAGGAAGAAGAAGAGGAGGAAAACATTGAATCTTTAAAAGAAACAATTAAAGAGCTTGAAAAGCGCCTTGAGGAGTACGAAAAAGATGAAGCAGAAGATTTAGCAAATGAGGTTAATGACTATGTTGAACTTAAGATTCAAGAGAATGTTATTAAAGAAGAAGCTAAAGATGCTTGGTTTGAAGTTGGTGTTGAAAAAGGATTTGAAATGTTAAAAACTTTAGTTGAAGCTATACCTAAAGTTGAGAATAAAAAAGAATCTTTATCTGATTTTATTAAAGGAGATGAAGATAATGATACTGCTTCAAGAAAAGCAAAAGTATTTAATGAGTGGGCCGAAGGTAAAATCACTGATAAAGAATACTTAGAAAGAATTAAGAATTTAAAATAAAAAAATATAAAAATATGACAACTATAAGATTTCCATTTGGAGCTTTAGGGGCTACAACTTTAGATAGCTCTACAACTATTACTCAAGAGATAGTTGATAATAAAACTATTTTAAAAATAGACCTTAAAGAGGACGTATCTCTTAATTTAACACCGCATGAAAGATTAAGCCATGGTGCAGATGTATTTGTAAGAGTAAACGATGCATCTACCGGATATTGGTTAGGATTTACCGGTGATTATATTATGGGTGATGACGTATCTATTGACGGTGGTGATACTGCAACCGTAGGATTTGTATGGGATGGTACTAATTTCCTAAAAACGCTTGAGGTAGTAGAATAAAAAGAAGAAAATAAAACTTAATTAATTCAGTTATTTAAGTTAAAAAATATTAAAAATTTAAAAAAAATTTAAAATTATGAGTGTAGACAAAGAACTATGGTTACCCATTATAGAAAAGAACTTTTTCACAAAATGGGATGTATTAACCAAAATTGCAAAAGATGATAGCGGTAATGTTATAACCGCTGGTAACACCTTCGCGAAGGTGCATATTCCTAATGCTGGATCAGCACAAGATGTAGCTATTGATAACACAACCTATCCAGTATCTGTTGAAACAAGAACTGACACAACTGTAGAGTATGATATTCATTCATTTCAAATGCCTCCTGTTAGAGTAGGTGATTTTGAAGATGCAAAGAATTCATATAACAAGAGAATGTCTGTTGTTGAAGATGCTATGGGTGGTATAGGCGAAACCGTTTTATATACTATTCTTGAAGGCTTCTATCCGGGTAAAAATACTGATCAGTATGTTGAAACTTCGGGTTTTATCAATATGGATGCAAGTGGATTAGTTGAAACAGGTGAAGCAACAGATGCAACAGGAGACAGATTAATCTTAACACATAGAGATGTTAGGGATGCTGCTAAAATTCTTGATAAGCAAAAAATGCCTGAAAGTGATAGATTCCTATTACTTCCAGCTTCAATGTTTTATCAATTACACGATTCTCTTACTGAAAAGTTTGAAATCGTTGATAATGATGGTTTAGCGATGTTTAATAGGTTATTTTATAACTTTAATGTTATTAAGCTTCCTAAAGTACTTAGAGTAACATCTGCTGGTAGTACTGTAAGATCTTATGGTGCTGGCGGTGCAAGTACTGACCATGAAGTAGGATTCGCGCTTCACAAAAGTGGATTATCTGTAGCGAAAGGTGGAATTAAAGTATTTGATGGTACTGATCTTCCTGAGTACTATGGTGATATCATATCTGCAGAAGCATGGGCAGGTGGTAAATATCGTAGAACTGATAAAAATGGTATTGTACCAATAATTCAAGATACACCTTAAAAAATGATTATTATTTTTTAGTTTTGTTTTAATTCCTTAAGGGAGAGACCGATATTCTCTCCCTTTTTTTAAATAAATTTTTATGAGACTAAGTGAAAATTTTGAATTATGGGAATTTACAAGATCCCGTACAGCTATTCAAGAAGGATTCAAGGAACAATTTTATCCTCCTTGCTGTGTAATTGATAACGTACATCTATTAACTATTAATATATTACAACCTTTAAGAAACACTTTAGGTGAAATGATATATATAACAAGTGGTTATAGATGTAAAAGAGTTAATGATGCTGTGGGTGGTGTTTGGAACAGTGATCATTTAAATGGAATGGCAGCAGATATAACATGTTTTAATAATGATATTTTATATGGTTTGGCGATATCATTAAACTTGCCATTTAAACAAATGATATTATATAAAGATAAGAATATAATACATATCTCTTATAATATTAATGATATAAGAAAAGAGGCATGGAAACAGTAAAATATATTTTTTTAAAAATTATTGATTTTATAAAACGTGCCTGGACTTACATTCCAAAAACTTGGATATTAATAATCATAAGCGTTATTATAACATCATTAATATTTAATTTATATACAGAAACCGTTTCTTTAATTTCTTTAATTATTGCAATGGTCGCGATTATTATTAAAAAAAGAAAAGCATGGAAACAGTAAAATATATATTTTTAATTATACTAATAGGATTATCATTCTTTGCTGGTGCCAGATTCTGCTCTGAGGATAAAATAGAGTACATAAGTGATACTTTATTTATATACGATACAGTTATATATAACATGGAGCCTGAAGTTTATTACATAACACGAGATACAATAGTTTATGATACAATTTATGAAGAAAAGTTTATGCCTGTTGATACGGCGGCTATTTTAAAGGATTATTATGCATTTCATAAATACACAAGAACAATGCGAGATTCAAATTTATTAATACAAATTACAGATGTAATTTCTCGCAATCAATTTTATGATACAAATGTAAATTATAGAATTTTAAGGCCGACACAAATAATACATAATCAATATTATAATTATAACAGGTATTTAGGAGTTACACTTGTAACTTCATTTAAACCAGAGTTTACAAATATAAATTTGGTTTATATAGATAGACAATATCAATTTAGTTTAGGTTATATGCCGTATCATAATGCTTTAATGTTTGGTGTTGGTTATAACCTTTATGAATTAAAATAAAACAAAAAAAATTAAAAAAATGTAATTTAATATGAGTGAAGATAAATTTTTTGAAAATATAAGCGGAATTTTAAAAGGATATCAAGCAAATATAGATAGTCAATTAACTATAGTAAATGGAAATTTAGACGATATAAAGAAACAACTTGAAAAAATGAATGGTAGTCTTCGAACACATGAAAAAGAAATAAATGAATTAAAAACACTTGAAAAACTTTCCGTTCAAAAAAAGATACATGATAAAGAAAAACAAGATATCATTGATAAACAGAGATTAGCTACCTGCCCACAAAACCAAATAATAAGAACTATACAAGAAGATCAACTTACATCTAAAACTATTAAGGCTTTTATAGTCAAAACTGTTGTTATTGCTGCATCTATAATCGGTGCAATCGTAACGTTTTTACAACTTTTTGTAATTTAATCGCTAAGTTCATCCTACCATTTGGAGGAAGGAAATCGAAAAACGCAGAGCATTAATGCTCTGCGTTTCTTGTTATTAGTTACTTAGAAATTATTTAAAATCATTATAATAACAGAAAAAACAAGAAAAACAGTATTCATATCAACTAGTTAGGGGATTCTGTATTTCATCAATGGTTTATGGTATATATAATATATAATATATATAACAAATAATACAGATTATATATATATAATTAAAATAGATATCTATATATAGTATAATATTATATTATACAAGGTGAAAAAGGAGTTTTTTCTGTTTATCTGTTTTTAATTAATTATTTAAAATCATTATAAATTAATAAAAAATTTTTTTATTTCAAGATTTTTGGTTATATTAGTACTAACAATTTGAAAATAACTTAAAACACACACAAAATGAAAAGATTAGAGAAACTTTACTTAGACAGCTACAATCTTGAAAAGAATATCAATGAAGCTATAAGAAAAAATGAGTGGGATGAGTTTCAGCTGAAATGTGCTAAAGATAATTTAGAATACATACGTACTGAAATTAAAGAATTAAGAGAAAACAAAATTAAACAAAATACAAACATTTAAAAAACACACTTATGAAAACTTTAGACAAATCTGACAAAATGTTTTTAAAAAACTGTGATTTAATGATAAAATTACTTGAGATTGCAAAAATACAAGGATCATTCCCTGGGGCATTGATGGATTATTGGGAATTAACAGATGCATATCGGAAGGATGATATCACAACAGAAGAATATGATGAATTTGTAGAATCTATGTTAAATCATTATAATAANAATCACTATTTAAAATCATTATAAATTAATAAAAAATTTTTTTATATCAAGAATTATTGTTATATTAGTACTATAAATTAATAATAACTTAAAACACAAAACAATGAAAAATTTAACAAACACAAAAGCAGCAGAAAAAGTACTTGACACATTTCCATCAATGAATGAATTGATGAATTCAAAGGAAATGAAAATGCTAATCAAAGATGGTATTATACATCCAATAGTATGGTACGGATTTAAGGATTCTCAAGAATGGGAAGGTATAGCTATTACAGTACAGAATCTTTGTGTAGCCGTACAAAATAGACCATTTGATAATGGATATCAATTTCCTGATAATAATGAAAAAGGAAGTGCCTTTGTATATCCCGCGTATGGAGATCCTATTGAAATAACTTCACTGACAGTATACAAAGCACTTCTAACTATTATGTTCTGTTCATGGATGGAAATTGGTGTGTTCTCAGGAGATAGAGATTATCACAAAAATAATAAAGAAAAACTGGATAAACAACATGAAGCATATCTTAATTTTAAATCATCAGATGCTAAAATCTATAATATCCTTGATTAATCACTATTTATAAAGAATATAAAAAACTTTTTTATAAAACATGTATATAATTTATAAGAAACATACTATCACTTAAAGATAAAAAAAAAAAGATATTTGTTTGTTTTTTAAGTTTTCATAAATCCTGTGTTTTTTCAGAAAGCCTCATTCTACACATTTCTCTGAGTGATAGTAAATAGTAGAATGAGGCTTTTTTATGTAAAATAGCGTGCATTAACTGGCATTTTGATAAATTTTATCATTAATATATAAATAAATTAAAATAAAAATATTATTATGGGAAAACGTAGAAAAAAGAGTGTTCCAACCCAACAAGATGAAACCCTTGTTGAGGCAAAAAAACAACAATTAAGAGATGATGTAGAAAAAGCTCTTAAAAGCTATAATATAATAGACGAACATCCTCAAGTAGCATTAGATGTATTAAATACTATCATTAATTTAATACAAAAAGAGATAGACAAAAAAGTTAAACAGGATATTGATGTAAAACTTGAATGGTCAGATGATATTAAAAAAAATGATACAAACAAGCCTCTATTGGATATAGATATAGATTTTAATAGTGGACTAAAATAAAACTAAAAAATTATGGAAATAACGTACTTAAAACGTATAACTAGCGTAAAAAAAGATGAGTTAAAGATCAAGGATCTGAGAACAATATATGATATGATAAAAACTAACCCTGGTATTAAAATAGATACTAAGGAGTTGAATAATTGGTTGTTAGACACTGATTATAAAAAGGGTAAAAATAAAAATTTAGATGATGAATATAAAAAATTAAAGTCTAAATTACCGGCATTTATTCCTTCTGGAGAATTTCATAATGCTACAAATGATGGCCTTGATATTGGATCGTATAATGCTTTAATTGTAATTGATATAGATGATTTAGATTCGAATATATTAGAGAAATATAAGTCTATAATTGAAAAAGAAAAGTCTATAGTACTTGGTTTTATATCTCCATCTAAAAAAGGAATAAAATTTATTCATAGATTAGATTACAGGGGATTGTCGACATTAGAAGATATAGAGATATTCCATTATAGTGCATTTTTATCATTACAAAAACATTATCAACATACATACGGTGTAGAAATTGATACAAGTGGAAAAGATTTAAGTCGAAAGTGTTTTATATGTCACGATGAGAATGCATACTGGAATGACAAACCTGAAAAATGGTCTTGGGGATTTAATTTAGAAGAAGAAAAAAGAAAATTAAAAAAAGAGGAAGAAATAGTTAACGAGGGTTTGTGGTATAAAAGACCAGCAGAGGGCGCATTAAATACGTGTGCTATTTTAGATGATATTATATCTTGGAGTTCTTCGAATAATGGAATAATTGTAAATAATTATGATGATTGGGTTAAATGTGGATTTGCTATTTTAAATGAAACACGTGATGAAAAAATAGCAGAAGATTTATTTTTACAATTATCACGAACAAATGATAAATTTGATTCAAAAGAGTTTTATGAAAAATGGGAAAATATTAAAACTTCGTATAACCCTTCAAGAAGAAATGTGATAGGACTTGGATCTATTATATGGATGGCAATAAATAATGGATATGATGCCAAAAAAGTTAGAGCCAGATCTGGTACAAATTTTATTTTATGGGTTTTGTTTGTTTTAGAAGAAAAAAATATTAAAATTAGAAATAACTTCTATAAAGGATTTGAGATTTTAGAAAAAAATAATTGGAGAACATTTAGTGATGAAGATTTAATAAGTATAAATGTTAAGAATTTTGATTTTAAAATAACTGATAAAACTTTAAATGATATTATAATAGCCTATGCACCTAAATGGAATCCAGTCAGAGAATTGAAAAATAAAATAACATCATGGGATGGAAAAGACTATTTTAAAGAATTATTGAACACAATTGAATTCACCGATGATGAAAATAAAGAAGCAGCTCAGGTTTATATTAAAAAATGGATGATTGGGGTGTGTCAAACATTATTTACAGACTCTTTACATGATTCATATAACGAGAATGTTTTAATTTTTATAGGATCCCAATATATTGGAAAAAGTAGATGGATTAGAAAATTATTACCTCCTGAATTAAGAAATTATTTTGCCGAAAAAAATATTGATCCTAAAGAAAAAGATGATATTTTACTCGCAACCCAGAATATAATTGTTTTTATGGATGAACTTGCGAATATCATTAGTAATAAAATGTCAAACGAGGATATGAAAAGCTTTTTATCACAACCAAAATTCACATTAAGGGAAGCTTATGGTAAAAAACATAAAGATTATAGACGCATGGCTTCTTTCGTTGGTACTTCAAATGAAGATAATATATTAACAGACTTAACTGGTAATAGGCGCTACTGGATTGTGGAAGTTGATAAATTAGATCATAATCATAAAGTTGATTTAATTGGTTTGTGGTCACAGATGTATAGTTTATGGATAGAAGGTGAACCACATTATTTATTACCAAATGAATTTGAAATTTTGAATAAAAGAAATACAAAATATAAAGCGATTGATCCTACAGAAGAAATTATTAATAAATATTGGTCGCCAACACCGCTAAAAAAAGATCAGGAACCTACATACATGATAATTACAGATATGAAAGAATATGTAAAAGAACAAGGGGTTTTTGAAAATGCGACGCATAAAAAATGGTCAAGAATATTAAGACATTTAAATTTTGAGAAAAATATTACTACAATTAATAATCGTCCCGGAAGATATCAACTTGTATATGAAAAAAATGTTCCAGAAAATGAAATTAAAGAAATTAAAATGCATTAATAATAGCATGAATAACATAAAAAACAGGAAAAACAGTATTCATATCAATTAGTTAGGGCATTCTGTATTTCATCAATGGTTTATGGTATATATAATATATAATATATATAACAAATAATACAGATTATATATATATAATTAAAATAGATATCTATATATAGTATAATATTATATTATACA
>SL_3KL_010_SEDDRAFT_10004477_pt1 | contig 12615 bp, 12 predicted proteins | sample SodLakKL_010_SED_2_FD_10381 | JGI IMG/M metagenome (IMG submission 10381)
GGCGGAGCCGCCACACAAACCCCCCACTCCTTCACCACTCGAAGAGTGCTACGCGAGCAGGATAGGCTGATTAGTAACTTTAAATTTAGAATTTTTTAACATAACAAAAGGAGTATGTGATGATTAAAAGGACAGCAGTTGCCGTATGGCAGGGAGACTTAAAGGATGGCAGCGGTTCGCTTGCTTTGGGCAGCGGCGCTTTTGAAGGGCAATATTCCTTCACATCGCGGTTTGAAGAAGGCGAGGGCACCAACCCGGAAGAATTAATCGGTGCGGCCAACGCCGGGTGCTTCTCGATGGCCCTCAGTGCGGATTTATCCAGGGCTGGTTATACCGTCGATGAGATTAAGACCGAAGCGATTGTATCGATGGAAAAAGGTGAGGATGGGTTTGCAATCACACGCATCAAGCTGGTGTCCAAAGCGCGGGTCAAGGACATTGACATGAAGACCTTTGCTGATTTTGCTTCAGGCGCCAAGAAAAATTGCCCGATCTCCAAGGCACTTTCAGCAGTGGATATCCATCTGGAAGCTCATTTACTGAAATAGGCTATATAAGCGATTATTAAATTTGCAGGGTGCGTTCAATGTTGCAACGCATCTTGCTTTTTTTATCTACCAATATGAATTGCTTCACCCGCCACATCCCTCCTGATTCCTTTGCAGGTTGGGTAGTTTCTTCATTTCTTATTTAGATGAATTAACAACGAGCCAAAGCGGCAATTGCGGTAATCTTTCATCCCGTCTTTCACGATGCGTTCCCAGCCGAACCCCAGGGCATTGGTGAGCACCTCGGGATCCAGGCACATTGTCCATACATCCAGTTTTTTCATAGGCGGCATTGTGTTCACACCCAATGATTTCAGTACCAGGCGCGTGTATGTTTTGGGGGTGGCAAGGTAATGATTAAGTTTCGTCTGCTGAGAGAAAAACACTGGCAGTTCGTCAAAAATGGTCGCCTGGATCATTTTCCGCAGGCCGCCGTTTGAGGGGAAGAGTAAATCCACGGCATGGATTAATTCGCCACCTGGCTTTACCAAATCGAGCATATGGCGCCAGACCGCCGGTGTTAATTCAGCCGGGACATGTTCCAGTGCTGACGCAGAGTAGACCACATCAAAATAACCCTGTGGCAATGAGGATGTCTGCGGGTTACCGATCCGTTCAAGAACATACCGGGTTTCCGGATGCTTTTTGATGTGTTCTGTAGGCGTTTTGTCCCGCACCCAGAAATCTTCATCTTCGCTGATCCCAAAATCATCAGCCACCCAGGTTTCACAGCCGTATTCAGTGCTGATATAGTTTGGCAAGGGTGAGTAGGCCCCCCCAACATCCAGGACCTTTTCGCCTTTTTGCCAATTGCGGGAACTCAGAATCCAACCGTAATCAAAGCCTTTGACGGTATAAGCAATTTTATAGTCCAGGTTGGCTTTGTACTGATAGAACCTTCTGGTATCCGCCAGTGATAATTCTTTGATTTCAACCATAAACGATCCTTTGCAACCCGCTTTCTCAGTGCTTGAACGGTTTGATTATATCATCACTTTTCTGGTCTCACGACCTCTGTAGTTGCTGGGTTCACTCCTGGAAGGGCGTGTACCGGCAGCGCCATCCATATGACAGAAAAACTGGCGTACTCAAGCTGATCGTTGAAACTTTTACCTGATTCCTCATCGCCTAATTGCCCAATTACTAATCGCCTAATACCTGTTACCTAATATTTCCTGTAAACATATTTCAGGACGACACACCATCCACCATTCACCATTCACCATTCACCAAACATAATCCTGCGTAACTTGACCTCCCTGTTAATCCCATCAGCCATGATAAAATATTCGTTGACACAGAGAGTGAGGATCATGAACATCACATTAATGGAATCTGTAAATGATGAGGTCGTAGAAGCCTTTCAGCGGTTAATGCCCCAATTAACCCGGCACAGCCCACCGCCCACTCGGGAGGAACTGGTTGAGATGGCGCAGTCAAATCAGTGTTTTGTTTTCCTGGCAAGAGAACCTGGCGGGGATGGTTTGATCATTGGTACCGCCACATTGGGTACCTTTCGCACACCGACTGGCCTGCATGGATGGATTGAGGATGTNGTGGTTGACCAGGATTATCGCCGCCAGGGGATTGGCAAGGTCCTGACGGGAACCTGCTTGGAACAAGCCCGCAGGCTGGGCTTACGCGAAGTGAACCTGACCTCTCGCTCTGCCCGCTGTGCGGCTAACCAGCTTTACCAGGCGATGGGCTTTATCCGCCGGGAGACGAACCTTTATCGCTACCCCATCAGCCAGGATTAGGGCGGGCTTGTAGGGACTGGTAGGGTGTGGGTGGGGATGCTGGGTGGAGCCTCTGTGGGGGTTGGCTGCAGGAGCGTTGGTGGCTCAATGGTGTCTGGTGGTATTTGCGGATCTTGAAGGGCAGCGGCGAGCATCGCCAGGGCGCGGGCTTCCGTTACATGTCCCTCAGCCAGCAACCGCTGCGCCTGGGCACCCAGTACCCTGGCTGAATCCTCATCCCCTAACTCGCGTAAGCGCAGGGAAGCCCGTTCTAGATTGCCGGTAGCGGCATACACCTGGGCTATGATGCCCCGATAGAGGTCTTTTCCAGTTGCATCCAGGGCGGCCGGGGTGCTGCGCTCATAAACCACCGGGTTGATCAACCAGGCATACAGTAGCCCAAGGATGATGCCCAGCACCAGCCCGGTCAGCAGGTACCATGGGCTGCGTTTTGGTCCAGGTGCCGGAATCTTAACCCGGTCATCTGGTTGGGTGGGTGTTATCTTGATCTCCTGGGTGTTATCGAGCATTGTTCCCATTCCCATTTTTAATCGGTATTGTCTATAAATTGTTGTACGACGAATGCCAGGTTTCGCATGAGCTGCAGATCAACATCAGCATAGTTCAGGCTGTCTGCATAGGTGATGGCTTCTGTCATGGTCGTCAGCGGTTGTTTGCCCAATAAATCCAGGCGTTCTAATGCCAGGGGAAGATCTCCTTCAGCTTGATACAGTTCTGCAATCATCAGCACAAAATCGGTGCGATAATCGATCGGCAGGGCATCCAGGCTGGTGCCGTTGTCGGGTGATGCAAAGCCACCAATCCGGATGGGGTTGATCAACCAGCCATAGCCGAGACCCGCTGCAAAGCCGATCAGGATGGCCAGAGAAAAAAAGACATAGCGCCAGGCACGCTTGGACAATCAATCCTCCTTACGCATGGGGATTTGAATGCCGTGTTGTTTGGCAGCCTGGATGGCTCGGTCATAACCCGCATCTGCATGACGGACGACGCCCATGCCAGGGTCAACGGTCAGGACACGTTCGAGACGTTTGGCGGCAGCCTCGGTCCCATCGGCCACAATCACCTGTCCGGCATGCTGGCTGTAGCCAATGCCCACACCGCCGCCGTGGTGGAAGGAGACCCAGGTGGCGCCGTTGACGGCGTTGATTAACGCGTTGAGGATCGGCCAATCGCTGACGGCATCTGTGCCGTCCAGCATGCTCTCCGTCTCGCGGTTGGGAGAGGCGACGGATCCGGAGTCAAGGTGGTCGCGTCCGATCACGATCGGTGCTGAGACGATCCCTTCCGCCACCAGGTTGTTAAAGGCCAGTCCAGCCTGGGCACGCTCGCCGTAGCCCAGCCAGCAAATGCGGGAGGGCAGTCCCTGGAAGGGTACCTTCTCCCTGGCCATGTCCAACCAACGGATCAGGTGTTTGTCCTCGGGGAAGAGGGCTTTGATCGCCTCGTCGGTGGCGTAGATATCCTCCGGGTCACCGGAAAGTGCCACCCAGCGGAAGGGTCCTTTGCCCTCGCAGAACAGAGGACGGATATAAGCGGGGACAAATCCCGGGAAGTCAAAGGCATGCTTTACACCGTGATCGTAAGCACGCTGGCGCAGGTTGTTGCCGTAGTCGAAGACTTCTGCACCTGCTTTTTGGAAGGCCAGCATCGCTTCCACATGTTTGGCCATGGAAGCCTGGGATAATGCTTTGTAAGCCGCCGGGTCACGCTGGCGCAAATCATCTGCCTCAGCCAGGGATAGCCCACCCGGGACATAACTGAGCAGGTCATGGGCGGGGGTTTGGTCGGTGACCACATCTGGCACCACCCCCCGGATGACCAGCTCGGGGAAAATGTCGGCTGCATTACCGATCAAACCGATCGATTTCGGTGTTTTGGCGTCCAGCGATTCTTCCACCAGGGTCATGGCTTCTTCCAGCGAGTCGAACACAGCATCCACATAGCCGATTTCATGCCGGCGGTGGGCACGCTCAGGGTCGACCTCCACGATCAAGCCGACACCTTCATTCATCGTGATGGCTAGGGGCTGTGCGCCGCCCATGCCGCCCAGGCCAGCCGTGAGCGTGAATTTGCCTCGTAACGAAGGCCAGCCTTTTAAGTGAGCCAGGGACCCCAGGGTTTCATAGGTGCCCTGCAGGATGCCCTGGGTACCGATATAAATCCACGAACCCGCCGTCATCTGCCCGTACATCATCAAGCCCCTGGCAGCCAGGTCGTCGAAATGATCCTGGGTGGCCCAATGGGGGACAAGGTTGGAATTGGCGATCAACACCCGGGGGGCATCCGGGTGGCTCGGAAAAACAGCCACCGGCTTGCCGGACTGTACCAGCATTGTCTCATCATCTTCGAGGTTTTTGAGTGTGGACAGGATGGCATCGAAGGCCTCCCAGGAGCGGGCGGCCTGGCCGCGCCCGCCGTAGACAACCAGGTCATCCGGGCTTTCGGCGACTTCCGGGTCAAGATTGTTTTGGATCATGCGGTAAGCGGCTTCGGACAGCCAGGATTTACAGGTCAGTTGGTGGCCGCGTGGGGCGCGTACGGGTCGGGGTTTGGTCATGGGATGCCTCCTCTTAATCTTCTATTGTGCCGGTGATTAAATTATAGCCGCTTCTGGAATCCTTTGGAAAGGATTTTGGTTGCTGCTCAGGTACCCCCTCCTACTTACCACCCGAAGAGTGCTACGCAAGCAGGGCTGCCTGAGCAGTAACACTTTTTTAACTTTCTCAAAGCGCTTGACAGAACCCAAAAAAAATATAAAATTGTCTCAGAATTATGCGATTAACCACCTTTATGACAACCATCACCGAACATCCTGCCACGCAGCCCGTGGCGTTTATTTTGTCTTTTATTGAGAGCCTTTCATGGCTCTCTTTTATTATAGCAGGAGGAACCTTATGCGTATCCCCGGTTTGATTGACCCGCATGTCCACATGCGAGAACCCGGTGCAACCCACAAGGAAGACTGGGACAGCGGCACCGCAGCAGCCCTGGCAGGGGGCTTTACCCAGGTTTTGGCAATGCCCAACACCGATCCGCCGGTTGTGGATCCTACATCCCTGGAATATGCCGCCGAGTTAGCAGCAGGAAAGGCGCGCTGCGATTATGGGCTTTATCTGGGTGCCGGGGTGGACAACCGTGACCAGGCTGCTGCCCTGGCAGAGAAGAGCGCAGGTTTGAAGCTTTACCTTGACCAGACCTACGGCCCTTTACGCTTGGACGATTTTACAGTGTGGATGGAGCACTATAAATCCTGGCCCAAACACCGTCCATTGGTCGCTCATGCCGAAGGTCAGACCCTGGCGGCAGCAATCCTGGTGGCGGCACTGGTCGATCGACCGCTGCATGTCGCACATGTGGCCACCCAGGAGGAGATCACCCTGGTGCGTGCTGCCAAGGAACGCGGCTTCAAGATCACGTGTGAGGTGGCGCCCCATCACCTATTCCTGATCGAGGATGACCTGCTGGATGGTTGGGTGGAAGTGCGCCCCCGTTTGGGGTCCCAAGCGGATGTGGATGCCCTATGGGCGAACCTGGACGTGATTGACTGCTTCGCCACAGATCATGCCCCGCATACCGCCACAGAAAAAGCGGGTGCCAACCCACCGCCAGGTTTTCCGGGGCTTGAGACAGCATTACCCTTGTTTTTGAATGCTGTGCATGAAGGACGCTTGACTCTGGAGGATGTGCTGACCCGCATGGACACCAATGTGCGCCGGATATTTAATATCCCCACCCAACCTGATACCTGGGTCGAAGTTGATCTTGATGCTGTGCACACGATCAGTGCCCAGGGGATGTATTCCAAAGCGGGTTGGACACCCTTTGAAGGCTGGGAAGTGCGCGGGATGGTGCGAAAGGTGGTGCTGTGTGGAGAAACAGCCTTTGAGGATGGACGTGTCCTGGCACTACCTGGAACAGGGTGTCGGATTCAATGATGGGCGTAGAAGCAAAAATTACCGGTATCAGGTAGAAAAAGAACACCAATTTTATTATTATGATCATGATCTAAGGAGAAGTATTATGCCAAATTTAATACCCAAAATGAATGCCAGTAACCCACATTTGCCATTTGGTGATCACCAAACATCGCCATTTTATGGCATCGACATTATCTCGGTCAAGCAGTTTGACCGCCAACAGTTAACGTATATCTTTGATGTCGCCCATGAGATGTATGAAATGGTTACCCGGGTGGGTTCCTTTGATTTATTGAAAGGCAAGATCTTAGCAAACCTGTTTTATGAGCCCTCAACCCGCACCTCGTCGTCCTTTTTCTCAGCCATGGAACGCCTGGGCGGCAGTGTGATCTCAATTAATAATGTCAGTTACTCCTCGGTGACCAAGGGTGAATCCCTGCCGGATACCATTCGCACCCTTGAAGCTTATGCGGATGTAATTGTCCTGCGCCACCCTGAGGTTGGGTCATCCGCCCTGGCTGCCAAACATGCCCGCAAGCCGGTTATCAATGCCGGTGATGGTGTTGGTGAACATCCCACCCAGGCTTTGCTGGACCTGTTCACGGTTAAGGAAGAATTGGGGCGGATTGATGGATTAACCATCACGATGATGGGTGATCTCAAGTATGGGCGCACGGTGCATTCTTTGGCGCGTTTGCTGACGTTGTATGACGTCAAACTCAATTATGTGGCACCAGAAGTCCTGGGTATGCCGCCTGAGATTTGCGATGAGGTGGCTGAAAAAGGTATCCCCCAGGCTGCCCATACGGATTTGATGACTGTGTTGCCCGAGACGGATGTGCTTTATGTGACCCGTGTGCAAAAAGAGCGTTTTGAAGATCCCACCCAGCATGAATCGGTCAAGGGGAGCTACATTGTTACAGCGGAAACACTCACCCAGGCGAAGGAAAACATGATCGTCATGCATCCCTTACCNAGGGTGTGGGANATNGACATGGCNGTGGATGATGACCCCAGGGCAGCCTATTTCCGCCANATGGAATATGGCCAGTACATCCGTATGGCCCTGCTGGCCATGGTGTTGGGAAAAGCCTNATCGATAAGGACATGCTGCGNTCTGGTGAAAAGGAACGCTTGTCCTGGGCTGTTGGTTTCATATTACAATTGAGAAAACAAAACTAACCTGATACATATCATTGGAGGAACCCATGCCAACTTTTTTTGAAAAATTAGACCAGCGTGCCAGGGCGATCAATTCCTTGTTGTGCGTTGGTTTGGACCCGCACCCGGAAGAACTGCCCCAACAAACCGCTGAGGCAGCGAAAGCCTTCTGTTTGCGATTGATCAAAGCCACCCACGAATCGGCGTTGGCATTCAAGCCCAACGCCGCGTTCTTTGAAGCCCTGGGCCCGGAGGGTTGGGAAGCGCTGCAGGGCGTGATCCAGGCGGTTCCGGAGGGTATCCCCGTTATCCTGGATGCCAAACGCGGCGATATCTCTTCGACAGCCAAGGCATACGCCAACTCGGCATTTACGCGTTTGGGGGCAGATGCGATTACCCTCAGCCCTTACCTGGGATATGACTCCCTGGTGCCCTTTATGGCTGACCCTGAAAAGGGCATCTTCCTCTTGTGCAAAACAAGCAACCCCGGCTCAGTTGACCTGCAGGACCTGCCCCTGGGTGGGCATTACACCCTGATGATGGTTTACGAAAAGGTGGCTGGCTTGGCCAATGAGTGGGGTACGGGTGGCAACCTGGGTTTGGTGGTCGGTGCGACTTTCCCGGATGCCTTGCGTCGGGTGCGGCAGTTAGCACCAGACAGCTGGTTCCTGGCACCTGGCCTGGGTGCCCAGGGCGCTGACCTGGAGACAGCCATGCGTGCCGGGTTGCGGTCGGACGGGTTGGGCTTGCTGATCAACGTCAGCCGCAGCATTTCCCGGGCAGATGACCCGGGTGAAGCTGCCCGTGCCCTGGTGGATCGCTTCCGCCGGGCGCAGCAAGATACCAGGCCGCTCTTTCTCTCACAAGATTCACCTGACTCGAACCAGGCTTCTTCCAAGTCGTCTGTCAAACACTCTGTAAAGATAGCAACTGCGCCGCTGGTGGAGGGAATGCTCTCGATGGGCTGTATCCAGTTTGGCGAATTTACGCTTAAATCTGGTTTGCTGTCACCGATTTACATTGACCTGCGCCGCCTGGTGGCCTTCCCCGGCTGGATGTCCCAGGTTGCGGCGGCCTATATCCGCCAGCTGCAGGGGCTTGAGTTCTCCCGCATTGCCGGGTTGCCCTATGCTGCCCTGCCGATTGCCACGGCTATCAGTTTGCAGGGCAACTACCCGATGATCTACCCCCGTAAAACCGCCAAGGATTATGGCACGACGGCCGCCATTGAAGGCATCTATCATCCAGGTGAAACGGTGGTTGTGATTGATGACTTGGCTACTACCGGGGGCAGTAAATTTGAAGCGATAGATAAGCTGACTGCGGCAGGCCTGACGGTTCGGGATATCGTCGTCTTGATCGACCGGGAATCCGGCGCAAAAGAAGCCCTGGCAGAGCAGGGCTACCAGATGCATGCTTTGTTCACCCTGACCCAGCTTCTGGACTACTGGGAAGAGACCCAGCGGCTGCCGATCGACCAGATCAACAGTGTCAGAGATTTCCTGAGAGAGACCGGCAGCGCGGGCTAAGCCGGCCCATGTTTCGATCACGAGCCTATCGCTATACCAACGAGCATCTCGTCCTCGCCCTGACGATCTTGCTGGTGCTGTTTGTAATTCTTCTCGCCTCAACAGTCACCTTTTGCCTGAGCGGCGTGTTCATCCTGGGGATGTTTGTCCTTAGTGCGGTTTTAATTCGTTCCCATCATGATTCCCTGATGCGCAGCGCCTTCCGGGTAGACTCGACCCGCACTCCAGATTTGGCAAATATAGCCGCTCAATGCGGTATGAAATTGCAACCTGGACAGGTTGATGTGTTCCTGGTGGATCGAAACCAGCTCAACGCCTATACATTTGGGATCAGCAACCCGAAGGCATTGGTGTTGTATACACCCTTGCTGAGGGTTATGAACAGTGGTGAATTGGCCTTTATTGTGGGCCATGAGATGGGCCATGTTGCCCTGGGACATACCTGGTTGAACACAATTGTGGGTGGTATGGCCGGTATCCCAGCACCCTTTGGGGCGGCGGTGCTGCTGTATTCGGCCTTCCGCTGGTGGAACCGAATGTGCGAATTCTCGGCTGACAGGGCCGGGCTGCTGGCATGCGGTGATATCGATTTCGCCATATCGGCATTGGTCAAGCTGGTTGCCCCGGAAATCCGCACCCAGCAGGATTTTGCCCGAGCCCTGGACTTGATTAATGCCCGGGATGGCTCTGCCTCCAACCGGTTGGCTGAAGCCTTCCAGAGCCACCCGATGTTGGTTCGCCGGATCAACACTTTGCGGGATTATGCCCAAACACCAGCCTACCATCACTTCCAATTGGCGATTAATCGCAATTTAGGTGAACGGAAGCTGAATCTGCAACAGGCTGTGATTAAGGATCAACCCAAACAGCCACCCATCCAGGCAACCGAACCTGAATTATCACCTGAAGAGCGCTGGCCGTGGTTAAAACGTGGAGAATAGGTAATTGGTCGATTAGGTGATTAGGTGATTAGGTAATTAGAAATGTAGCTGTTATCCAATTTGTTATTCCCGAACTTGCTCTACCGCTTATTCAGCAAGCTTAATTTCTTGCTTTTTATGCAAGATTTTCACTGATAAGATACTTGTTCCTAATCGCCTATTTATCTAATTCCCAAATTCCCTGATCACATCTGCCTCTTCCAGCACTTGCAGAATACGAGGATCAAATCGGGGGTCTTCACCGGTGAAATTATCCTCTCCCGGATAACCCAGTTTAAAATACAGGGTCTGCCCGGCAGGGTCAAGCGGCTGCATTAGCACGACGCCATCAAAACTGAGAGTCGAATAGGGTGCCCAGAAGGAACCGCTAAAAATGCGCTGCTGATAGGACGTGACCACAAAAGGCACACCGCTGGATGGCATGCCCCCCACGAACATCGAAACCAACCGGAAATAAGCCTCATCATCCAGGTTAATGCCCTGGCGCTGCCAATCATAGCTGGCAATATCATCGATGGTGATCAACGGCTGTTCAGCCAGGGGCAGGTCTTCAATATCCATTCTCTGAGCGCTTGGCCCAGAAAGCTGGGCGTCTGCCAGCAGGTAAATCGCAAAAGGATCACCCTCCAGTTCAGCCGGCGGCTCTTCAGCTTGGGCTTGGCAGGCGCTTAAAGTTAACACAAACAACACGAGTATCAGACTAATTTTCTTTAACATTATCTCTCCATGTCCTCATTCAACTTCGCCTCCTTGCAAAACAATTCCCAGTCGCGTCATTCGGGCAGTCTTCAACGCTCCCTCACTGGATAACCATTTTGAGAAGGCAACGACGTTTACTATACCACATGGCGGCCTGGTCATGGCAGTGGGCCAGGCTGCAGCAGTTAACTTTATTGACCAGTAGACAGGTTTTTTATCATGCGCCAGGATGGTTCATTCACCCGGTGTAGATTGCCATCCGGATCACGATACGTCCAGATGCCCGGGCGTGATCCCACCACACGGTAGCCCAATCGCTGGTATAGGCGCTGGGCAGCCAGGTTGTCCTTGGCGACATTAAGTGTGACTTGTTTATAGCCGCGCTGACGCAGATCTTCTTCAATAAACGCCATTAAATGCGTGCCAATGCCTTGATTACGCCACTGGTCCTTTACCCGGAAAGAAAACACATAGGCACGGCTTTTGCCATCCGCCGTATCCCGTTCGCTGCTTTTCAGCACCACAAAAGCCTGGCCGATCAGCTCTTCAACCGGCCCCTGTTGGGCAACCACCCACATCAAGACGCGGCCAGACAGGCTGCTGCGGTACAGGTCGGCAAAAATATTGCGGAACTTCCAGTACAGCCCTTCCCATTCCAGCTTTAGTAGATCAGATCGCTTTACCAGGCGAATGGTAATATTGGGGATGGGTCGGTCATCGGCTAAACACGACTTTTGAGTCATCTTTCTTAACACAACCTTACAACTTGAAAACGATCAGGACGCATCCCGGTCAATATCTTGAAGTAGTTTCTGAAATAAAGCCTGCTCCTCCTCGGCGGATCCCACCTCTCCATCCAAACAGGCATTTCGCAAGGTCGAGAGGATACGGCCATACACAGGTGATGGCCGCAAGCCCGTGGCACGCAGGTCATCCCCGGTGATGGTTGGCTCAATCTGAGACCATTCCACCACATACCGACGCAGGAGGCCACGTAATTTTTCCTCAGAGATGATTCGGTAAGCGGCGTAGAGCGCCGTCAGTGAGGCTTTCTCCAGCTCATGCACAATTGCACTGGTCGGCGCCTCGACCAGGTCTGGGAGGCTATGCACAACCGTACTGGTCTCGATCAGCAGTTTTTTCATCTCGCTCTTACAACGTAAGCGGGAGACGATGGCTTGCAGGGTTGTTCCAGGTAGGTGCCCCAACCAAACCAGGTATCTGAGGGTTTGTTGTCGGCTCAGGTTGCCGTAACGCGCCGGTAAGTTCCAGATTGGGTCAATCTCAACCGCATCAAGCTGATTGAGCCGGGCCTGAATCGCCTCATCCCAGGGCAAAGCGGGATGAATGGCGTGAAGAATGCCCAACTCGCACAGGCGCGCCAACATCTCCGGGGCTTTGGATTCTGCCAGGATCAGGATAATTTCGTGACGGATACGGGCGCCGGTCAGCTTATTAAGCAGGGGCAGGCTCTCCTCCATCAGAGCCAGGGTGCGCGGTTCGATCTGGAAATCGAAGCGCTGTTCAAAGCGCACTGCCCGCAGCAAGCGGGTCGCATCATCAACAAAAGAGAGGGCGTGCAGCACACGGATATGGCCTTTATGTAAATCGGACAAACCACCCCAGTGGTCGTGAATCTTCCCGTAATGTGCACCATCCAGGCGCAGCGCCAGGGTGTTGATGGTGAAATCCCGTCGGTGCAAATCCATCTTGATGCTGCTGCTCTCGACCGTTGGCAGGGCTGCTGGCTGTTCGTAAAACTCCGTCCGAGCGGTGATCAAATCCAGGCTGCCGGGCAGCCGATTTCCGTTCAAATCTTCGGGGACGGAAAGATCATGGACAAGGCTTTCCGCGATATTTCGAATGATCCATTTTGCCGTGCCAAAGCGGTGATGACTGAGCACCCGCCCGCCAAAGCGATCTTGTAAACGGTTGGCAAAGAAGATCGCATCCCCTTCAACCACCACATCAAAATCCAAGCTGGGTCGATCAAGCAATAAATCCCGTACAAAGCCGCCCACCACAAAAATCGGCAGGTTGACCTTGCCTGCTTCGGCTGC